>JACCDQ010439215.1_pt1 | contig 12270 bp, 13 predicted proteins | sample 7446031 | NCBI WGS metagenome assembly JACCDQ01 (sample SAMN15323442, study PRJNA562643) | freshwater metagenome | isolation source: river surface water | place: USA:Blue River Watershed | collected 2017-08-17
GTCAAGCGCGTGGTGGACTACAACGTGAAGGTGCGCGTGAAGGCCGACGGGTCGGGCGTGGACATCGCGAACGTGAAGATGTCGATGAACCCGTTCGACGAGATCGCGGTGGAAGAAGCCGTGCGCCTGAAAGAAAAGGGTGTGGCCAGTGAAGTCATCGCCGTCTCCTGCGGCGTGGCGCAATGCCAGGAGACCCTGCGCACCGCCATGGCCATCGGTGCTGACCGCGCCATTCTGGTCGAGACCGATGCCGAACTGCAGCCCCTGGCCGTCGCCAAGCTGCTCGCCGCCCTGGTCGCCAAAGAACAACCCGGCCTTGTCATCCTGGGCAAACAAGCCATCGACGACGACGCCAACCAGACCGGCCAGATGCTCGCTGCCCTGACCCAGCTGCCCCAGGCCACCTTCGCCAGCCAAGTCGAAGTCGCCGACGGCCAGGCCCAGGTCACCCGCGAGATCGACGGCGGCCTGGAAACCCTCTCGGTGAGCCTGCCGGCCATCGTCACCACCGACCTGCGCCTCAACGAGCCGCGCTACGTCACCCTGCCCAACATCATGAAGGCCAAGAAAAAGCCGCTGGACAACGTCAAGCCGGCCGATCTGGGTGTGGACGTCACCCCGCGCCTGAAGACCCTCAAAGTGGCAGAGCCCGCCGGGCGCAAGGCCGGCATCAAGGTCGCCGACGTCGCTGCGCTCGTCGACAAGCTCAAAAACGAAGCCAAAGTGATCTGAGGAGAAAGACCATGAGCATTCTCGTCATTGCCGAACACGACCACGCCAGCCTCAAAGGCGCCACCCTCAACACCGTCACTGCCGCCGCGCAGCTCGGTGGTGAAGTCCATGTCCTCATCGCCGGCCACAACGCTGCTGCCGCTGCACACGCCGCCGCCCAGATCCAGGGCGTGGCCCAGGTCATCCACGCCGACGGCGACAGCCTCGCCCACGGCCTGGCCGAGAACCTCGCCGCACAGGTGCTCGCGCTGCAAGCCAGCCAGACCTACAGCCACATCCTGTTCCCCGCCACCGCCAGCGGCAAGAACGTCGCCCCGCGCGTGGCCGCCCAGCTCGACGTCGCCCAGATCAGCGACATCACCCGGGTGATCAGTGCCGACACCTTCGAGCGCCCCATCTACGCCGGCAACGCCATGGCCACCGTGCAGAGCAGCGACAGCGTCAAAGTCATCACGGTGCGCACCACCGGCTTCGACGCCGCCGGCTCAGGCAACAACGCCCCCATCCAGACCCAGCCAGCGGTGGCCGACAGCGGCAAGAGCCGCTTCGTCAAGAGCGAGATCGCCAAGAGCGAGCGCCCCGAGCTCACCGCCGCCAAAGTCATCGTCTCGGGTGGCCGCGCTTTAGGCAGCAGCGAGAAATTCAACGAAGTCATCACCCCGCTGGCCGACCAGCTCGGTGCGGCCATTGGTGCGAGCCGCGCGGCGGTGGACGCGGGCTACGCCCCCAACGACCTGCAGGTGGGTCAGACCGGCAAGATCGTGGCACCGCAGCTGTACATCGCCTGCGGCATCAGCGGAGCGATCCAGCACCTGGCGGGCATGAAGGACTCCAAGGTGATCGTGGCGATCAACAAGGACCCGGAGGCGCCGATCTTCTCGGTGGCCGACTACGGGCTGGAGGCCGATCTGTTCTCGGCTGTGCCGGAGTTGGTCAGCAAGCTCTGATTGGTTAAAGTGGGTGCCATGGACATTGATCGCAAAGGCTCAACAGTGCTTGTCCTTGGACAAGGCACTACAGAGGTTTACATCGACCCAGCCAATTCAACTTGCATCGGCTTGGCCGTCGTCCTGCACCCACAACCCCTACTTGGTGGCAACGCACTGCACAAAGTACCTGACTTTATTGCCAGAGGACTGGCCGCCCAAGGCTGGACCGTACTGCGGCCCAACTTTCGAGGTGTGGGCCAAAGCTCAGGCGTTCACGACCATGGTAAAGGTGAAACGGACGACATCCTTGACTTGGTGAGCACAGTGCGTGAGTCCGGCCATGCACAACCATTGGCATTGATCGGTTTCTCTTTCGGTGCCTATGTCGCCGCATGCGTATCCCATAAACTGCATCAACGTGGTGAAGCTGCCAGCCATACCAGCTTGCTCGGAATGCCTTTCGGAAAAGTGTCAGGTGGCCGCATCTACGACACACCAGCCGACCTTCCCAACTGCTTAGTGGTACATGGCGAGAAGGACGAGCGTGTTCCATTGGCATCGGTGATGGAGTGGGCTCGCCCATCCAACCACCCTGTCACGGTCATCCCCAATGCAGACCACTTTTTCAGTGGCAGCCTGCCTGTGATGCGTAACTTGGTTTTGAAACACCTGCAAAGGTCCGAAAGTTACATGCTCGATTGACCTTTGATACTGTAGATACAAAGCGTCAACCAGCAAACTTGACGATTCCGTTCAGATGCGAGGGCAGACTTTCACTGTGAAGCATTACTCGCGGGGAACCTGCACGACGAGCCTCGCCAGCGAAAGTCACAGCTATGACGCCAGCCAGCTTTCCAGCTCTTGAACTCCTAGCGAGAGCACTGGATTTTTTGATGCGGTCGCCCATACGGCTGCTGTAGTCACCACCTCCAGCTTTTCAGCCAATGGCCGAACCACGACGTTTGGAGGCGCCAAGCGCTTGAGCCCGGCAGGTACCAAAGCGATGCCCTGTCCGCAGCCCACAAACGCAATTTGTGAAGCCACTGATCGCACGTCATGCAGGATCCGGGGCGAAAAACCCTCGGCATTGCACGCTGCTACCAAACTGTCAAAGTACACCGGACTGACTTGCCGCGAAAACATCACGAACGCTTCATCGACCAAACTTTTGAGGCGAATTCGAGAGCGGCCGGCCAGTGGATGATGAGCAGGAAGAGCAACGGCCAGCCTTTCCTGGGCCAGCGTTCTCGATTCGATGCCGGCCCCTAAATCACCATGCAGACGTGCAAAAGCCAAGTCGATATCGCCAGACAGCAATGCTGGCACGGCTTCAGCGCTGTCAATCTCCCTCACCGCGATGGTCAGTTGAGGGTTTCGCGCACGCAAGCGGTCCAGATACGCTGGCAACACATCGATCATTGCCGAGGAAATTGCGCCAATCGTGAGCATGCCAGTTTGCCCAGCCGTGGCTTCGCGCACGGCCAACTCCAGTTGCGCCATCTGATCAGCAAACTTGCGCACCGCCGGCAATATCGATTGCCCGACGGGCGTGAGTTGAGTGCCCTTGCGGGAACGCACAAAAAGCTGAACCTTCAACGCCTGTTCTAGCACCTGTATTTGTTCTGTCAGCGGAGGTTGCGACATGCCCAGCCGCTTGGCGGCTCGGCCGAAATGTCGCTCCTCGGCCACGGCCAGGAACAACCACAAATGGCGCATCAAGCGGAAATTGATCATGGGAGTGTCAAGTTCAGAATCTGATCTTATTTTCGTATGAAACCGTTACGAATATCGGAATTTACAGAACGAATGAGTTGATCAAAAGTACAGGCTTCGTAGCCTTTCTCTTTGACGCTCATGACCACCTCACAGCTTGACCGCTTAGCGGTGCTGGACACCACCACGATCTCTGACGCCCTGGACTTCCTAGGCTTGCCTGGAGCAACGGTTGGAATACTCCCGTTGTGGAACTGCCCACGCATTGTTGGCCGGGCCAGTACCGTTCAGCTCGGCCCAAAACTCGCCGCAGCACCCACAGTACACCTGATATCACCCGTCATCACCGCGATCACCAACCAAGACCGCATATTGGTCATCGCCGGGGGTATCCATGGAGTCTCTTGCTGGGGAGACATCCTGGCCAATGCGGCCAGCGTGAAAGGCATTCGGGGCACGGTGATTGATGGCTACAGCCGCGATATCGAGGCCAACGAAGCGCTGGCCTATCCCGTTTATGGGCGTGGAGCCACGATGGTCAGCGCACGCAACCGAATCGTGCAGGTGAACTCAGGTCAACCGATTCAAGTGGCTGGTGTGACGGTGAAGGAGGATGACTTCGTCATTGCTGATCGCTGCGGGACGGTCTTCGTGCCGTCAGAACACATCGGACAAGTGCTGGATCTGGCAGAACGGATTGAGCAGCGTCAACAAGGCATGGTCGAGGCGGTTCGATCGGGCCGATCGGTCGAGGAAGTGATGCACGACAAGCAATTTGAAGCCATCAAGGCAGGAGCGCAAGCATGATCGAAGACGACAAACAATTGGTGGCCCTTTTCAAGGGATTGGACACACCCGGTGTCTCTGACGCCATGGACAAGCTGGGTATCCCGGGGCAATGTTTGGGCATTGGCCCCTTGGACAACTACCTAGGTACAGTGGTTGGGCCAGCGTTCACTGTTCAGTATGTGCCCTGTGGCCAGCCGGCCGGTACGGTGGGTGATTTCATCGATGATGTGACCCCTGGCGATGTCATTGTCATCGCCAATGACGGCCGCACCGATTGCACTGTATGGGGCGACATCATGACCCAGTACGCAGGACTGCGTGGCATTGCCGCCACCGTGATCGACGGCGTGTGCCGGGATGTGGCCAAAGCACTGGGCGAAGAGTACCCGCTGTTCACCCGAGGCCGCTATATGCGCACAGGCAAAGACCGCGTAGAGGTTGCCTCTGTCAATCAACCCGTGGCCGTGGGTACTGCCCGGGTTTGCGCGCGCGACATCGTGGTCGCAGACGCCAACGGCGTGGTGGTGGTGCCTCGCGCCAGAGCGGCAGAAGTTGCAGAGTTGGCTCGCCGTATTGAAGACACCGAATCTCGCATCCGCGAGCAGATCGCTGCAGGCAAGACCTTGGGGCAAGCTCGCGCGGCCATGGGTTACCACACGCTGCAAAGGAAGCTGTCATGAACTCAGACAGCACCTGCCAAATGGCCGCCAAGTGCTTGGCGTTGGGGACTTCAACGTTGTTTGAGGCCTCGGGCTTACCCTGTGCGGTGGACTCCGCCATCCGAGCGATCTGGCCCGGTGCGGCCATCGCGGCACCGGCCTATCCGGTTCAGTGCGCTCCCGGTGACAACCTGGCCATCCACATTGCGATGGAACGCGCTCCACGAGGCAGTGTGCTGGTCGTTGGCACCGACAACTTCATCGCTGGCTACTGGGGCGAGGTGCTGACTGTGGCTGCCGAAGCAGCAGGACTGGCCGGGTTGGTTATCGATGGCGGTGTCCGTGATGTTGCAGCATTAGCAAGGCGACGGTTTCCCGTGTTCAGCCGCGGCATTTCCGTCCGTGGCACGCTGAAGGACAGTGCGCCTTCGGTGGGTTTACCACTGAACTTTGGGGGTGCGCCCGTCAGTGCAGGTGATTGGTTGGTGGCTGACGAAGATGGCGTGATCGTATTGCCCGCGGCAGAACTGAACCGCGTTGTGCAGGCTGGTGAAGCACGCGCCAAAAAGGAGGACGCAATGATGAAAGCACTGATGGAGGGGTCCACAACACTGGAGTTAATGGGGTTGACGGCATGGCGGGAGCGAGCATGAACCATCACATTCAACGTTTGAATGACAAGCTGGCATCGGCGAAACCGTCGGCCACCTACAAAATGATCGATCGTGTGGCAGAACGCCGTGCCGCTGGTCATCACATCACATCATTGACCGCTGGTGAGCCAGACTTTGACACACCCTCTCATGTGCGAGAGGCAGCCATTGCCGCGATTCAGGCTGGGCACACCCGCTACACCCAAGTGGCTGGGCTGCGTGCACTGCGCGAAGCGGTGGCCGTCAAATTCCAGCGAGAGAACGGACTGGACGTAGGCTGGCAAGACACCATCGTGTGCAGCGGTGGCAAGCAAGTGCTGTTCAATGCATTGACCGCCACATTGAACACCGGCGATGAAGTCATCATTCCTGCGCCATACTGGGTCAGTTACCCTGAAATGGTGCAACTGGCAGGCGCCACCTCAGTGATCGTGCCGTGCCGTGAGGTCGACGGCTTTAAATTGACGCCGGAGTCATTGGAAGCCGCCATTACCCCTCGAACACGCTGGCTGATCCTCAACTCTCCATCCAATCCGACGGGGGCTGTTTACAGCGCTCAGGAACTGAGAGCACTGGCCGACGTGTTGTTGGCTCACCCTCAGGTTTTGGTGCTGGCCGACGACATCTATGAGCACCTGGTGTTCGACGGTGCCGTGTTTCATACACTGGCTCAAGTGGAGCCGCGACTGAGTGAGCGAACTCTGACCATGAACGGGGTGTCCAAAGCCTACGCCATGACTGGGTGGAGAATTGGATTTGGCACCGGACCGCGCTGGTTGCTTCAAGCCATGGAAACACTGCAGGGCCAGCAGACATCGGGCGCCTGCTCTATTTCACAGCATGCCGCAGTGGCAGCACTCACCGGGCCAAAAGACTTTGTGCAGTCAACCCGTGCGGTTTTCGAGCGCCGACGAAACCAAGTGGTGAGCCGCATCAATGGGATACCTGGGCTGCACTGTGCCCGCCCGGGCGGAGCTTTCTACGCCTATTTTTCCTGCGAAGCCATCATCGGCAGGTACAGCGCGTCAGGCACTCACCTCACCACTGACGAAGAGATCGCCCTCGCACTATTGAACGAAGCAGACTTGGCCGTGGTGCATGGGAGCGCATTTGGACTCGGCCCCTACATCCGACTCGCCTACGCGATGGACGATGCGTCCTTGGCAGCGGCAGGAGACAAGCTGGATGCCTTTTTTCGATCCACTCATCCATGAGATCAACACCATGGTCACCAAAAAAGCGACGGTAGCATTGATTGTTCAAGGCGTGACCATGGAGGTCAGCGCGTTGTATCGATCAGGTCACAAAACCCCTATTGTGTTTTTGCACGGTTTCGGTTCGACCAAAGAAGACTACGCGGACATTGCGCTCTACCCAGCGTTCGATGGACACCCTTTCCTGGCCTACGATGCACCAGGTTGCGGCCAGACGGTGTGCAGCGATTTGTCTGCTCTGTCCATTCCCTTCCTGGTAGAGACAGCATTGGCCATGATCGACGAAGCCGGCTTTGACCGCTTTCACTTGGTCGGCCACTCCATGGGAGGGCTCACTGGCTTGATGCTGGCAGACCTACACCCAGAACGGGTCTTGAGCTTCGTTGACATTGAGGGCAACGTGTCTCCAGAAGACTGCTTCCTGAGTCGTCAGGTTGACCAATACCCTGCAGACGACGAAGAACGGTTTTTCAATGACTTCATTGAGCGCATGTATTCATCACCTGCATTTTCCAGCTCCTTGTACGCCACAAGTTTGCGCCAGAATGTTCGTGCTGCAGCTGTACCGCACATTTTCCGGTCGATGGTGGATCTCTCTGACAATGGAGATTTGATGCGGCGCTTTCTGTCGTTACCTTGTCCTAAGACATTTATGTATGGGGAGCAGAACCGTCATCTGTCTTACCTGAGCATGATTGAAAAGAACGGTGTTCATCTGGCGGAGATTCCGCACTGCGGACACTTTCCGATGTACTCGAATCCACCCGCGATGTGGTTTTCCGTAGCCCAAACAATCGCAAATCGACAGATGCTTTGAGCAACCTTTTCAGTCCCTCAAGCTCGGCCCTAAGTAGACCTTTTTTCGCTTAGAAACTACGGCTTCGACATCCGTTATCCAGGGCCGAACCTTTAAAAATCCTCGCGCAATCCGCCTCCGCGCATAATGCCGACCGGCACTCTCTGCTGAAGCGTGCCCCATGAGCGCAGCGACCTCGTCTTTTGAAAATATCGACTTTGCATGCGCAGCAAAGCCGTGCCGCGCACTGTAAAGCGTGGGCCGTTTTTCAGCAAGCGGCCAGAGCAATCTTGAATGTTTTACGACTGCGCGTGCAACATGCCGGCGTTTTTTTTCGAAGTCTGGACCAGCAAGCTGCCTGCAAAGTACACCTATATTGTGAAGTTCGCGAAAGTCAGTGATCACAACTGTGCGTTGATCCGAGTGCCCTCGACCGTTAGTTGTCTTCGCATTTTTTACCTCAAGGCGTTCTCCAACCAGCCGCGCCTGCCTCCACTCGCTAGGTCTAAGACCCGTGACGTAACCACCACGAATCCAAGCAGCGGCCAGCATCTCGCCTGCGTTTACCAAACTCGCAAGCAGCTTCATCAGGTCGTCATGCTTGAAAGATTTGAGTTTCTTTGCACTCGTTCTCAGCAAAGTTTGCTTTACGCCGACACAGTCTCTTATGGTTTCAATAAGATCTTCGCGTCCTTGCAAGTCCCATACATAACCGAATGCACTACGGTATTGTCGAACAGTTGCCTTCGCCAGCGTTTTCGATCTGGCAACCAAATCAGCCGCGATAGCCTCGTCAGTACCGAGTTTCGCGATCGCGCGCATGTATATTTTGCAGTATGACGTGACGGTACCGTCGGTTCTCTGCATGTTACTTGCCACGAAATCTACCCATTCAATCGAAATTTCAAAATACCCAATGCAACCAATTGGTCGCAATCAGTATTGCATACAAGAAGACGCAAATCAAACAATTACTCTTGTTTTGCACCCAAAAAGACGCAACTTAGCGAATCGAGGGCGCCCATCTCCGCACTGAAGTCTCCTCGATTTCTTGAGCCAGTCAGAAATAGAGGTTGGGGAATTATTTCACGCGGTACTCGACCGGTGGAATACGGTCGAGTGATTCGTGTGCTCGGTGGTGGTTGTATCGTTGCAGCCAGTCGGCTGTCATGTCTCGAACCTCCTTCAACGAATCAAACACGTAGCAGTCCAGTACCTCGGGGCGGTAGGTCTTGTTGAATCGTTCGACATAGGCGTTTTGCGTCTCGAAAGGGGCCCACCGCGCACTTCCACCAGTTCTTTCAAAGCCCAGATGACACGCGCTGCGGGCAGACTGGTATCGACCTCATGCGCAGCCCCTCCCGGTTGAACTCGTCAATGACGTTGAAGGTACGGAACCGCCGACCGGACCACAGAGCGTCGGACATGAAGTCACAACTCCAGCCCTGGTTGGGCTGGCCTGCCGCTTTGCAGCAGCGGCTGCTTGATGCGCGCTGGCAGCCGTGTATTGACCCAGCCGTTTCTTGCCACGCCGCGGTAGATTCAGCCGCAGCTCGCAGTACACGCGCCAGAGCACTGTCTTGCCCCAGGGCTTACCCTGTTGGCGGGCAGAGTCATACAGCAGCCCGAAGCCATGACGCGGGTTCAGCGCCATGTAGGTCTGGATGAAGCTGATAACCCCGGAGTCGTCGCCCGCCACAGGGAGGTAGCGCAGCGTTGAGCGGGCGCTGCCACTGGCCTGACAGGCGCGGCGTTGGCTAATGCCATGTTCAGTCACCAAGGCTTGTACGACCATCTCGCGGCGCTCCGGGGTCAGTGCTTTCGGTCAACAACATCCTTCAACGCATGGTGCATGAGCGCGAGGTCCGCGTACATACGCTTGAGCTTGGCGTTCTCGTCCTGCAATTGGTGCAGTTGGGCCAGGTGCGAGACCGTCATGCCCGAGAACTGGTTCTTCCAGTTGTAGTACGTCGGCTCGCTGATGCCGTGCTTCCTGTACGTCTCGCCGACCTTGGCGCCCAGCTCGACCTCCTTGAGGATGCCGACTATCTGCGCTTCGCTGAATCTGGATTTCTTCATGTAGAGACTCCGTTGAGGTGGACTCTCTACTTCCAAGTGGTTCAGGTTTTCAAGGGGACTTCAACAGTCATTTGACATATACGCAAAACTGAGTTTTCCAAAATGATGAAATGGCAAGGGCCAGCTTTCCATGCGGTGGACAGGTCAATAAAGACCACTTTTTTTCAGTTATTAGCAGTTCTTCCTTCCAGCCTCCCCTCTTCCTTCCCTCCTTCCTATACCCCTTCTTATTGCTCCGCCTGTGCAAGTGCAAGTGCATGTGCATGTGCATGTGCATGTGCGTGTGCGTCCGGCTATCCCATGTTGAAGTTGAACCGCCTCCGGATCGGTTCAAGTGACCTCCCAAGTCTCGCAAGATCGTGTGCACGCAAAGGAGCGTGCACACGATGCTGAAAAAGCCTGTTATTTCGAGACCTGATCCGCATCCACGCGGACTGGCTGGCCACCACCCCAGCTGGACATGCGCGCTGGCACTGACACAGCGCTGGCTCGAGTGGTCACCGTCTTCGGCGCAGCCCCCCCCCATCACGCCTACCTGTTCGCCAACAAACGCGCCAACCGCATCAAGATCCTGGTGCACGACGGCAGTGGCATCTGGCTGGCCGCACGCCGGTTGTACCAGGGCAAGTTCAACTGGCCGATGGCCGGGGGCCCAAGCTCTCGCTGCAGCGCGAACACATTAGCGCCTTCCAGCCGTACCAGGCCAGAAACGCCGCACCGGCCAGTGCCAGGGCACGCGCCCACTCGGGCCGATCGCCAAGGGCCTGAGCCATACCGAAGACCCCGGCCATGATCAGGACTGCGTCAGCGGTGGCGCAAAAGAGCACCACGCTGCCGACGTGCTCTCGCCGAAGGCCTTGCCTGAGCACAAAAGCGTTCTGGGCACCGATGGCGACGATCAGACCGAAGCTCAACGCCAGGCCCTGGAAGAAGACGGGCCAGATGGCCGTTGAAGTGGGTGAAATGGGTTCCATGTAGCGAGATTGCCACCGCAATGATGCGTAGACAAGCTACATTTACTGAATCTAGATTAGCTGAGCTACATCATGCTGGACTACCCCTCCCTGTTTGCGCTGGCGGCCGTGGTGAGAGAGGGCAGCTTTGAGCGGGCTGCAAAGGCGCTGCATGTCACACCGTCAGCGGTGTCTCAACGCATTCGGTTGCTGGAGGAGCGGCTCGGCTGTGCCCTTGTGGTGCGCGGACAACCCTGTGAGGCCACCGAGACTGGGCGACGCTTGTGCCAGCACATCGACCGGGTGAGCCTGCTGGAGCATGAACTCCAGTCGGATATGCCGTCGTTTCTTCAGTCCGAACCGATGCGTGTCAGTGTCCCGCTGGCCGTCAACGCCGACAGTCTGGCCACCTGGTTCACAGCAGCCATCAGCGCCTTCGGCAAGGACGCGCCGGTGCTGTTGCAGATCGCAGTGGATGACGAAGGCCACACCGCCGAGTGGTTGCGCAGCGGGCAGGTGTTGGCAGCCGTGACGGCCAAACAAGAACCTGCTGCCGGTTGCAACAGCCTGCCTTTGGGTGCCATGCGCTACCTGGCGGCGGCCAGTCCGGCCTTTGTGGCCCGGTACTTTCCACAGGGAATCAACCCCGAGAGTCTGGCAACGGCTCCCAGCCTGATGTTCAACGCCAAAGACGAGTTGCAGCAGCGGTGGGCCGAGAGCCACTGCGGTCACGCCGTACAGATACCGCGTCACAGATTGCCCTCGCCTCAGGCGTTTGTGACAGCGGCGCTGGGTGGGCTCGGTTGGGCCATGCACACAGAAGCCCTGGTGCGAGAGCATCTGGATAGCGGGGCCTTGGTTGAACTCCAGCCCAACAGTCCACTGGACGTCCCGCTGTTTTGGCAGCACGCCCGGATGGCGTCGACACTGCTTCGCGAGCTGACGGCGGCGGTGTCTGACGCGGCGAAGAGCGGGTTGGTACAAGGCGAATGAGGCGCCAACTTCGCATCCATTCAAAAGGCCGCTACTGCTTCGAACCCGCCGTTGCGCAGCTGGCGAACAACGGCTGCTCTCAGCCTCAAGCGGGTACTCAACGGCCACCTACAAGCTTGCAGCGCTTGCGGTCATTAGCGATTGGGGACTAAACAATCATCATAGGTTGAAACCGATCTTTGGGTACTCTATGTAGCGGTTAGGCGCAATTAGTAGGTGTTCACCCATTATTAATAGACTCGCCCTCCGCAATCAATCCACCACAATATTTGCAACATCTACGATCCGCTGGAATTGAACCGACTCCTTTTTGAGGAAGTCGCGGAACTGCTGCGGCGTCAGCGGCGAGGGTTCGCCGCCCTGGTCGCGCAGTTTCTTGGCGAGTTCCGGGTCTTTCAGCGCCTGGGTCACAGCGGCGTTGAGCTTTTGCACCACCGGCTCGGGCGTGCCGGCGGGCGCGAACAACCCAAACCAGTTTTCAAGGTCGTACTTGGCTAGCGGCGCGTACTCGGCCAGCGCCGGGATGTCGGGCGCGAACGCGGCGCGCTTGGCCGACGTCACCGCAATCGCTTTGACGCGGCCGGTCTCGATGAAGGACTTGGCCGCCGTGTAGCTGACGAACGTCATGTCCACCACGCCGGAGGTGACGTCCACCAACTGTCCAGACGCGCCCCGGTAGGGGATGTGCACCATGTGGATGCCGCCCAGCCCCTCCAGCAGTTCGCCGTTCAGGTGCTGCGGGTTACCGACGCCGCTGGAC
>JACCDQ010690528.1_pt1 | contig 12270 bp, 15 predicted proteins | sample 7446031 | NCBI WGS metagenome assembly JACCDQ01 (sample SAMN15323442, study PRJNA562643) | freshwater metagenome | isolation source: river surface water | place: USA:Blue River Watershed | collected 2017-08-17
CCAATAGACTCTAGCAAATCAGCATCATGAATGTCTCCACGGCGTATCATATTACAAATGTATAGATTTAAGTAATCCGATTTGATTTACTCACTTCTATAAATTTCCAAGGTGCTATTTTTTAATCAATTATAAAATTAATTTATTCAAATCCTTAAGTGGAATGAGCTCAAAACTCCGTTGTTTGTTGGTTTTCTAAAGCCTAAATTTGCACAATGAAAAATCTTGTTTTCTTACTATTCTTTTATACTTTTTCCCAATTACATTCACAAGTTGGAATTGGCACCAATACGCCCAAAGCAACCATTGAAATTACAGGCCAACCCAATGTTTCGTCAACTGCAGATGGAGTAATAGCTCCGAGAATTACACGATCTCAATTAATTGCAAAAACAGCATATTCCTCCGACCAAGTCGGTGCTATAGTATATGTTTCAGATTTGTCGGGGACGGTAAATGCGGTAACCAACAATGTTACTCAAGTTGGTTACTATTATTTCAACGGATCAAGCTGGAATTCCATGAATTCAGGACTGTCCAACTTTACAATTGGAGATATAAAAACAGGAATTCAAACCACAGATCACAACGGTTGGATTAAGTTAAATGGAAGAGCAAAAAACACCCTAACTTCTTCCCAACAATCCCAAGCTACGGCATTAGGCATTGGCGCTAACCTACCGGATGCCACCAATTCTTTTTTAGTTCAAAATGGTACTACTTTGGGAAGCGTTTCTGGCAGTAATAGCAAAACAATTGCTCAAAATAATTTGCCCAACGTAACATTGTATGGAAGAATTGGGGTTTCCGATGGCAGTATCACTTGGGTGTCAGCAGGAAATATTAAATCCATGAAGGAAGCCAACAGCAATTGGACAGTTGATAATCCCGATCGATACACCAACACATCCAGTATTGTTGAAGTACAACTTAATGGCGGAGTTACTCAACAATCACTTGATACAACACCCAAAAGTTTAAGCGTAAATACGTTTATATTTTTGGGCAATTAAACTGCTCTGACTATTCATTCATTTAAATATTCAGCTTGTTAAGACTATGCTTTTCTAAATCAATTAGTCATGACTTTTTATCGGAAAAAATAAGTATCCAAAACTATTCGATGTTGAATTTGAAAATATTTCTTTAATTTTATGGGAAGTATTTTAATTATGAACAATTGCGAAATACAGTCCAATAGGGATCTCAAATCTAAATATGAGGAAGAATACTTAAAATTAGACCCTGCCATTTTAGAGCTTAAATTAGCCAAACCTGCTCTAAGAGCTTTAATAAATGCGGGATTATACCAAAAACTACAGGTTATCTCTTTTTCCAAATCTGAATTAGCACAACTTCATGGAATGGGTCCCTCAGCCATTAAAAAACTATTGCAGTTGAAATAGTCAATTACATTCGGTCTGATACTTTTGATATTTTAACGAATTGGTATTTACCATTCGTGAATTGGTGTATAATTTTAAAGAAAACGTCATTTTATGAAAAAATTATTTAGCCAACTATTAGTTCTTTCAACTCTTTTTACTTCTTGTGCCATTGTACATCCCGGAGAAACAGGAGTAAAACGCAAATTGGGAAAGTTAAACGAAAAGGCATACGATCCCGGAATTCAGTTTTACAATCCATTTATTTCAACGATCCTGCGTCTTCCCATTAGAACCGTCAATTTAGAAGTCAAACTCCCTTTACCAAGTCGCGAGGGATTAACCATTCAATCAGAAATATCCATTCTTTATCGCATTGAGAAAAATTCTGGCCCTGAAGTAATTAAAAATATTGGGATGGATTATGAAGATGTGGTTATTTTACCCGTATTTAGATCTGCAGCCGCCGATGTTACTTCAAAATTTTACGCAAAGGATATGCATTCTGGTGAACGAGCTCGAATTGAGCGCAACATACGAGATACCATGATGGCTGTTTTGGGGGATAAAGGATTTGTGGTGGAAAATGTATTACTAAAATCCATTTCACTTCCTACAGGTTTATCAGCTGCAATTGAAGAAAAACTGCGCGCAGAGCAAGAGGCCCAACGAATGGAGTTCACGAAACAAAAGGAAAAATTAGAAGCTGAGAGAAAAGCTATTGCAGCTGAAGGCGACAAACAATCGGCCATTATTGCGGCTCAAGGTCATGCCGAAGTGGCAAAAATTAAAGCGGAAGGACAAGCAAATGCAATTAAAATTGAAGCAGAAGCTAGAGCAAAGGGAAATGAAATGTTATCGAAATCGTTGACTCCTGATATCCTCAAAAACAATCAAATAGAAGCCTTTAAAGCGCTATCCAATAGCAGCAATTCTAAAGTTATTATCACCGACGGCAAGACACCTTTATTAGGACTACCCGAAGGGGGAAAATAATTCTAAATTTCTAAATTCTATTATTGGTATTTTTGAGCTATGTATATTTCAATTACGGGGTTAAAACCAAAAGGTTTTTTGGGATTCTTACGATTTTGGAGATTGGCAATTCCATCATTCAATCAAGCAAGATCTTCAGATGGTATTTTGTTTTGTGAAGTGAAACGGATTCAAGGAAACCAATGTACCCTTACAGCTTGGGAAAGCAGGGAACACATGTTACGATTTATGAGAAGCGGAGTTCACTTAACTGCAATGAAATCCTTTCACAAAATTGCGACAGGTAAAACGTATGGTTTTGAATCAGAATCAATTCCCAATTGGACAGAAGCATTTGAACTTTTAACTAAAAACGGTCGAGTATACTAAGTTTCAAAAAAGACCACAAATCAAAGATTGACACAATTTTTCCATCTTTGACTAAGTGCAAAATTGCAAGCTCCATTCTTCACATTCCGGGATGTAAATTCCAATATATCCGGTTGAATGTTGGTTAAAAAATCAATAAATTGTACATACCTTTGAAATACCTATGAAAAAAGAAAAAATACTTTATTGGTCTTCTACAGCAGTAATTGCACTATTTGAAGGTGTATTGCCTGCATTAACTTCTCAAACTGAAATGGCGAAAGAAGGAATCCGCCATTTAGGTTATCCAGAATACTTTGGAAATGCACTGGTTGTATTTAAAATTTTAGGTGTTTTGGCTTTAACCATTCCTCAAGTCCCTAAAAGGATAAAAGAATGGGCTTATGCGGGCTTTGTTTTCGACTTTTTATTTGCTGCAATTAGCCACGCCGCGGTTGATGGAGTAAACGGAGATACTTTCTTCCCATTTGTGGTATTGGCAATACATATGGTTTCTTACGTGTACTATCATAAGTTGAATTCAAATAGCAAGCAATAAATAAAATAGTGAAATTTTAAAATCTGTACCATTCAAAAATTCGAATAGAGTTCTTGATCAAGTAGTCACAGATTCGACTAAAAAAACCTACTCACCACTACCCCATTTTATGATAAAAAATATTTTTAGCCAAGAAATTTCAGAAGAGGTTATCCGTAGAATTGAAAAACTCAATCCTAAATCGACTCCTAATTGGGGTACGATGTCGGTAGATCAAATGCTAGCTCATTGCAATGTGACCTATGATTATACCTACCATTCCGAAAAGTTCACACCTCCAAATGCGGTAAAACGAATGTTATTAAAAGCATTTGTAAAACCCATAGTGGTAAGTGAAAAAGCCTATCCCAAAAACGGGAGAACAGCCGCTGAATTTAAAATGGTTGGTGAAAAAGACTTTGAACGCGAGAAATCCAAATTAATTGAAAATATCCGTAGAACGCAACAACTGGGTGCTACTCATTTTGAAGGATTAGAGAATTTTTCTTTTGGGAAGCTCTCAAGCAGTGAATGGAACAACCTGTTTTACAAACATTTAGATCATCACTTAACCCAATTCGGAGTGTAGAATTATCGATTATATTAATTACTCGATCGCAAAATGAAAAACTTACTTCCCAATTTTAAAACAACCTATCGAATTATCGGTGGGAGTTTCGCTTTTTTATCCCTGAGCTTGTTTGCAAGAGGTTTAATTACAAGTATGAGACAATTCAAAGTCCCCGAAGAAACACTATCCTCTTTACATTACATTGATGCAATTTTTTGGGTCTATGTACATATGTTCGTAATTGGAATATTAGTATTTTTTATGGGAAGTGCAATAACGGAAGAAAAATATCAGTTTCGTATGTCTCTTTTCCTTTTTGTAGCAACTTGCTTCTATACATTTTTGGATTTCCGTACCTCTGACTCATTTTTAGGTAACAGTTTATACCAAGGTGATGCATCGATTATTCCCGGGCTGATTGGAGTAATAGTTAATTTGTTGTTTTTGCAATTATTAGTCAGAAAATCCAAGTCTAAATAGTATTAGGCGCACAATTTAAATACTAGGTAAAGTTTAATCATTTTTCTTAACCCTATTTTAATTTCATATTGAATATTCTATCTAAATTATTATATTTGTTTAAACAAATATTTTACAATACACGTAAAATAGAATGACCGAGTTGAATTTATCCCAATATGAAACGCAAACAATTCATACAAACCGTAGTTCCACTTTTGGCAACTGCACCAATAACTGCAAGTATTATGAATCTAAAATCACTCAATAAAATAGTCAATCACCAGAGTAATACACCCAAAATGCCCGTATTATTCTTGGGACATGGAAGCCCAATGAATGCCATTGAAGAAAACGAATTTGTTCAAGGGTTTCGAAGAATTGAAAAAGAAATACAAAAACCTACTGCTATTCTCATTATATCAGCACACTGGGAAACCCGAGGCACCTTTGTAACAGCTATGGACCAACCCAGAACTATCCATGATTTTGGTGGATTTCCTCAAGAATTATTTAACGTTCAATATCCAGCACCCGGAAGTCCTGAACTGGCTAGAATCACTCAGACTCTAATTACAAGTACACCGGTTCAACTCGACGATAAATGGGGTTTAGATCATGGTGCCTGGAGTGTAATTAAGCACTTGTACCCCAATGCGGATGTCCCCATAATACAAATGAGTTTGGATTACCAACAAGGTCCACAATATCATTATGATTTAGCCAAAGAAATAAAATCACTTCGCGAAAAAGGGGTACTCATTGTTGGAAGTGGAAATATGGTACATAATCTCGGTAGGGTTGAATGGCGTAAATTAAATGAAACTTTTGGATATGACTGGGCCATCGAATCCAGTGAAAAAATGAAATCTTTCATATTAAATAATGACCATAACTCCTTAATTCATTATCACAAACAAGGCAGAGCATTTCAATTGGCCATTCCTTCACCGGAGCACTATTTACCGCTAATTTATACCATCGCCTTAAAAGAAGAAAAAGATTCCATTCAATTTTTCAATGACAAAGCTGTAGCTGGATCACTTACCATGACCAGTGTTAAATTTGGATAATTTATCTCGAAAAAAAAATCAAAAATCCAATAGTCTACTAAATCTATCGGCTTTTCGTAAAATAAATATTGAGCATTTAAATGCTACACTTACTTTTGTGCATCAGATGCTTAGTATGATATTTAAAAACGCAAGTAAATTCAAACTTTTATCGATTTACTCATTCATAATCTTGAGTAAAAATCCACTTCATTCTCAGAATATAAATCAATCCCTGATTTGGTATGGAATTTTCACCACCTACGACTTTAATAAAAAATGGTATTTCCAAAATGAATTCCAAGAAAGACATTTCATTTCACCAATTGCACAACATCAATTTATTATTCGTAGCCATGTTCACAGAAATTTCCCAAAAGCAGGAATGGAACTTTCTGCCGGCGCCAGTTACTTTCTGCAAAATTCGAACAATCCAAATGCCCAAAATACAGTCACGATCCCCGAGAGAAGACCGCATATTGAATTGGGTAAAAAACACGCTATCAATAAAATTCAATTTGAGCATAGATTTCGCACCGAGGCTAGATTCTACAGAAACACCAATTCAAACAAAACGGAGCTTGAAGATGGCTATTACTTTGATAACTTTCGTTTCAGATTTAGATCTCAAATAAGTGTACCTATTGTAAAAATAAATCAGCAAAACTTATTAAAAATTAAAATAAGCGATGAAATACATCTTCACTCCACCAAACATAGATCTACTACTTACTTCGATCAAAACAGAGTATACGTGGCTCTAAACTACGAAATCAATAAAAAGGCAAACATTGAATTTGGTTACTTAAACTGGTATCAACAGAAAAACGCCACTGCATTTTATAATCGAAACATTGCTAGATTCACATTATTTCACAAAATCTAACGAAGAGTCTTACATTTAGAATTTATACCGTTATAAATCCAACTTAAATCTGCAAAGTCGCTTCAACTCTCCTTCTTGATTTAAAACGGGTTCAACTTCACCCTCAGAAATCATTCCAGCTTTCTCCATGGTACGACCAGAAGCGGGATTATCTGCAAAGTGAGTTCCAAATATAAATCGGGCAATTTCTAATTCCTCCGCAAAATTCAACACCGCCCTTAAACATTCGGTCGCTATTCCCATCCCCCAAAAATCAACCCCTATCCAATACCCAACTTCCATAGATTGAGATGCTTCCCTCCAATGTAAACCGATTTCTCCTACCAAATTATTGGTAAATCTATCCTCAATTACCCAAACCAATCGCGACATATCCGCGAAACCGTCTTGAATCAACTTAAGTCGTCCAATGGCAAAATTCAACGTATATGGATAAGGCAAACTACTCGTTTGTTTGGATATATCGTAGTGATTGCACCGAATTACTAGCTCAGGCAAATCCTGCTCCGTCAATGCGCGCAATGTAAACCTTTGAGTGTCAATCACAGGAAACTGTCGAGGCCAGTTCCTACTTATCTGCTCCATCATTTTTACCACGGTTAACCGCCTTTTGTCCAATATTCACGCCCATGGTCATCCCAACTTCAGTGTCCATTCTATAATGTATAGCTCCATACAATCGGCTTAAACTCGCTTCATTGGCCATAGATACGTAATTTCCTTGTTTCGGGGGATGTAAATACGACAAAACGGTAGCTGCTGCACCACTGAATGTACTATGTCCGCTGGTAAAAGAAGGGAAATTGGGCAACCCGGTTAGGGTTTTAATTTCGGGATTCAGTTGACTGGGGCGTGGAGTGTAATAAAAATTCTTAACATCCCAGCAACAAATAGCAGCATCGAACATAGCCATATTCAACAGCGCTAAATTTCGAGCCCAACGCACTTCGCTAAAATTCAGATTTACAAAATCATTACAAGCGATTGCATTCCAATGACCCGGAGGTGTGTAGGTACCTACTCCATCTCCCCAAAAATGAACAATTCGAGTACGTTCACGAGTTGCGTTTTTGGAGTAATACAAAACTTCATCCAATTCCTTTTTAAATGCCTGTGAATGTACAGATGGTGGTGCGGCTGGTCTTCCTTGCACTACTTCAGATGAATCCAATAAGAAACCTTTAACTCTACCAAACAAAGGCAACATAGGAGGCCGAGCAGGCGTTTCCATGCTTTTCCAAGGTGTTTCGCCTCGATTAACGGCACGATCCTCCAACATTTGCCAGTCGGATGGATTTCCAACTGATTTTGAGGCTCCATCTTGACGAGCCCTATTGATGAACTTTTGAGCCACCTTTTCGCCAAGCAACTCCCCGGCATTCACCTCACTGCGGGTATTTCCTCCACACATAATCCGTACATTTTTACATTCTTGAAGTTTTTGTTCAATAAAATCCTGTTCACCAGGGAACATCAATTTCAGTATGGCCGCAGACGCTCCAGAAATCACCGCTTCTTCCGATGGGTAAGCAAAATCGCGGGGAACTGGTATCAATTCTTTTATATCTGGGTCGGATACCGATGGACGAGAACGCTTGAATTTACTTTTATAAAAATAGGCAGAAATAGCCGCATCGTATTGAGCTGCACTTAAATACGCATAGGCTCGTGATGCATAGGGTGGATTTGCAAATGGGAAAAACGGATAAGCCAACGGATTATTGGCATTGGGAACGGGATACGTTCCATCTGCATTCTGATAGGGTGGCAAATTATACTTTGCTACCAATTCCCGCATGATTTCATTCCATCTCAAAACGGTTCCTGCGCTCCAATATTTAATTAATTCACGATCGTTGTCGGTCAATTTAGCTTGCCAGCTTTTAATCTCAACCAATTCCAATTTGTAATCCGGCGAAACGGTGAGTAGGGGAATTTCACATTCCACTTCATCGGGCGAAGACAGCAAAATGGGCAACCAACTTCCAGCCTGGGTATCCAATTTATCCGGAGATAATGAAGGGTAAAAATCCACGCGACTGCTCGTCTCCTTCTGACATCCTTGAAAAATCAACAATCCCAAAACACAGCAAACACCAATAATGTGGGCAAATTTAAATTTGAATAATTTCATAGCTAACTCTTTTGGGGATTATTTTTTATTCGTCTTTTTGGGGGATGAGACTTCAAACTGATATACAGCACCCGCTGCAACGCTTTGGGTCATTCCAACATTGCGTCCTTCTATTGTTTGCATAGCCATAGCCATTGCACTTAAACCATTTATTCCTGGTATACCCCATTTTAGATTTAAGCCCACTTTTATAGCATCCATATTGTTGCTAGGAAACGGCATATCATTTCTTCGAATATCAAATCCTCCGATTGTGTTCATCCCATCTAATATCACTTCTATATAATGATCGGGATCCTTTCTCCAACCCGTTCTTATGTTATATCCGGTTACACTTGGCATCTGCACTGAATTACTGTAAATCATTTTGGTGGTGTAATATGCATCTCTATCAATTTCAATATTGCGCCTCACCATTCCAAAAGCAGAAGCTGTAATAAAAAATTGCTTCTTTTGAACATCAATCATCATTCTAGCACTTGCTGTTTGAGATTTCATTCCAATTGAAAGAGGTAAATAATCAGCAACATAATTGGTAGTTGGCAACCCCAATCCCAAAGTGCCATTAAAACTAGTGAGCCAACCTTTGAAATTAATTGCATACAATTCTCGTTTGAGAAATACATTCAAATCTTGCAACCCTTGTTGACCAATTAAGGTTCCAGCAGACGCTTGATTCTGGATATAGGGCAACGTAAAAATCAAATTGGTTTTACTGTTGATACCATAATTACCCATCAACATGATGGATTTGGAACTAACCGTACCAATATTCTCATTACTTCGATAAAGGTTTCCTTCCCAATAATGATTCCATTGAGAAAATCCAGCAACAAACCCGCCACAGAAATTATTCTTGGCCATAAATAGACCGTCTGATTCGGTCTGAGAAAACAAGCTAATTGGAAGAAAGAGAGCAGAATAAATTAACCCTTTCCATTTCATAAATTGGTGCAATATACTAAAACACTATTTCTTTTGTTAAAAAGATTTGATTTGACCTAAACAAAATTCGTATTTATTACATTTCTAAGTCAGCAATAATTCAGCTCAAAATGCAAATAAAACAACCTGAATGTGACAAATACTTAATACAGTCATAATTTATTGGCATTATTTTTGTTATAGAAAAATCAGCCATGAAACAAGCACAAAAAAGTTGGGAAAATTTTCAGAAAAAACTTAAAGCACTCCCCCAATGGGCCTATTTCACCGGTGTAGTACTATGGCTCCTTCCTCTAGGAACCGTGTGGACATTTCTATTCCTTCAACTGTTTTTCAGAAAACGAGGAGTTTAAATCATGAGTTCAAACAATTCTCATCACCCGTATTTAAGCAATTCCAATCACCAATTATCAGGCAATTCTCACCATCAATTATCAAGCAAGCCTCATTACTAATTATCAAGTAATTCCAATCCCAATAATTAAGCAATTCTCATTACCAACAATAAAAAAGGATTGTTCTTAATTATTTCACAAAAATCCAACTTCTACCCTTTACCTAATTGTAACTAAATTCCTACTCCAAGTGAATCGAAAAGAGTTTATTTTCAAATCTGGAATTCGCAGTGCTTCATTGCTATTTGCTACTCATACCCATTTTCTCTCGAGTAAAATATCTAAAATCAATAAACGATCTCAAAACAATTGGGCAACCGATTTAGAAATACAAATAGATAAACTTCGAATTTCACAATTAGGAAATGAGTTTATTTGGGGAGTAGCAAATGCAGCATTTCAAGTAGAAGGTGCAACTAAAGTCGACAATAAATTAACTTCGATTTGGGATGATTTCAGCCAGAAAAAGGGAAATATTAAAAATGGAGATACGGCGGAACAAGCTACCGATTTTTATCATCGCTATGCCGAGGACATCAAATTAACCAAAGAATTAGGTTTTTCGCATTTCCGTTTTTCCATATCCTGGTCTAGAGTTGTTTCTGAAGATTTGTATACAGAAAATCCTTTAGGAATAAATTACTATATCCAAATTTTAAAGGAAATTAAAGCAGCTGGTTTAAACGCTTGGGTTACCATTTATCACTGGGATTTACCCTCAATCATTGAAAAACAGGGCGGCTGGTCAAACCGTCGAATTATTGAATATTTTAAACGATTTGTTGAAATTTGTGCGAATCATTTCGGAGAATATACGGATCGATGGTTTATTGTAAATGAACCCGCAGCTTTTACTGCTTTGGGTTACTTGTCAGGATACCACGCCCCGGGGAAAAAGAATCCCTTCGCCTACTTAAAATCCGTGCATCACGTTTGTTTAAGCATTGCAGAAGCCGGTAGATTATTGCGGATTAAATGTCCCCAGAAAAAAATAGGAATTGCATACAGCTATTCCGTGGTACATGCCGAAGAACCCAGTGATTCAAAAGCTGCAAATCGTGTAGATGCATTTTTAAACCGACTGTTCGTTGAACCTTTTTTAGGACTTGGATATCCAGACCAGGATTTGCCTGCGCTTAAGCGACTGAAAAATTACTTAGAACCCGGTGATGAGGACCGTTTAAAATTCAATTTTGACTTCGTAGGTGTTCAGTACTACTTCAGAGTGGTTGTAGGAAGGTCTTCTTGGGTTCCTTTTTTCGGGGGACGTGAAATTCCGGCATCAAAACGAAATGTGGCCACCAATTCTATGCTACGTGAAATCTATCCCGAAGGATTGTACAACTGTTTAATGCGATTTAAGGATTATGGTTTTGAAGATATCGTCGTTTCAGAAAACGGAGTTTGTTATCGCGATGAAGTAAAAGAAGGTCAAATTTTAGATTCCAAGAGAATTGAATTCTTTCAATCTCATTTGGATCAGTTGGTTCGAGCTAAAACCGAAGGTGTGCCCATCAACGGATATTTTGTTTGGAGCTTAACCGACAATTTCGAGTGGAGCGAAGGATACAGTGACCGATTTGGAATAGTATATATCGATTACTCCACTCAGAAACGCATTATTAAGAATTCTGGTTATTGGTGGCAGAATCTACTAACAACTCCTTCTCGATGATCTCTTTTAAGGTCATTTTAGGCAATGCACCCGCTTGCATCATAGGTTGTTTTTCTTTTGGAATAAATAGAATGCTGGGTATACTTCTTATTTGAAACACATATGATAACTCCTGTTCAATTTCTGTATTGACCTTGTAAATCACAATGTCGGGGTATTCGTTACTTAACTCTTCCAAAATAGGCGCAACGACTTTACAAGGGCCACACCAATCGGCGTAAAAATCAATAATTGCAGGTTTGTCTCCTTTGAATTTCCATTCTTTTTCAGAAGTATAATCAAACACTTGATCGATGAACATTTGGTTCGTGAGTTGAATTGTAGGCATTTTGTTTCGATTATTAATTGATTGCACAAATTTCAAGTTAAAATTCGAATGCATTTGTGCTAAAAGTCGCAGTGTTAACAAAACTAGAGGAGATTCAATTATATTTGAATTATGAAATACCCCAAAATACTTTTCACATGTTTACTGTTATCCGTTAGTCATTTTGCATTTTCCCAAACAAAATATGAATTGACTCATAGTTTTATGAACATCGGTAGCCGCCCCCAACCTTATAAGGGCACATTGGAAATAACAGACAGTTTTCTGATTTTTACGGCACTGCCCAATACGGCTGCTGACCCCAACGATACAGTTACTAAAATTAGCAAAGAACGTATTATAAAAAACAAAAAAGGATATTACATCAAAACGCTACCAAACCCTCGAACTGCTCACAACTACACCATTGAATTGAGTTCCGATAAAGAAGAAAAACGTCAAGGTGTTTATTATATTACTTTGTTAGTAGCAACCAATTCCGGACAACGACTCACGATCTTCTTTAAAGGGAAATTAGTCAGTTAATTTTCCTACAATTCCCGCTCAACGAATTCGCGG
>JACCDQ011520177.1_pt1 | contig 12270 bp, 12 predicted proteins | sample 7446031 | NCBI WGS metagenome assembly JACCDQ01 (sample SAMN15323442, study PRJNA562643) | freshwater metagenome | isolation source: river surface water | place: USA:Blue River Watershed | collected 2017-08-17
ACGTAATCCATCTCTTCCATCGCCAGCGGCAAGGGCGGCGGGTTCAGCCACACGTCACGTTCGCCATGCGCCTGCACCATCGCGCGCGCATTGCCGGGGTTGGATTCAAGGTGGAAGACGCGCGAGGCATGTGCATACGCGATCGGGTCTTCCTTCACGGCTTCGAAGGCCGGCAGGCGCACCACGCTGCGTGCGCGGATTTCCTTCTGCTGCGCGAGCCGCTCTTCGCGGCTCAGGATCTTGATCGGCACGACCGTGGCCTCGGCCGGCTTGTCGCCGTCCTTGACCTCCGTGCCGCAGGCCTTCGGATCCTTTTCCTTCATTTCGTAAGGATTCGGATGTGCCTCCACCCGGCCCGGCGTATCGACGCGGGTCGAGTCGACCACGCTCCAGTCGTCGGCCGGCAGCCAGCCGCGCGGCACCATGAAGGCCGTGCCACGCAGGTCGCGAATGGACTTTACCGGTTCGCCGGCCGCGAGGCGATGCGAGAGGTCGATCAGGGCGCGCTCGGCATTGCCGAACAGGAGGATGTCCGCTTTCGAATCGGTCAGCACCGAACGGCGCACCGTATCCGACCAATAGTCGTAATGCGCAATGCGTCGCAGGCTGGCTTCGATGCTGCCGATGACGATCGGCGTGCCCGGATAGGCTTCACGCGCGCGCTGCGCATACACCGTCACCGCGCGATCGGGGCGCTTGTTCGGCTCGCCGTTCGGCGTGTACGCATCGTCGGAACGTATCTTGCGGTCCGCCGTGTAGCGATTGATCATCGAATCCATGTTGCCCGCGGTGACGCCGAAATACAGGTTCGGCTTGCCGAGCGCACGGAAGGGGTCGACCGATTGCCAGTCCGGCTGGCTGATGATGCCGACCCGGAAGCCCTGCGATTCCAACAGGCGGCCAATCAGTGCCATGCCGAAGCTGGGATGGTCGATGTAGGCGTCGCCGGTGACGAGGATGATGTCGCAGCTGTCCCAGCCGAGCTTGTCCATTTCCGCACGCGACATCGGCAGGAAAGGCGCGGGATTGAGCCCCGCACGGTAGGGGGCAAAGGACTTCAGGTGACGGGGTACGGCAGACATGCGGCGGGCCTTGCAGGATCAAGGTCGACAGTATGCCAGTGATGGGCGCAGGGCGTCGGAGTTGTAAAACTGCTCATTTGCCGGCGCCGAACGCCCAGAGCGGGGCGCTGGCCATGCCGCTGCCGGCGGCCTGTCATCGCATTCGCTTGATGGCGTGCTTACTTGAATGGATTGTCGACGCTATCGGTGGGGCGCAGCTCGATTTGCTCGGGCAGGTCAGTGGCGGCCTCAAGCTGGGCCAGCGTCGCATCGACCACCGCCTTCAGTTCGCGCGCCCGTTGCAGGCCGGTCTTGTCGCGCGTGATCGACAGCGAACCGTACAGTTCGACCTGATCGACGCGGTTTTCCACTGTCAGCTCGCCGATGCTGACGGACTGGCTTTCATTCTGGAAGGGTTGCAGCGGGGTACTCATGGGCGTCCTCCGGTTTCGGGCCTGTCTTGTCCGTCTTGTCGGTCATGACCGTCACTTGCGGCCGCGGATGCGCGGCGACGGCAAGTTCATTGCCGTTTGTTTGGCGCTGGCCGACAGCTTCGGGAACACATCAATCTTCGCACGCTTCTCGAGCTCGGCCACCGACACGACTTCGTAATTGTCGCCATCGGTATTCGGCGCAATCCACGCCGCCGCTTCCTGCGTGGCCGGGTCGAGCACGGCCTTGAACACATGGGTCGGGATGAACACCCGGCCATTCAGCCGTTCGACCTTGTCGCCCTCGAAGAGGGGGCCGGTCACCACGTACAGCTCGCCGCGCACATGGGTCAGGTGGCGCGTCGCGCCCTCGATCGCCGACCACAGCACCTGATTGTTGTGCCGGTTTTGCGGAACGATGTTCGCCAGCGAAAAGCTTTCATGCTGCGCCTGCTTGCTTGGCATGTCGGCCGCCGGGCTCATGTGGCCGCGGTCGAAGCCGGAGCGCGCATAGTCGGACAATTGCGCACGATAGCTTTCGGGTAGCGCTTCTTCGGCATGGAAGCTGTCTTCGCGTTTGACCTCTTTTGCGCGCTCCAGGCTGTCGCGCGTCAAATGCTCGGCCGACCACAGCGGCGTGCGTGAGACGCCCGAATACATGACAGCAAAGGCTTCGTAGCACAGGCCGACCGTGCTGGCCTGCAGCGCCGGCCGTGTCAGTACCGGTGGCGTTTTGTCGTGGAAGATCGGCAGGCAACTCGTCGTTTGCGCCGCCGCCTCGGGCAAACCCTTGTGCGGCGACACCGCCAGCCAGGTGCCGAGGCTGGCGAGAGTCAGCAGGATCGCAAGTAATTTTTTCATGCGTGTTCGTCGATCTGGTCTTGCAGGTTCAGAATGAAGCTTGCCCCGGAAGTTCATGCAAGGTAGGCATTCGTCAAACGATGCCAGCGAAGTGCCGGTGATCGAATATCTGGTCGGCAATTTTACCGGCTTGGTGTCAGCTGGCTGGACTGAGCTGTCTGGACGGACCTGCCCGGACGGACCTGCCCGGAGTGAGCTTTCTGACAGGCGGCCTGTCAAAACAGGATCGCAGGTGAGAGGTGGCACGGTGGCATTGCTGAAGAACCGAAAGGATGCAGGGCGCCTGCTGGCCGACAAGCTGGCGGGTATGCAGCACGCCAAGCCGACCGCCGATACGGTCTTGCTGGCCTTGCCGCGCGGCGGCGTGCCGGTCGCCTTCGAGATCGCGCAGCGACTGGGCCTGCCGCTGGAGCCATTGGTGGTGCGCAAGCTGGGCGTGCCGCATTACCCAGAATTCGCGATGGGTGCCATCGCCGCCGGCGGTCATTGCATGATCGACCGCGAGCTGGTGCGCCGGTTGCGCCTGACTGAAGCGTCGGTGTCGGCCGCGGTGGCCCATGCCTCGCGCGAACTGCAAGAGCGCGAGCAACATTATCCGGCCAGCATGCCGCTGGCTTCGCTGTCAGGCCGGCCCGTCCTCGTGGTCGACGACGGCATGGCGACCGGCAGCACGATGCTGGCCGCCATCAGGGCGCTGCATTCCTTCCATGTCGCCGCCATCACGGTGGCCGTGCCTGTGCTGTCGCGCGAGGCGCGCGAGAAAGTCGCCGCGCTGGCCGATGCCGTGGTCTGCCTGCAGCAACCCGAGCCCTTCGATGCCGTCGGGCAGTGGTATGCCGATTTCCGCCAGGTCGAGCTCGAAGAAGCCAGCGCTCTGCTGAGGCAGGCACAACGCTTGCACGCACCGGCGTCATCTGTTGCGGCCGCCGAACACACCCCTTCCCACTGACAAGGAGAGCATCGTGGAATACCAGACACGTCGCCAGGCTTTGCCCTGGATGAACCTGCTTGGCGGCGTCGCCCTGGGCGCGCTGGCCATGTATGTCGCCGACCCTTCACAAGGCCGTCGGCGTCGCGCACTGTTGCAGGATAAGGTCACCAGTGCGACGCATAGCACGTCAAAGCTGGTTAACCAGACCGTGCGCGATGCCAGGCACAGGCTGGCCGGCCTGCAGGCCGAGGCGATGCGCGTGATCTCGCCGCGCGATGTCAAGCCCATCGACAACCATGTGCTGGAAGCACGGGTACGCTCGCGCCTTGGCCGTACGATGCCTGGCCTGCAAGGCATCGACGTGAGCGCCGATGAAGGCGTGGTGACCTTGTCGGGCCACATCGAGGATGAAGCGGCACAGCGCCTGCTCGATACGGTGGCTGCAATTCCCGGCGTCGAATCGGTGCGCCACGACTTGCAGTCGGCCGAGGCGCACAGCGGCCTGCTGTCGGGCCTGCTGGCCGGACGCCGCTCCTTGTGGATGGCCGGCGCGCTGGGCGCCGGGGCGCTGACCTGGTATGCGCTGTCGCGCCGCCAGCCCTTGGGCTTGATCGCCGCTGCCACAGGCCTCGGCCTGATGGCGCGCGGCGGGGCAGGGCTGAGCAGCGGCTTGGGTCGCTTGAGCGAGACGAGTGGCATGGGCAGCATGGCCGGCACCGGCATCGAGGCGCAGCGAACTATCGAAATCGCCGCGCCGCCGGAGACGGTGTACGACGTCTGGAGCCACTACGAAAACTTCCCGCATTTCATGTCGCACGTGATCGAGGTGAGCGACCTTGGCGGCGACCGTTCGCACTGGGTGGTACAGGGCCCGGCCGGCAGCGAGTTGGCGTTCGAGTCGGTGCTGACGGCGGCCGAGCGTCCATCGCGACTGGCCTGGCACAGCCAGCCCGGTTCCGATGTCGATACCGAAGGGCTCGTGGTGCTCGAACCTTCGGGGGCAGGCACGCGCGCGACGGTACGCATGTCATGGCGGCCACCGGTAGGCAGCACGGGCAAGGCATTGGCGATGCTGACCGGCGTTGATCCCGAACAGGCGCTCGAAGACGATTTGCGGCGCATGAAGCAATTCATCGAGCGCGGCCTGCCCACGGGTGAAGGCGGTGCCGCGGCCGGTAGCAGCGCCGCCGGCAGCGCGGGTTCGACCGGCAGCAATATCCTGCATTGAACTTGGTTGTGAAGCTGTCATCCAATCGTGGCCGGGACGCCCCGGGCAAGGATGATGGCAACAGCTATTCGATCACAGACATCCGATCACAGACAATCGATCACATTCGACGACAGGAGTGGACCATGATGCAAGCAGATGAAGTCCGGCAGCGCTTCTCGCAGATAGAAAAGACTATCCACCAGGCCAGTCAGGCTTGCGAACGCGCTGGCAGTGGCGTGTCTTCGGACCTGAAGAACAGCATCCAGCAGCTGGACCAGCAATCGAGCAAGGCCAAGCAGGAACTGCAGCAGGCCACGGATCAGGAATCCATTGTGCAGTGCGTGGACCAGCTGGAGGAGTTGGGCGACAAGGCCAAGGCGGCCTGCGAGAAGGGCGGCAATGTCGACCAGCAGGTCAAGCAGGCGGTGCTGCAGGCACATCAGGAGCTATCGCAGCTGAAGCACCAGTTGCACTGAGCCTGCATCGCCACCAATCACAAATAATCATCAGTAGCGCGGCAAACTGTGCTGCGGCGGGCTATGCCTGCCGCAGCACAGTTTCGATTATCATGCTCCGGCCCCTGACAAAAACAAGAGACGGAGACTGGCATGGCGGAGGAATACCCGCTGCTGTGGACGCCGAGCGCAGAGCGCGTCGCCAACAGCAGGCTCACCGATTTCACGAACTGGCTGGCGCAGGATCGCCAGTTGCGGTTCGACGACTACCAGCAGCTGTGGGAATGGTCGGTCAATGATATTGAAAATTTCTGGCAATCGATCTGGGAATACTTTGACATTCGCAGCTCGCAGCCCTACAGCGAAATCCTGTCCACGCACGCGATGCCGGGTGCGCAATGGTTCACCGGCAGCCGACTGAACTTCGCCGAGCAGCTGTTCCGCTTCAACCTCACCGACGATACGGCCGACAAGCCCGCGATCGAGGCCGAGTCCGAAACGCGTGCGCCGCTCACGATCAGCTGGCGCGAACTGCGCGCACAGGTCACTTGTGTCGCCAACACCCTGCGTGCGCTAGGCGTGGGCTCGGGCGACCGCGTCGTCGCTTACCTGCCGAACACCCCCGAAGCCGCAATCGCCTTCTATGCATGCGCCAGCATCGGTGCAATCTGGTCGTCCTGCTCGCCCGACATGGGCACGTCCAGCGTGCTCGACCGCTTCCGTCAGATCGACCCGAAAGTGCTGATTGCCGTCGACGGCTATCGCTACGGTGGCAAGGACTTCAATCGCATGGATGTCGTGCAGACCATGCGCGACGAACTCAAGACGCTGCAGCACACGGTGCTGTTCCCGTACCTGGACCCGAACGCCGTGCTCGACGCTGGCAGCGGCGCCGGTGATGTGCTGCGCTGGCAAGACCTGTTCACGCATCCGGCTGCGCATGCGGGGGAGATGCGCTTCGAACAGCTGCCGTTCGACCATCCGTTGTGGATCCTGTACTCGTCCGGCACCACCGGCATGCCCAAGCCCATCGTGCACGGCCACGGCGGCAGCTTGCTGGAGACACTGAAAGGCCATGCGCTGCATCTTGATCTCGGCGAGCAGGACCGCTTCCTGTGGTTCTCGACCACTGGCTGGATCATGTGGAATTCGCAGATCACCGGCTTGCTGGTGGGGGCGACGATCTGCATCTACGATGGCAACCCGGGCTACCCGGACATGGGCCGGCTGTGGCGCTTCGCAGCCGACCACAAGCTGAGCTTCATCGGCGTGGGTGCCGCTTTCTATGCGAACTGCATGAAGGCGCACATCTCGCCGAAGCAGATTGCGGACCTCGCATCGCTGCGTTCGATAGGCTCGACCGGCTCGCCGCTGGCAGCCGAGGCGTTCCACTGGATTTATGAGGAAGTGAAGCAGGACGTGCTGCTGGCCTCGATCAGCGGCGGCACCGATATTGCCGCGGCATTCGTCGGCGCATGCCCGAACCTGCCGCTGTATGCGGGTGAGATGCAGTGCCGTTCGCTGGGCGTAGCCGTACATGCGCTGGATGACCATGGCCAGCCCCTGATCGACCAGGTGGGGGAACTGGTCGTCACCGAACCGATGCCATCGATGCCGCTGTACTTCTGGAACGATGCCGGCAACAAGCGCTACCTTGAAAGTTATTTCGAGCATTACCCCGGCCTGTGGCGGCATGGCGACTGGATACGCATGACAGCCCGGGGCGGTGCCGTGATTTATGGCCGGTCGGATGCGACCATCAACCGCCATGGCATCCGCATGGGCACGGCCGAGATCTATCGCGTGGTGGAAGACTTGCCCGAGGTGCTGGACAGCATGGTGGTCGACCTCGAATATCTGGGACGTGAATCCTGGATGCCCTTGTTCGTGGTGCTGCGCGAGGGCATCACGCTGGATGCGGTTCTGGAAGAACGCATCCGCGAACAGATCCGCACGCGACTGTCGGCGCGCCATGTGCCGAATGACGTGATCCAGGTCGCCGAGATTCCGCGCACATTAACGGGCAAGAAGATGGAGCTGCCGATCAAGAAGCTGCTGCTGGGCCAGCCGATTGAAAAGATCGCGAACCCGGATGCGATGGCCAATCCGCAATCGCTGCAGTGGTTTGCGGCTTTCGCGGCCAGCCGCAAGGCGGCGTAATGTTGGCCTCGTTAGTCTGACAATGGCTCATTGACTCTAGACGCTGGTTCCCGGCCTGCGCCGGGACGACATATCGACCATCCGCTGCCTGTCAAACGTCATCCCGGCACATGCCGGGATTCAGTGTCGTCCGACAGTGCGCCCACGATCCAGCCCTCCAGCGGATCGTGCGGCGGTAGCCCGTAGTTTTCGTCGCGCCGCTGCCAGGCCCATGCGGCCAGCAGTGCGCACAGCACCGCGTCCAGCAGGTCGCCGCTGCCATCATCGAGTAGTGCCTTGCGGTGGCGACCGGCATCGAGCTTCACCTGATGGGGGTAGTGACCATCCTCGACAGCCTTCAGGATCTCCAGCCGCGCCGCACGGCGCTCCGGCGTCTGCATCGCGACGGCATCGTTCTTGTACGACGCGCGCGTGATGCTGCGCGCCACCAGTCCCGGATAGGCTTCGAGCGCAATCCGTTGCGGGTCGCCCGCATGCATGCCCGGTATCGTCACATTCGACTGCAGCAGCAGCGGTGCGCCTGCATGCAGCATGTAGGCCACCGGCGGGTTCACCCATTTCATCGACGATGACGAGTTCGCGACGAGGTCCGCGGCGCGGTGCAGGAACTTGCTGCCCGCGGGACGGGAATCGCAGACGGCCTTGAAGGTGTCGCGCAATTCCGCGCGCGTCAGCGATGCGTAATGCCGTATCAGCGTCGGCCAGTCGGTCGGCCAGCCCAGCAGCGTGACCAGTTCACGCGGCAGCGAGAAGGGGAAATCGAAGCCGCCCAGCCACGGGCCGGGGCGGTCCAGCCATGCCACGAAGGACGGGAAATCGGAAAGAGTCAGCAGGCCTTGCAGCCTGAAGGTGTCGCCGTCCAGCGTGCCGGACGCGATGGTGATGCCCTTCCTGCTGCGCGGCGCCGATGTGAAATCGACGCCATGCAGCAGGGGGGAGGTCGTCAGCGGTGGGTTCGTGTCAGGCGCCGGCATCCGGCAGCACGACGTTCACGTCCAGCACTTCGAGGTTGCCTTGCTTGTCGAGCGAGATCTTGATGTCCTCAGGATTGACCTTGACGTACTTCGAGATCACCGCGATCAGTTCCTGGTGCAGCGCCGGCATGAAGTCCGGGCCATTCACCAGGTGGCGCTCACGCGCGATGATGATCTGCAGGCGTTCCTTGGCCGCCGAAGCCGAGGCCTTTTGCTTGCCGCCGAAGAGGAAAGAAAACAGATCCATCTCACTTGCCTCCGAAGATGCGCGCCAGCAGGCCGGGCTTTTCATACTCGGCAAAGCGCAGCGGGCGATCCTCGCCGAGGAAGCGGCCGACCACGTCCTTGTAAGCCTCGGACACATCGCTGTTTTCGATGTGGATCGCCGGGTTGCCCTGGTTCGATGCCTGCAGCACCGATTCCGACTCGGGAATGATGCCCAGCAGCGGAATGCGCAGGATTTCCTGCACGTCTTCGTACGAGAGCATCTCGCCATCCTCGACGCGCTTGGGCGAGTAGCGGGTGATCAGCAGATGCTCCTTCACCGGCTCCGCGCCGTTCTGTGCGCGGCGCGACTTGGCCTGGATGATGCCGAGGATGCGGTCCGAATCGCGCACCGACGACACTTCCGGGTTGGTAACGATCACGGCTTCATCGGCGAAAGTCAGCGCCATCACGGCGCCGCGTTCGATGCCGGCCGGCGAATCGCAGACGATGTACTCGAAGCCTGCAGCCTTGAGTTCGTCGAGGATGCGCTCGACGCCGTCTTCGGTCAGCGCGTCCTTGTCGCGGGTCTGCGAGGCGGGCAGCACGAACAGGTTCTCGCAGTGCTTGTCCTTGATCAGTGCCTGGGTCAGCGTCGCTTCGCGATTGATTACATTGATCATGTCGTAGACCACGCGGCGTTCGCAGCCCATGATCAGGTCAAGATTGCGCAGGCCGACGTCGAAGTCGATGACAGCAGTCTTGTGGCCGCGCAATGCGAGACCGGTTGCAAAGCTGGCGCTGGAAGTGGTCTTGCCCACGCCACCCTTGCCGGACGTAACGACGATAATTTTTGTCACGAAAAACTCCTTGTTTGAGTTTGCCTGAGTTTTGGAAACGAATTCGGTTTATTTCATCGGAATCGACTTGATGTCCAGTCGATCATCCTTGAGCCGTACTTGTGCGGGCTTGCCGGCCAGCTCTTTCTGCCAGCCTTCGTCAAAGGTGCGATAGACACCGGCGATCGATACCAGCTCGGCTTCCATCGCCAGCGAAAAGATGCGTGCATCGGCTTGCCCCGAAGCACCGGCCAGTGCCCGGCCGCGCAGCGGCGCATACACGTGGATGCTGCCATCGGCGATCACCTCGGCGCCCGGGTTCACGGTGGCTGTCACGACCAGATCGGAACCGCGCGCATAGATGCGCTGGCCGCTACGCACCGGCATGTCGACAATCATCGTCGGCAGCGGCTGCGCCGCGAGTGCCGGGCTGGCCGGGGCAGGGGCAGCTGTAGCAGCAGGCGCGGCCGCTGCCGGTGTCGGTGCAGGTGTCGTCGCAGCGGCAGGTGCCGGCGTCACTGCCGGTGCTGGCTCGGCCACCGGCGATGGCGGCGGTGTCAGTTCAAAGGGCTTGGGCTGTTCGACGCCATCGATCGACAAGCCGTGCGAGCGGATAGCCTCTTCCAGCGCAGCCGGCGCGTTGCGCACGGCCACCGGGTTCAGGCGGTGCTGCTTGAACAGCGCAATCAATTCCGGCCACGCGATCTTGCCTGCCTCGGCCGGCGGCAACGGGGCCAGGTCGATCAGCGTGAATTCGTCTTCGAAGTAATCCGGCGTACCGCCGGTAATCTGCGCCAGCGCTGCCGACAGCTTGGCTTGGTCGGTGTCGCCCAGCAGGGCGGCGACGGCAACCACGGTAGAAATCTTGATTTCCAGGGGCTTCCTGGCTTGGCTTTTTGACATACGGTCCCGGTCATTGACGGCCGACCGAGCCTCGGGTGGCTGCCGTCGGGGCAAGGCTGCGCTTGCCGGGCAGTATTATACCCGTCTCCCCCTCGGGAAACCGGCTTCCTGTGTACCCGGCTCCCTACGCAAAACCTGCAAGCCCGCGCCTCTCGTTCAGCCCGTTCAACCCGTTCAGCCCGGTCAACCCGTTACCTGCCCCTTCCTGCGGCCCGCTGGTTGCCATCGACGTATCCCGGACGCCGGCAGCAGCTTTACGCCGCAAATACCCGAAGCCGCCTGCGCGGTTTTGTGAACTCTCAAAGTCCGGCAGGCTTCGAATGACAAACTAGATCGATTCATCCTCACCCATCGATCGCAAGGAGCCCGAAGATGCGCAGCAGAAGCCAGCAGCACCATCCGATGGTGGATATCGTGCAATACCAGCTTGAGGCATCGATGCATCTCGCCGATGCCGTGTTCAGCGGCACCGAGAGAATCGACCGCGCCATGCTTGACGTGACCCATCAGGCAGTCGACCGGCAGCTGAAGTTCGCCCGTGCCGTCACCGATTTCCGAGACCCGTCCAAGGTAGCGGAATTGCAGGTCGCGATGGCAGGGCGGCCGGAAAAGGCGATTCATTGCCAGCAGGAGATCATGGCCGCGCTGGTCGAGATCCAGGCTGAGTTCGGCAAGTCGCTGCGCGATTGCATGGAAAAATGCGGCGACATTGCCAATGAACGCGTGGCCGGCACCGCCAGCGACGCGCGCGCTGCCGTGCCGGAAGGCGGGATGTCCAATCCTTTCTTCGGCATGATCTCGGTCTGGGAGCAGGCCTTCCGTCAAGCCAGCCGGCTGGCGAGCCAGAACATGATGGCCGCCAGTAGCAGTGCCGAGAGCGCCGCCAACCTGGCGCGCGAAGCCGTCACTGCGGCCAGCGAGGCCGTGTCAGGCAACGGCCATGGTCACCACGAACCGCATGCGCAAGAAGTACACGGGGCAACGCGCCGTCATCATCGGCGCAAGTGAGGAAAGCAAGACAAGCGAGGTCGGATCTCTCCAGCCTCGCTTGTCTCAGTGTTTCAGTGTCTCGGCACTTCTTCAGCGCAATTTGCTTATAGCGCCGGGATGGAGTTGAGTTCCGGGTTGCCAGCGATCGGCATCCGGGTCGCTGCCGACGGCACCGGGCTTGCATTGCCTGCAGCAGCGGCTGCTGCCTCGCGTGCCCGTTTACCTGCAGCCTTGGAACGCGAGCTGGAGGGCGGCAGGCGGCGCAGCGTGCGCAGCGCATCGATGTCCTTGATGCCTATCGAGCGCTGGTCCACCGTGATCAGGCCGATCTCGTTGAAGGCCGACAAGGTGCGGCTCACCGTTTCCAGCGTCAGGCCGAGATAGCTGCCGATTTCGTGGCGCGTCATGCGCAGATTGAACAGCTTGCTCGAGTAACCCATCTCGGCAAAGCGCTCCGACAGTGATACCAGGAAGCGCGCCACGCGGGCTTCGGCCGACAGCGCACCCAGCATGCTGACCATGGCTTGTTCGCGCACCAGTTCGCGGCTCATCACGCTGTACATCGCATGCTCGAGCTCGACATATGAGCGTCCCAGCGCAGTGAATTTCTTGAAGGGCAGCAGGATCAGGTCGCAGTTCGACAGCGCCACGGCTTCCGATGCATAACGTTTGGTGTGGATGCCATCGACGCCGAACAGGTCGCCCTTCATCGGGAAGGAGAGCACTTGTTCGTTGCCGAATTCATCGATCAGCACGGTCTTCAGGAAGCCCGAATGCACGATGAACAGCGTATCGAAAGGCTGGCCGATGGTGTGGATGCGCTGGCCCGTCTTGAACTGCACGTGCTGGAACAGGAATTCTTCGTCGTTGACCGACGGTGCTGCCGGGATACGGAGCAGTTCGCACAGCTCCTTCAGGTTGGACCACAGCTTGCCTTGGCGCTGCCAGCCCGCCTCGCTCGCGTTGGCGTGGATGCTCGTACTTCCGGTGTCAGCGCGGAGTTCCGAAATGGATGTCGAGGTCATGGTCATCTCCTGGTTTTGTGGACTTGAACGAATAAACAAAGGGACTCAACCATGCGCGAGGTTTTGATCGCCGAGCCGCTGCAGGCTTCGGGGACTGCCAGGTGCTTGCCTGGCATGACTTCGTCACATCGTGCTGCTAATCCCGATGTCGCTGAATCAATGGCGCATCGCCTTCTCCGGTTTCTGCACGTCATGCTCATTGCGAGTTGCTAGTATCACGATCCAA
>JACCDQ010539496.1_pt1 | contig 12266 bp, 9 predicted proteins | sample 7446031 | NCBI WGS metagenome assembly JACCDQ01 (sample SAMN15323442, study PRJNA562643) | freshwater metagenome | isolation source: river surface water | place: USA:Blue River Watershed | collected 2017-08-17
ATTGTGGAAGCAATTGTGAGCCTGGCTCAAAACCTGGGCATGAAAACCATTGCCGAGTGGGCAGAGGACTTTGAAACCGTTGAAACCCTGGCTGAAATTGGGGTCGACTACGTGCAGGGCTTTGTGGTGGCCCGCCCCCAAAGCCCAGACCTGATCGCACAGGCGCAATCGGGCGCTGACTTTATTGCCGATGATCCCTTGAAGCAATACCTGCAAACACTTTCAGGCATTGCCGACCCTTTCCCTGGCGTTGACCTGGTTTTGGGTGCGGAGCAGCGCAATCCTTAAACCATCAAATCTGGGTGTTCGGTATCGCACATAAAGCCCAACAAGGGGTGGTCGGCGTCTTGCCACATGGCTTGCGCGCGTTGCACATCCAACTGCAAAATGCGGTGCGGCAGGTTGAAAACATGCTCCAGTGGCACATAACCCATGCCAGGGTACACGTCCTGAAACAGCAAGCGGTCGTACATCCTGTCGACCGGTGACCGTGCGGTGATCACCATGTGTGCAATCCCGTTGTGCAGGCAGTACAGGTAAAAAGCCTTGAACAGCACGGTTTTCACCATGCGCCCCACCTTGTCCTGCGTAATGCCCAAACGGCTGGCCTCGGCCAAGCCCAGGCCCTTCATCCAGGTCGGTAGCTCCACCGATTGCTCCAGTGTCAACGGGCCAAACTTGTTGGTCTGAATGCGCATCGTGCCCAAGGGTGAACCGTCCACCTTGGACTCGGCCAGCAACACCACGGCCCCCGGTACCTTGTCCAAACGCTCAGGTTCTTGCAAAGCCACCGCCAAATTCGGGGCAATATGCCGTGCGTAGGCCGCATGCCTGATTTGCACGGCCTTGCGCAAAGCGGCGTCTGTTTCCACCACACGCACCGTGAATGGCAAATACTCCCTCGCCACGGCTTGCGCCTGATGCAGTGGAGCAATTGGCTGCATTCCGCTGGGGGAACGCATGGCAACGTCAAATGACCTGTACATGGTCGAGTCCTCGCACAAAATTGAAACCAACCCTTTTCACCTCTTGTAGGGTCAATGTATTCCCATCTTTTTCAAAATTGATTTGGAAATTTGCCGTTTTTAAAGTCAGATTTTTTCTGACACGGCGTCAGCAAATTTCTCTTTCTGACCGGGGTCGAGCGACTGTTCTAAACTCGAGACCACCTTCACACCTGCCCTGTTCGTCAGGGCCTGTCCAGAGCCACCCCATGACCTACTGCGTCGCCATCAAACTCAACGCCGGACTGGTGTTCCTGTCGGACTCCAGAACCAACGCCGGCCTCGATCAAATCAGCACTTTTCGCAAAATGATCGTCTACGAAAAACCGGGCGACCGCTTCATGTGCCTGCTGTCGGCAGGCAACTTGAGCATTTCACAGTCGATCCGGGAAATTCTTCAGACCGAACAGCTCAAAGACTCAGATTCCGGCGACCTCATCAACATCTGGAACGCCAAAAGCATGTTCGATGCAGCCCGGGTGCTGGGTTCGGCGGTGCGCCACATCCACCAACGCGACGGCGAAGCCCTCAAGCGCTCAGGGGTGGACTTCAATGTCAGCATGATTTTTGGCGGACAAATACAAGGCGAAGGCATGCGGCTGTTCCAGGTGTATTCGGCCGGCAACTTCATTGAGGCCACGCCCGAAACACCGTTTTTCCAGATTGGCGAAAGCAAATACGGCAAGCCTGTGCTGGACCGCGTGATCACCCCGCTGACGCCGCTGGATGAAGCGGCCAAATGCGCGCTGGTTTCCATGGACTCCACCCTCAAATCCAACCTATCGGTGGGGTTGCCTTTGGACATGGCCGTGTACGAAGCCAACAGCCTTTCAAGCGACAAAATTGTCTGCATCGACGAACAAAACCCCTACTTTCAGATGGTGCGAACCCGTTGGGGCGAAAAACTCCGCGAAGTGTTTGACAGCATAGAACACCCGGCCTGGGACGGCAGCGCCACCGAAGTGCCCCTGTTGCGACCGAGTCGCCGCAACCAACCCCTCAAGAAAATACAAAACGCCACTGAAAAGCTGATCTGATGCCCGAGTCCGCGCTTGCCCGCCATGGCACACCTTTGATCGTTTTTTCGCACGGAAACAGTTTTCCGGGCGCCACCTACAACGTTATTTTCGAGAATTTGCGGGCGGCGGGCTACCGGGTCGAAGCCGTGGACACCTTCGGCCACGATCCGCGCTACCCCGTGACCAGCAACTGGCCGCATTTGGTGCAGCAGCTGGCCGCGTTTGCCGAAAAAGCAAGCAACGAGCCAAGTGGCCCTGTCTACCTGGTTGGCCACTCATTGGGTGGGTTTTTAAGCCTCATGTGCGCAGCCATCCACCCCACCCTGTCGGGGGTGCCCGTGGCCGGCGTGGTGATGTTGGATTCGCCCGTGATAGGGGGCTGGCGCGCGCGAACACTGGAAATGGTCAAGCGAACCCACTTGATTGGCGCCTTGTCGCCCGGGAAAGTCAGCCGCAAACGACGCAACGTTTGGGACAACGACACCGAGGTATGGGAGCACTTTGTAGAGAAAAAGAGTTTTGCCCGGTGGCACCCGGAGGTGTTGCACGACTACATTGCCCACGGAACCCAAAACACCTTGACGCCCAAAGGCCCCAAGCGGGTGTTGCGTTTCGATCGCGACATTGAAACCCGCATCTACAACACCCTGCCCCACAACCTGGACCGCCTGTTGCGGCGTCACCCCCTGCGTTGCCCGGTGGCATTTGTGGGGGGCACAAACTCCCAAGAAATGCGCCAGGTGGGCATGGCAATGACCCACAAACTGGTGGGCAAACAGCCCTCAGCGCGGCTTCAAATGATCGAGGGCAGCCACTTGTTCCCCATGGAACGCCCCCATGAAACAGCTCAAGCCATAGACAGCGCGTTGCGCAGTTTTATCAAGCAGCCCAATTGACCCAGCCTTGCTGTGCGGTCAACCAAATCAAGAGCCCGAAAGCAATGCGGTACCAGGCAAACCACACAAAGCTGTGGGTTGCCACAAAGCGCAACAACCACCGAATACACAGCCAGGCGCTGATGAACGCGAACAGCAACCCCACCAAAAACACGGGGGCGTCAGCCCAACTCAGCAGGTCGCGGTCCTTGATCAAGCTGTAGCCGCCTGCACCAATCAGCGTGGGTATGGCCAGGTAAAAAGAAAATTCAGTCGCGGTTTGGCGTGACAACCCCATCAACATTCCGCCAATGATGGTGGCCCCACTGCGGCTGGTGCCGGGAACCAGTGCCAAGCATTGCACCAAGCCCACCTTGAGGGCATCCAGCAAATTCATGCCGTCTACGGTGTGAACCCGGGGTGCCGTGTCAGCGCGAAGCTGGCGCCTCTCAGCCCACAAAATAACGAAGCCACCCACCACAAATGTGGTCGCCACCACCGTAGGCGTGAACAAGTTGGCCTTGATTGCTTTGCCCAACAACAAGCCCAGCAGCACGGCGGGCACAAAAGCCACCACCACGTTCAACACAAACTTTTGGGCACGGGCCTCGGTGGGCAACTGCACAAAAGTATCGCGCAGCCGCTGCCAATAAATCAAAATAACCGCCAGAATCGCCCCGGTCTGGATGGCAATGTCGAACACCTTGGCTTTGTCGTCATGCAAACCCAACAGGGAGCCCGCCAAAATCAAATGGCCCGTCGACGAGATCGGCAAAAACTCGGTCAACCCCTCTACCACCCCCATGAGGGCAGCCTTCAAGAGCGCAATATCCATGACTGGCTACGACTTTAATAAAACCGCGAGTTTAATCGCAGGTTTCATTGGACGCCAGTGCAGTTTTTTCAGCGCCGGTGGTCGTGGCGCTCATCGTCTCGTTCACGCCAGCGTCGCTCTTCCCAACGGCCTTCGCGCTCCCAGCGGCCGTCTCTGTCGTGGTGCCGGTGTTTCCAGTGCCCGCGCCCGGGAGGCCACCCCACCGGGTACACCGCTTGCGGATAAATCACCACGGGGGCCTGGGGGTACACAATCAAGGGGCTGGACCGGATCACCGCGCCGCCATTGCCAACGCCAATGGACACACCCGGCGAATGAACGCCGATGGACCAGTACACATCGTTGGCTTGCGCCGAGCCAACCGCAGCTGCCCCCAAAGCAAGTGCAACCAAGGCACGGGACCACGCACCGCTTGGTCCGCTGGACAACGTTGAAAGGTGTTTTAACGGCATGATGGGCTCCTCAGATCAGATGCCACGATTACACCGCCCTACCCGCTTTGCCGCACACGCCAAGTTGTGACAGGCGTTACCAGCCGTAACAAGGCGCACATCAGCGTTTTGTGCGGGCCAGCCTTGACTCCACCCCATGGTAGAACAAAGCACCGGCCACATTGCAAGCCAACCACCCCAGCAACACCCCGGCGCTTTGCCACATGGGGTCGGCGGGTGCAAAGCGCTGAAATGCCGCATTTACCACCAAAGCCACAGGGAAATTGAGCAAAAACACCGAGTACGAGATTTTGCCCAAGTACCCCAGCCATTGGCTGCGGGGCCAACGCTGCAACCACTGCCCGTGCTGGGCCCAACCCAGCAACAAAGACACGCACAAGGCCAGCGCTATGCGTTCTCGAAAATCCACCCACAGTGCGCCAACGGTCAAGACCACCAACACCAGCCAAACCCCACGCATGTGCCACCTGGCGTCTGGGGCGCTGCCCCAAGCCGTCAACACCCCCAGCCCATAAGCGCCAAAAAAATACACCGCCCACACGTCCCAATCGGCGTCGCGGTTGAACCCGTACAGCGAGGCCAGTGCAACCAAGCCCACAACCCAGACCGCTGCGCCACGCCCAACACCCCGAGCAAGCCACAACAAACCCAGCAACAGGGCAAACAACTGAAAATCAATGGCCACGTACCACACGCCGGCCGACAGGGCATCCACGTCCAGCAACGAATGAATCAGCAGTGCATGTGTGAACCACTGCCATGCCGTGGCAGGATCAGGTATTGAATCGTGGGTCATCCATTGCCGGGCCAGCTCAGTGCACAGCACGCTCACCACCAACGCTGCCAAATACGGCAAAGCGGTACGCACATAGCGCTGGCGCAAAGCCCGCAAAGGGGTGGCAATCCGCAGCACCCCTTGCGGGGCCAGGCTGCGCGCCGCCAAAAACCCGGCAATCACCAAAAACACCTGCACCGCCATGCGTGCGTCCTGGCTGAACCACCGCACCAGGTCAGGGGCCAAACGTTGGGTCCAATCAGACATGGGCCCATAAAACGCCAAGTGGTGCAACACAATCAACTGTGAGCCCACTGCTTTGAGGGCATCGATCAAAGGCAAACGGCCCAGATTCATCGGCATTCAACCCTTCTACCTGTCAACGGGGTTGATGTTACACCGCGCCTAAAATGCAGGGATGAGTTCTGCCGCCCCACAAAACACGCCCAACACCTCCACCCACGAGGCCAACAAGCCCAGCAACTTCCTGCGCCAGATCATTGAACACGACCTGACTGCGGGTACGCACGCCCAACGCCACTGGGCGGGCACCCCCGGCGATGCCACCCACCACGCCGCCGGCCCGCTGGACCCGGCCAAAATCCGCACCCGCTTCCCGCCCGAGCCCAACGGCTACCTGCACGTGGGCCACGCCAAAAGCATTTGCCTGAACTTTGGCCTGGCACGCGACTACAACGGCGTGTGCCACATGCGCTTTGACGACACCAACCCCGAAAAAGAAGACACGGAATACGTCAACTCCATTTTGGACGCGGTGCAATGGCTTGGCTTTGGCTGGGAAGCCAACGGACAAAACCACCTGTTCCAGGCCAGCGATTACTTCGACTTCATGTACCGCGCAGCCGAGTACCTGATCGAAAACGACCTGGCCTACGTGGACGAACAAACCCCCGAAGACATGCGCGCCAACCGTGGCGACTTTGGCAAACCCGGCGTCAACAGCCCCTTTCGCAGCCGCACCCCGACTGAAAACCTGGCCCGCTTCCGCGAAATGCGTGCCGGCCAACTGGCCGACGGTGCCGCCGTGCTGCGCGCCAAAATCGACATGGCTTCGCCCAACATCAACCTGCGCGACCCGGCCATCTACCGCATCCGCCGCGCCACCCACCACCACACGGGCGATGCCTGGTGCATTTACCCGATGTACACCTTCGCGCACCCGATCGAAGACGCGCTGGAAAACATCACCCACAGCATTTGCACGCTGGAATTTGAAGACCAACGCCCCTTTTACGACTGGCTGATGGACAAGCTGGCCACGGGCGGCCTGATCAACACCCCGCCGCCCAGGCAATACGAATTTGCACGCCTCAACCTCACTTACGTGGTCACCAGCAAACGCAAGCTCAAGCAGTTGGTGGATGAGCGGTTCGTCAACGGTTGGGACGACCCGCGCATGCCCACCATCGTTGGCCTGCGCCGCCGGGGCTACACCCCCGAAAGCATCCAGCTGTTTGCCGAACGCATAGGCGTGACGAAGAGCGACAGCTGGATCGACTACAGCACCCTGGAAGGTTGCCTGCGCGAAGACCTGGAAAACAAAGCCCACCGTGGCATGGCCGTGCTGGACCCTGTGAAACTGGTGCTGACCAACTGGGCCGATGCCTTTGGTTCAGACGACCACCTGGAACACTGCACCCAGCCCGCCCTGCCCCACTCGGCCATTGCCGAAGGCCAGACCCCGCCGCCCGATCGCGTGTTCAAAATCGGCAAAGAGGTGTGGATCGAACGCGAGGACTTTGAGGAAGTGCCCCCAAAGGGCTACAAACGCCTGTTCCCCGGCAACGTGGTGCGGCTCAAAGGCGGGTATGTGATTGAATGCACCGGTTGCACGCGCGATGCCACCGGCCAGGTGACAGAGGTTCACGCGAAAGTGATCCCGGGCACCAAAAGCGGCACGCCGGGCGCAGACAGCGTCAAGGCCAAAGCCGCCATCACCTGGGTGGGCGTGGCAGATGGGGTGCCGGCCGAGGTGCGCCTTTATGACCGCCTTTTCACCGAAGCCCAACCCGACGCCGGTGGCAAAGACTTTTTGAGCCTGCTCAACCCCAACAGCCTCAAAGTGGTGACCGCTTACCTGGAGCCGTCGTTGGCTGGCGCACAACCCGACGAGAAATTCCAATTCGAGCGCCACGGTTACTTTGTGGCCGACCGGCTCGACCATGCCGCTGGCCAACCGGTGTTCAATCGCATCACCGGATTGAAAGACACCTGGGCAAAATAAGCCCGCGGTCAGCGCGCACCTGCAGTCGCAGGGGTTGGATAAAATACTGTATGCATGTACAGTATATGGGTGACTTTGCCCGATGACTCGCCTGCTTTGATTGACGGGGTTTGGCGTGCTGATGCGCTGGACCGTGGCCCTGTGTGCGTTTTGCCCACAGGGTGGCCGCCGCTGGACGCTGTTTTGCCCGGTGGAGGCTGGCCTGGCGGGCAACTGACCGAATGGCTCCAAGGCCCAGTCAACCACAGCGAATGGTTGTTGCTGGCACCCCTGCTGGGTCAGCTCAAACACAACGAACAGTTGGCCTTGGTAAGCCCACCTTTTGTTCCGCATGCCGCTGCATTGAACACGCTGGGTCTCGCACCCGACAGAACCTGGTCGGTGCAAGCCCAGAGTGTGGCGCATCGCTTGTGGGCGGCCGAACAACTTTTGCGCTGCGAAGCGGTGGGCATGGTTCTGCTGTGGTTGCCCCAAGCCACCGCCACCGGATTGCGCCGGTTGCAAGCCGCAGCGCAAGCCCATAGGCCAGGCGGACAGCGCCCGCCCTGGGCCTTTGTGATGCGGCCCTGGGCAGCAGCGCCAGACCCCTCCCCGGCACCGCTGAGGGTGCAGATCCAAAGCATGGGGGCAAAAGGCCTGCGTTTGAACCTGCTCAAAAGACGAGGCCCGCCCCTGCTGCACCCCATCGATTGGCCGCTCAGCCATCCCGTGGCTTCCATCCTATCGCTACACCCCACCTACCATCATGTTTTGGATCGCGCTCGGGTCAGAACCCTCACCCCAAACACCGAACACCTGGTGGGCCCTTGAATTCACGCCCCGTGTTTGTTGGCTCGACGGCTGCTTGCTGCTGGAAGCCGAGGCCAGCCTCCGCCTGTTCGGGGGGGCGTCAGCATTGCGGCAAAGGGTTCAAAGTGCGGCAAAAGCGCATGGCTGGACAAGCTTGGCCACAGCGCCGTCAGCGCGTGGCGCGTGGGCACTGCTTCAAGGCCCCAACAACGGTGGCTATGCCACTGCAAGCACTTTGGCAGCTCAGCTGGATGCCTTGCCCACGCGTTGCCTGATGGAGGCACGCCCTCATCAAGCCACCTTGTCTGGAATGGGTTGCCAGACCCTGGGGCAATTGCGGCGGCTGCCAAGGCAGGGGCTGGTGCAACGCTTTGGGGCTGCATTGCAGCAGGCTTTGGACCAAGCCTACGGCCACCAGGTTGAAAGTTTTCACTGGATCAGCCTGCCCGATTCTTTCGACTTGACACATGAATTGCCCGGCCGTGTGGACGCAGCACCCGATTTGATGCCCGTGGTTGCCCTGCTTTTGAAACATTTGGAAACCTGGCTTCAGGCCCGCCAGGCAGGCACCACCCAACTGACGCTGACCTGCCTGCACGACTCCTTACGGCGTGGCGAGTGCAAGCCGCAAACCCTTGAACTGCAAACTGCCCAACCCACGCGCAATTGGGCACACTGGAGCCGGTTGTTTCAAGAAAAACTGGCCCTGACTGCGCTGGTTGCGCCCGCTGTGGGGCTGAAGCTGTGTGTGCAAAACACCCTGCCGCTGCCCACCACAAGCTGCAGCTGGCTGCCAGACCCCCATCAAACAGGCACCCACCTGACCCATTGCATGGAACGCTTGGCGGCCAGGCTCGGTGCCGAAAACATTCAGCAGCCGCACCGCCACGCCAGCCACTGCATGGAAACCATGCAGCAGTGGCGCTCCGGCGGCACGCCCCCCAAACCCTGGGCAACACCGGGCCATGTGGCCTTGCAACCCCCTTGGCTGCTGCCAGAGCCCCTGGCCCTGACCGTGACACACGATCGACCGCATTACCAAGGGGCACTGAGCTTGCTGACACGGCCTTGGCGGCTCGAATCCGACTGGTGGAACACAGCCGTTCAGCGCGATTACTTTGTGGCCGAGAGCCCACGCGCGGGTCTGGTGTGCATTTACCGGGAACACACAAGGCACCACCCCGTGGCCAAACCAGGCTTGTGGTTTCTACAAGGCTTTTATGGCTGACGCCCAACTCCCAGGGTATGCGGAGCTGCACGCACTGAGCCACTTCAGCTTTCAACGGGGTGCCTCCAGCCCCGCTGAATTGGTGGAACGCGCGCACGATCTGGGCTACCAGGCATTGGCCATCACCGACGCTTGCTCTATGGCGGGAGCGGTGCGCGCCCATCAAGCAGCCCAAGCACGTGGGCTGCACCTGCTGCTTGGGGTTGAGGTCCGGGTGGCCACACCCTCGATTGGGGGCGGCTTCACACTGGTGCTGTTGGCCCGCAACCGGGGAGCCTATGGCCGATTGTGTGAACGCATCACCGCCTGGCGCAGCCACGGCTTGCAAACTGCCCAGCGCAACACCCCCCATTCCCTGGACGAATTGCCCTGCCACACCGACTGGCACGACCCCCAGGACTGGCCCGAATCGCCTCTGTGTTGGGCCGACATGCTGGCCCTGCTGGTGCCCTGGCGGCATCTCAACCATTGCACCCACCCTTTGGGTACCCCACCTGAGCAGACATCGGCCCATCTGGAATGGGTGCGCACCAGGTTCCCGGGGCGCACCTGGCTGGCGGTAGAACTGCAAGACCATTGGGACGATGCCACCTGGTTGCAGCAGATGCAAGGCTTGGGCCGGTCTCAAGGCGTGCCGCTGGTGGCTGCAGGCAACGTGCACATGCATGTGCGCTCACGCAAACCGCTTCAGGACGTGATGACGGCCATACGCTTGGGCCGCCCGGTGCAAGAATGCGGTTTTGCCCTGCAGGCCAATGCGCAATGCCACTTGCGCGCCCGCAGCCGGCTGGCCCAAATCTACCCAGCCGCCTTGCTGGAAGAAAGCGTGCGGGTGGCCCAACTGTGCAGCTTCAGTCTGGCCGAACTGCGCTACGAATACCCCCAGGAAGTGGTCCCTGCCCATCACACAGCCAGCAGCTATTTGGCTGAACAAGTCTGGGCCGGTGCGCAGCGGCGTTACCCCAGGGGCATACCCGAAGGCGTGGTCCAGCAACTGACCAAGGAACTGGCCCTGATCGCAGAGCTGGCCTACGAAAAATACTTCCTCACGGTTTACGACATTGTTGTTTATGCACGCAGCCAAAACATACTGTGCCAAGGCCGGGGCTCGGCGGCCAACTCGGCGGTTTGCTATTGCTTGGGCATCACAGAAGTGGACCCTGCCCGTGGCGATAACTTGTTCGAACGGTTCATAAGCCGGGAACGGCACGAACCGCCCGACATCGATGTGGACTTTGAACACCAACGCCGCGAAGAGGTGATCCAGTACCTGTACCAGAAATTCGGAAGGCACCGTGCCGCACTGGCGGCTGCAGTCAACACCTACCACCCGCGCAGCGCCATTCGGGACGTGGGAAAAGCGCTCGGTTTTGCCCCCGAAGTAACAGACACCTTGGCCAAAAACCACCAATGGTGGGATGGTGAACAGCTGCAAACCACCTGCTTCGAGCAGCTGGGCTTGGCCCCCCACAGCCGACAGGTTCAACTCCTCCTGGAGCTGACCCAGCAACTCATCGGTTTTCCCCGCCACCTCTCGCAACACAGCGGCGGCTTTGTGCTGACCGGCGATGCACTCACGCAAACCGTGCCGGTGATTCCTGCAGCCATGGCCGGCCGCACCACCATCGAATGGGACAAAGACGACATTGATGCCCTTGGATTGCTCAAAGTGGATGTTTTGGCCTTGGGCATGCTCACGGCCCTGAAGCGCACCCTGGACTTGGTCAGCCACCGCAAGGGTTGCCGCCCCATGGGCCTGGCCGACATTCCCGCCGAAGACCCGTCTGTTTACGACATGATTTGCCGGGCAGACACCGTGGGGGTTTTTCAAATTGAAAGCCGTGCCCAAATGAGCATGCTGCCCCGCCTGCGGCCACGCTGTTTTTACGACCTGGTGGTGGAAGTGGCGCTGGTCAGGCCCGGGCCCATACAAGGCGGCATGGTGCACCCCTATTTGCAAGCCCGCGAACGGCAACGCCAGGGCAAACCCATACAACTGCCCAACCCGGCCCTGCAACCCGCTCTGGCACGCACCTTGGGCATCCCCATATTTCAAGAACAGGTCATGCAAATCGCCATCATTGCAGCGGGTTTTACCCCAGGCGAGGCAGATGGTCTGCGGCGCTCCATGGCGGCCTGGCGCCGCAAGGGCGGCATTGAAAAATACAAGCACAGGCTGATTCAAGGCATGCTGGACCGCGGCTACGAACCCGCTTTTGCCGAAGCGGTGTTCCGGCAAATTGAGGGGTTTGGCGAATATGGTTTTCCCGAAAGCCACGCTGCCAGTTTCGCCTTGCTGGTTTACGCCAGCGCCTGGCTCAAGCACCATGAGCCAGCCGCCTTTTTGGTCGGCATGCTCAATTCCTTGCCCATGGGGTTTTACGGGCCATCGCAGCTGGTGCAAGACGCACGCCGCCACAAAGTCAACCTGCTCCCGCCCGATGCGCTGCACAGCGATTGGGAAAGCACCCTCACCCCCGAAGGAACCGTGCGTTTGGGGCTGAAAACGATTGCATCGCTCAGCCAAGAAGGTGCCGAACGACTCATCACAGCCAGACAGCGCCCATGGACCAGCACCGCAGAACTGGCGCAAAGCGCCCAATTGAACCGCACCGACTTGCTGGCTTTGGCACGGGCCGACGCTTTGCACGGCCTCAGTGGTCACCGAAGGCAACAGTTGTGGGACGCCACAGGCTGCCGCCCCATGGGCGTACCGGTCAACGCCAAAGCCCCCTTGCTCCAAGACCTGCCCAGCCACAGGACCCCGATTGAGCTGCCGCCCGCCACCCTGGGTGAAAACGTGTTGCTGGACTACCAAAGCACAGGACTGAGCTTGCGTGCCCACCCGGTGGGTTTGCTGCGATCTGCCTTGTTGACCCACGGGTTGCAAACAGCCGAAATGCTCAGAAAATTGCCTAACCAGCGCCGGGTTCGCGCCTGCGGTCTGGTCATTGCGCGGCAGCGCCCCGGTTCAGCTCAAGGGGTGGTGTTTGTTACTTTGGAAGACGAAACCGGCACGGTTCAAGTGATTGTTCCCCCCGAAA
>JACCDQ011674190.1_pt1 | contig 12265 bp, 10 predicted proteins | sample 7446031 | NCBI WGS metagenome assembly JACCDQ01 (sample SAMN15323442, study PRJNA562643) | freshwater metagenome | isolation source: river surface water | place: USA:Blue River Watershed | collected 2017-08-17
AACCAGTAATCAACGGAAACGTTCGTTTTGAACAAGTGCATTTTGCTTACCCACAACGAAAAGATATCACTGTTTTGAACAACATTTCATTTGCAGCAAAATCAAATGATACAATTGCTTTGGTTGGCTCTTCGGGTTCTGGAAAATCGACTATTTCAGCCTTGCTTCTAAACTATTACACTATTAACAGTGGTAAGATTTTCTTCGACGATGTTGAAATTCAAGACATTGATTTACATTATTTGAGAAGTAAAATGGCGATTGTTCCACAAGAAGTAATTTTGTTTGCTGGGACAATTCGTGAGAACATCAGTTTCGGAAATCCAGAAGCAACAGAAGATCAAATCATTGAAGCTGCGCGACAAGCAAATGCATTGGAATTCATTAATTCGTTCCCAGAAGGATTAGAAACGCAAGTTGGAGATCGTGGAATTCAATTGTCTGGTGGACAAAAACAACGCATTGCAATTGCACGTGCAATTATTAAAAATCCTACCATTTTAATTCTTGATGAAGCGACATCTGCGTTGGATTCTGAATCTGAACGTTTGGTTCAAGATGCCTTGGATAAATTAATGGTTGGTCGCACATCTTTTGTAATTGCACACCGACTTTCTACGATTAAAAATGCAAGCAATATCCTGGTGATTCAAAACGGAAATATCGTTGAATCAGGCACACACGATGAATTGATAAAATCAAATGGGATTTACACCAATTTGGTTGAATTGCAAGGTGTTGAATCAAACTAAGAACTCAAAATGAAATACATCGCTTTACTTTCTCTAATAATTCTGTTTTCATGCACCAATGCGAAGCAAAAGGAATTTGAACAATTTTCGCGCTTGAAAGGAAGTTGGGAAATGAAAAAAGGATCTACTGAATTCATTGAATCTTGGAAAATCGTAAACGATACCTTACTTGAAGGAACGAGTAAAATGACGATGGACGGAAAAACATTGTTTTCAGAGGATTTACAACTTGTTTTAACGAACGATAGCATTTACTACATCCCGACGGTTTCCTATCAAAATGACCAAGAGGAGGTTCGTTTTGCTTTATCATCTGCAACAAAGGACAAATGGGTATTTGCAAACAAAACGCACGACTTTCCGCAAGAAATCATTTATGTATTCAAAGGCAAGGATTCATTAATTGCGACCGTTCAAGGTATGGAAAATGGCCGTTCACAGAAAATCGACTTTCGTTTAAAAAGAAAATAAGCTATTTTTAGCTTATGTATGTTCCGCAAGAATTTTCAGTTACTGATTTGAACGAAATTGCATTATTTCTTCATTATCATTCCTTTGGTGTCATGGTTTCAAATCAAGGAAACTTTGAGCCAATTGCAACACATCTTCCCTTTTTGATTAAAAAAAATGGGGATCAGTTTATTTTAGAAGGCCATTTATCAAAGCACAATCAACAAGCTGATATCCTAAAGAAAGGCCGAAAAGTAATGGTCATTTTTCAAGGGCCAAATGCCTACATTTCCAGTTCAGTTTATACGCATGTAAACGTACCAACATGGAATTATCAAGCAGTTCACATTTATGGAACAATTGAACTCTTAAATGAAAAGGAAACCGAAAACCATTTAAAAGAGTTGGTTGAAACGCATGAAGCTGACCGTGAGCATTCCTTTGATTTAAGCTCACTTCCAACAGAAATGCTACAATCATATCAAAATGAAATTATTTGCTTTAAGATTGAATCTTATCGCATCGAAGCAGCCTACAAACTTTCACAAAACAGAAACTTTGTGGATTACGAACGCATCATTGAAGATTTGAGCAAGGACAAAAAAAATCGGTCCATCACCGAAGCAATGAACCGATCTCGAAAAAATGATAACGCTTAAGCGTGTTCTTTGAATATTTTATTCAACCATTTCAACATCCCAAACATTAACAAGGCTGCACAGGTCAACAAAATGAAGTTCACATAGAAGAAGTTTGCTTTATTTTCATAGCCATCCCACAAACTACTCAAAACTCCTGATAATTTATTTCCAATTGAAGTAGCTAAGAACCATCCTCCCATCATCAATGCTGTTAAACGTGGCGGACTTAGTTTACTCACCATTGACAGGCCCATTGGACTAAGGAATAATTCACCAATTGTAATAACCGCATACGATGAAATAAACCACCATGCTGAAGATTTCATTGCGCCATTATTTGACGCGTAAACCGCACCCACTATTACAAAACACGATAAAGCAGAAATCAATAATCCTAAGGCAATTTTAGTTGGCGTTGAAGGTTCTCTTCCTTTTCTGCGCAAGAATCCAAAGAAAGCTAATACAAGTGGTGTTAGAGCAACCACCCAAAAAGGATTCACAGACTGAAATAAATTCGCATTAAACGCATAAACAGCTCCACCCTCTTTCGGCAAATCTTCTTTTTTCATGTTTTTGAAATACGAAGGATAATTCCATTCTTTGATTTTTTTATCCTTCACACGGAATTGATGATCCATCACCACTACAGAATCCATTTTGTATTCAATGGTGTCTACTAAATATAATGCTTTCAACGTTGGACGCATTGGTGCAGGAATTTCGCGATCAGTGTAGCGATCTGCCCAAGTATTCAAGGTTGACCCATTTTGCTTGAACACTGCCCAAAAGGCAATTACAACAGCAAATATCGCTAACATCGCTGCAATTGGACGTTTTTCTTCTTGTGGTGATTTGTACAACAAACGTCCATAAAAGAAGATAACTGGAATACAACCAAATAAGAAAGCATCTGTTGTTTTACTGCCCACAAGTGGCTCAGGAAGGAAAAAGCCTATCAATCCAAATCCAACAGCGGGAAGCAAAATCACACCAAATATTTGCAACAAGGACATATCTGATTCAGATTTTGGCTTAATTACATCCGCATGTTTAAAGTGTTTTGTTCCTAACCAAAAAATCACAATTCCTAAAAACATTCCGATTCCAGCTGCTATAAACGCTGCACCCCAACCATATAAATTATATAACGCTGCTGCAAAGAAGTTACTGATAAATGCACCAATGTTGATTCCCATGTAGAAAATATTGTATCCCGCATCTTTGCGTGCTTTGTAATCTTCGTCGTTGTAGATATTCCCAAGTAAGGTTGAAATGTTTGGTTTAAAAAAGCCATTTCCAATAATCACAAGTAACATTGCGATGTACAAAGTTGTTAGGTCATGAACCGACATCAAGCAATAACCAACTCCCATCAAAATACCGCCAATTGTAATAGAATTGCGATAACCAAGAACGCGGTCAGCGAGCAAACCACCAATGAATGGAGTTAAGAATACAAATGCAATGAAGGTTCCATATAAATCTGATGCTTCTGCTTCAGACATTGCAAAACCGTCAACGGTATCTTTTAAATAAAACGTAAAAATTCCAATCATTAAATAATAACCGAAACGTTCCCACATTTCAGAGAAGAACAGATACGGTAATGCTTTTGGATGTTTGTTTTGCTTCATATTTTTAAATTAAAAAGTCCCGTTAAAAACGGGACTAAATTTTATTCTATAATTGATCTTATTATTTAACACCATGCATCATTTTCACTAAAACCCTGCTCAACAAGAACAAGATAATAGATGAACCTCCGGCTAAATAAACGAATAACCAGAAAAATGATTTTAAGTCCGTTATTTTAATTCCTATGAACGATTTTTCTTTATTAACAGCTTTCTTAGCAAATTCAATCTTTTTCTCTTGAATTAATTTTGCATTTGCTTGAATTGCTTTTTTATCATTTTTATCTTTTACTTCAGGTAATAGTCGTTCAAATTTAATGTCAGAATATTTAATTTCAACTGCCTTACCTTTATCATCTATTACTTTTACTGTATCCGCTGCTGTTGCTTTACTTGCATCATCAGCCAACAAATAACAAGTGTAACCATCCTTAGAATATTCTTTTTCTAGCATTCGAACTTCTTGACCTGTTAATACAGGATCAGGATAAAAAGAACTTAAGAATCCAGCAAAATTGTTAGCTGCAGCAGTACTTAAAAACCAAACTCCCATTAAAAGAGAAGCAAAACGTACCGGAGCTAATTTATTAACCATCGAAAGTCCAATTGGCGATAGAAATAATTCACCAACCGTGTGAATAAAGTACAAACCTGTCAACCAAATTATTGAAACTTTAACACCAGGTTCAACTCCATCTACTCCAAAAGCAATAAATACATATCCCAAAGCTAAAAACAAAAGACCAAATGCTTGCTTATACGGTGAAGCTGGCTCTAATCCCTTCGCTGAAAGTTTCGTCCAAAGGATTGAAACCAAAGGAGCAAGGATTACAATAAAAACTGCATTAAAACTATTAAACCAACTCGCTGGCATATCAAACCCAACAATTGTTCTATTCGTTTGTTCTGCTGCAAAAAACGTTAATGATGCCCCTGCTTGCTCAAATGCTGCCCAGAAGAAAATAACGAAGAAAGCAACAATGTAAATCACTCCAATTCTCTGTTTTTCGACCTTATTTAGGGATTTATCAGTAATAATGATTAATGGTATAGCTATAGAAACCGCAAAAATAGCTGCTGAAATGTAATTATTCACAGTCTTTATAACGGTTTCATCATCTGAAATGAATACGAAGAATCTAAGTAGAACTAAAACAATAATACCAATTAGAACTCCAATGTATAAATTAGATTTTGATTTCGAACCGTCAGTATTACCTAACTCCTCCGCACTTAATCTCTTTTTATTAGGAACAACACCAATTTGCTCGCCTTCAGGTGTAATTAAGACTTTATTTTTTCTTAATTCAAAAGTAATTACAGAAATAACCATACCTATTCCTGCTGCTAAGAATCCCCATTTAAACGCAGATGCTATAGGCTCTCCAGCAGCATCATATCTCTCACCTAAACCTCCACAAACTAGTGGAGCGACAAATGCTCCCAAATTAATTCCCATATAGAAAATTGTGTAGGCAGCATCTTTCCTTTTATCAGCTTCGGAATACAATTGTCCAACAAGTGTTGAAATATTTGGTTTAAAGAATCCATTTCCAAAAATCAAAGAAGTCAATCCAACTACCATCAACACCAAAGCTAGGTTTTGATTTGCATAAAATGAAGCAGCAAAAAACATGAAAAACTGACCAATCGCCATCATTATTCCTCCAACAAAAATAGATTTTCTATTACCCCATAGATTATCAGCAAAATACCCACCAATAATTGGAGTTAAATAAACCAAACTTGTGTAAGAACCATAGATCCCTGAAGCCGTTTCCTTATCAAACATCAAGGCTTCAATCAAGAATAATGTAAAAATTGCTCTCATCCCATAATAAGAGAAACGTTCCCACATTTCAGTTGTAAACAATAGATACAATCCTTTTGGATGACCTTTTTGTACAGAATTTTCCATATTCATTTATAAAGTTTAAGCCGTGAAAATATAAAATTTATTCTAAATATTCGTTCTTTGTATGATAACTGAGTAAACAATGTTGATAAACATTCACACCCATAGAAGCACTGGTCGACAAATAGAAGTTGTTAATCGAACATTTGAAGACCTTGTGCCTGAGTATTTTTCCTTTGGGATTCATCCTTGGGAGATTGAATTATGGGAAGAAAAAATCAATGAAATGAGCCAAGTTTTGTCAGAAGAGAATTGCTTAGCTGTTGGTGAAATTGGTCTTGACAAACTGAAAGGTCCAAATTTGGTTCGACAAATGACTATTTTTAAACAGCAAATTCAATTGGCAGAACAACATAAACTACCTGTTATCCTTCATTGCGTGAAAGCATGGAATGAATTAAAAAACTTAAAACGTGAATTAAAACCAAAACAACCTTGGATTTTTCATGGATTTTCGAAAGCTTCTTTAACAAAAGAAGTTTTGAATGAAGGAATTTATATAAGTCTAGGTCAAGCTATTTTAACATCACTATCGCTACAAAATGCACTTTTAAACATTCCCTTGGATCGCCTTTTTCTTGAAACGGATGATGCATCTTGTACAATTGAAGAAATCTATCAGAAAGTTTCAGAACTAAAAAATATACCTTTGTCGGAATTAGAAAAGCAACTTGAAGAAAATTTTAAACTCGTATTTACCAAATGAATAACTGGCTAGAGCGCACTGAACTGATCATGAGTGCGGAGAAAATGGAAAAGCTACAAAACGCTCATGTATTAATTGTAGGATTGGGTGGAATTGGTTCATTTGCCGCCGAATTCATTGCACGTTCAGGTGTTGGGACAATGACAATTATTGATGGAGACGTGTTTGATCCAACCAATAAAAACCGACAATTAACAGCATTGGACTCAACAATTGGTCGAAACAAAGCAGTTGTTCTTGGAGAACGATTATTGGATATTAATCCTGAGTTGAAGTTAAACATCGTTGAAGAATTCGTATTACCAGAACGTGTTTGGACATTATTGTCCGAATACAAACCTGATTACGTGATGGATTGCATTGATTCTGTTACGCCAAAAATTGAATGGATTGTCGCTTGTAAGCGATTGAAAGTTAAAATTATTTCACACTTCGGAGCCGGTGGTAAAACCGACCCAAGTCAAGTACTCGTAGCAAGTTTGGAAAATTCATACAATTGTAAACTAGCTGCCCACGTTAAAAAGCGTTTGCGTAGAAGAGGAATTGGATTTAAATCTGTTCGAGCTGTATTTTCTTCTGAAATTCAACAAAAATCATCACTAAAAATGACCAATGGAGCGAATTTCAAACGTTCATTTTACGGAACAGTAAGTTACATGCCTGCCTTGTTTGGATTGATTGGCGCAGCGGATGTGATTCGCTATTTGACGATGGATGCGGATATAAAGTAAATGATTCAGTGATTATTCTCAACGAGTTTTCATTCGATTAAACATTCAAAAGACTAATTATCTAGTCTTTTAAAATTTTAGATATTCAGGGTTTTAGAGCATTTGAATTCGACACAAAATAATCTAGTGCATTTCATTCAGTTGAATTCCAAATCTCATTTCCTATCCCCAAAAAATTATTAAATTTGTGCAACTGCAAAAAATAACATGAAATTTCTCCAATTCTTATTTCTTTCATTATTCGCATGTTTTGCGGTAACCTCTTGTGATGAAGCTCAACAAAAAAATGTGAGCCCAACTGAAATACTAGCAGATTCAACTTTCGACAATCATAGTTATTCAAATGTGCATCAAATTCACACAAAGCACTTGCATTTGGACATCGATGTAAATTTTAAAAATCAAACGATTTATGGTGTTGCGCGACATGAAATGGTCAATAACGGAACCGATACGGCGATTTTTGACATCAAAGGATTGAAGATTCAAAAAATCACACTTGGCAAAACAAATGAAAAAGAAACAAGTTTCATGATCGGACAATGGGACAAAGATTCAATTCTTGGTCAACCATTATTGGTGAAAGTAGAACCAACAACAAAGTATGTCAACATTTACTATCAAACGACTGATGCAACTGAGGCGATTGATTGGTTGAGTCCTGAGTTGACTGCAGGAAAGGAATTCCCTTACATGTACACGCAAGGCGAAGCAATTCTTACACGTTCATGGATTCCTTTACAAGATTCACCAGCCAACCGCATTACCTACTCAGCGAAAGTGAAGGTTCCGAGTGATTTAATGGCCGTAATGAGTGCTGAAAATCCAACGAAAAAGAACGATCAAGGTATTTACGAATTTCAAATGCGTCAGCCAATTCCGTGTTATTTGATTGCTTTAGCTGTTGGAAATTTAACTTATCGCAAATTAGGACCTACGTGTGGTGTTTATTCTGAACCGCAACTTATTTATCAATGCGTAAATGAGTTTGGCGACTTACCAAAAATGATCCGTGCAGCAGAAAAATTGTACGGAAAATACCAATGGGAACAATATGATTTGATTGTTCTACCCTATTCGTTTCCTTTTGGTGGAATGGAAAATCCAAGGTTAACATTTGTGAACCCAACATTATTAGCAGGTGATCGAAGTTTGGTTTCTGTTGTTGCCCACGAATTGGCGCATTCATGGTCAGGGAATCTGGTTACCAATAGTTCATGGGATGATTTCTGGTTAAATGAAGGTTTTACGGTTTACTTTGAAAATCGCATCATGGAATCGCTTTATGGAAAAGAAATTTCGGACATGTTAGCCTTGATTGAATTCCAAGAGTTGCAAGATGAAATCAAGGCGATTGAAGCTGGAGATTTTCCGGATGACACAAAATTGAAATTAGCTTTATCGGGCAGAAATCCAGATGATGGAATGACGGATATCGCTTACACAAAAGGTGCTTTTTTCTTAAAAACACTGGAACAAGCTGCAGGTAGAGAAAAATTTGATGCGTTTTTAAAATCTTACTTCAAAACGTATGCGTTCAAAACAATCAATACTGAATCATTTGTAAAATACCTTAATTCAAATCTGTTAGAACCGAATGATTTAGATTTCAACACGGATGAATGGATTTATGAGAAAGGACTTCCGAGTAATTGCTTGAAAATTGTTTCTCCTCGTTTTGAACAAATCAAACTGTTAGCAGACCGTTTTGCTGCTGGTGAAGATATTTTCAAGAAAGAAATTAAATGGATTAAAATAAAAGGTCGTAAAAGAAAGAAAAAACAAATCAATCAGCTTACGCGTGACAAGTACATTGCGCAAGAATGGCAAATGTTCATTCGTCGTTTACCGAAGAAAATTGATCCAGAATTGATGCGAAACTTGGACAAGCATTTGAACTTCAAGAACTGGGGTAATGCAGAGATTATGAATGAATGGTACGTTCTTGGAATCAACTCAGGCTATGATGATATTCGTCCGAGCATGGAGAAATTCTTGATGAAAGTTGGTCGTAGAAAATACCTTGCTCCTATTTATCAAGAACTAGCTAAAACTCCAGAAAATCTAGCATGGGCACGCGAAGTCTTTGAACGAGCAAAAAAGAATTACCATTACATTTCTCGTAACACTGTTGAAAGCATTTTGTACAAGAAAAAATAAGGTTTTTTTAGATTAAATTCTTCTCAACGAATAACATGTAGAATCCCTTCATAAGAATAAGGGTTTCTTTCACAAAATAAGCATTGAAATTTCAACAGAAAAACACCATTTTTGACATCAGAACTGTCAAATCGTTTTTTATCATCGGAACTTTCAAACACTAATTCACCCCAACGGTTGTAAATTTCCAATTTGAATTCTTTCATTTCACAATTGCTTCGGATTTCCAAAAATTCGCATTCAAATTCATCACAATCCGGTGTTATTGCATTTGGTATGTAAACACTGCAAGAATCGCAAGCTTGACTAAAAACGGAAGTCGTTGCAATGAGCAGCAAACAACAAAGAAACAGTTTTCTTTTCATAGATAACAAACGAAGATTAATGATTTCAGTTGCCACAAAAAAAGGGCGCTCATTTGAACACCCTTTCATTTGCTTTTCAGAATTTACTGTTTTTTCAGTTTCTCCGTTGCAACGATTTCACCCTCCGAATAGGCATTGAATAAATACATACCAGGATCTAACTCTTTAAGATCAAGTGTTGAAGTAGGATTATCTATTGTTTTAACCAATTGTCCTGCAATACTAAATATTTCGACTTTATCGATGTTCGATTTACTTTCAATTGTCACTTCAGAAACAAATGGATTCGGAAAAATTGCTGCCGTTTGTTCCAATTCTTTCACTGAGGCATTGAACTGCGTATTTTCAAAATACTGAGTATTCTCATAATATTCATTCACTAACAAATCCAAATCTCCATCGTTATCCAAATCTCCAAGCGTTGGACAAGATAATTGAACCACAGCTGTCAATCCGAAAGGATTTGCCACAGGAGCCGCGAACAATGGCGCACTCGAAGTACCCGTGTTTTCAAAAAATTGATTATTCCCATAATATTCTCCAACCAATAAATCCAAATCGCCATCCAAATCAAGGTCCCCAAAAACTGGGAAAGCTAACATGTATGCCGGAGTCAATCCAAATGGATTTTGGACTGGCGCTGCAAAGTTTGGCGACGTTGGGGTACCTGTATTTTCGAAAAATTGTAAATTTCCATAATACTCACCTACCAATAAATCTAAATCACCATCATTATCAATATCTGCACAAGTTGGCGCACCTACTAAATAAGCAGGAACTAACCCAAAAGGATTTTGTACAGGCGAAGCAAAACTTGGTGATATTGTCGTTCCATTATTTTCGAAATACAAAATATTACCGTAAAATTCTCCAACTAACAAATCGAAATCTCCATCATTATCCAAATCTGCTGCTGTTGGTATCGAAATATTTGCTGAATTCACCAATCCAAATGGATTTGTTTGAGGAGTTCCAAAAACCGGAGCTGATGCTGTTCCAGTATTCTCAAAATAATCGATTGCACCGTAGTATTGACCTTGAAGGATATCTAAATCGCCATCGCCATCCATGTCGGCCATTGTTAAACCTCCAAACTGAGTTGGAGTTGGTGTTAAACCAAACGCATTTTGAATTGGTGCTGCAAAATTTTGAGCTTGAGCCGTAGAATTCGCTGTTGCCAAACCTATTACAAGCGCTGCAGAGCCTAGAACATTGCGAAGTTGGTACTTTGAAAACACACCAACCAACTGTTGAATTAGTGTTTTAATTTTTGCTTTGATTCGTTTTACCGCAATGGTCTGATTCAACGTATGAGCTTCTTTTAACTCATGAATCAATCGTTTCAATTGCCTCGTCTTTCTTGAATAATGTGTCTTTCTCATTCAATTTAATTTAGTGATTACTTAGTTAATTATTCAGGTTTTGCCCAAAATGTTGCTTCAGGCGTCATGAGTCCTTTTTTATAATCTTGACTCAAGGTGTTTAATATATTTGGTCGTTTTTTATCCGCTAAAATGTGTATGTCATAAATTTCATCCAAGGATGTTTGGTAAGTAATTTTCCCAGCAATACTAGCTGTTGGAAGATGAACAATGACAATTCCTGCTTCATTCGCTGAATCAGCAAAATTTAATTTGGCAAAAGTTGATGAATTCTTTCTCAATTTCGAAAGTCCGACGAACAAATAATCTTTATGCAAATCCATTCCACGAACAAAACCAGGTATCTTCAAGACAACTTCATAGCTTTTTTCAGTAACATTCACCTTTATTAATTCGCCTGTTGCCGAAAGTAAACAGTACAATTCTCCATTGTAAATTCTTGGTGAATGCGGCATTCCCAAGCCTTCCACAATTAGTTCATTCGTTTCTATATCGATGATTACTCCCGTTGTCGTTACATTTTCTCTCCAACTTTGAAAGGAATTCCCTGTGTTAAATGCAGTCGCATATTTAGGTTTTCCATTCAACATTGCCATACCGTTTAAATGGCATCTGTCCTCAGAAACAAGTTTATCAATGAAGTTTGGTTTCCAATACGGGGTAAAATTATAATCATCATCAACCTTCATAACACAAGAAAACAAGGTATTCACCGCATACAATTGATTTCCTTCACCAAAATATAGATCATGAATATCCAATGGACCTGTATGATAAGTCACACGCGGCATGTACAACGCATCGTATTTTTGTGGAGCAGTTGGATAATACTCTGCTAAGTCTTTTGAATTGGCAAATACCATTACCTCTTCTTTGCATGCCAATGCAAGTTTATCTTTCACAGAGTCAACCGCTATTCCCATTGGCTTATCAAATGTTCTTGGCAATTGAATAATACTTTCTTCATCCTTGGCTGAAAGAAAAACTAATTTTCCAGCTTGATAGGTAGTAACTGCAATTGAACAATTTAATTTGAAAAGTATTTCAGGGACGTGTGAAGAATAAGTGCAACTGAAAGGTGAAAGTGGAATAGATGAATTGTTCATTAGTAATTTTCAAGGTTAACTTCAATAAGTATTGAGCTAAAATAAGAGAAATATGTGTTATTCACCCTAAGTGAAATGTTAACAGCTTAAAAAATATGTTAAAACAATCGTATAACATGCAATTTGACTAGTCAAGACAACTTATCAAGTCATTTTTACGTTTTACCGACATATCGAAACTATGGGAATTTCAATTAACGAGCCATGCCATGAAGATTGGGCAACAATGACTGCTACGCAAAAAGGAGCATTGGAAGTAATTAATTTTACGGCATAAAAAATCCCTCCATTGCTGAAGGGATTCTTAGAGCTTAAATAAATCTTTATTTCAAAGAAGCTAATTTATCTTCTAAAACTGCAATTGTACTCAAAGCATCTGCTTCTTTTTTGCGTTCCATTGCAACTACTTGTTCTGGCGCTCCA
>JACCDQ011449940.1_pt1 | contig 12264 bp, 17 predicted proteins | sample 7446031 | NCBI WGS metagenome assembly JACCDQ01 (sample SAMN15323442, study PRJNA562643) | freshwater metagenome | isolation source: river surface water | place: USA:Blue River Watershed | collected 2017-08-17
GTAATCATTGGAGCCATGGTTGTTGTTGGTAAAAAACACCCACCCCGCCCAAATAGATGGAGACCAGATAACGGCACAGACAAAGAATAAGTATTTGGTCATAACTCTTTGGTATTTTATTTGGAAAGCAGTACGCACCTCTTTCTCAGCCTACCGTTCATAAATCATGGAAAATTCAAGCCATGACTGATACATCACAACGCCCCGTGCTTCCAGACCACTTATCCATCGATCCACGTAGCCCACACCATGTGGCTGCGGTTTTTGAATACGACATCGGCATACGCTTCAATGATAAAGAGCGGTTTGATGTCGAAGAGTATTGCATCTCCGAAGGTTGGATCAAAGTACCCGCCAACAAAACGCTAGACCGAAAAGGTAAGCCTTTGCTAATTAAGATCAAAGGCAAAGTCGAAGCTTTCTACCGTTAACCCTAGCGCCGCGACAACCCTTGGAAGGTGTAACGATGCCAACAAAAGCATACCTAGTCGGTCACATCACTGTGACCAATCCACAAGCCTATGCGGTTTATTCAGCGCAAGTACCGTCAACGATTGCCGCCTTTGGCGGCAAATACCTGGTTCGCGGAGGGGAAACAACCGTCTTAGAAGGAGCTGCACTAGGAGGCCGCTCTGTTGTGATTGAGTTTCCCAGCCGAGATGCAGCAGAGTCTTGGTACAAAAGCGATGCCTACCAGTCGATACTGAAGCATCGCACCGAAAACTCAACTGGATCAATCATGCTCATTGATGGATACGAGCCGTGAAACTATCAAACACCCAATGGCTTGGATTTTGTTTTTTTGTCGGCAGTTTGCTACCGGCTTATCTCATTGCAGATTGGCAGTATGAGAAGAAGCTCACCATGATCAACTCTGTGCTTGAGCGCGAACAATCTATTCATGAAAGCACAGATAAGCTCGTCAGAAACTGTGAAGATCTGAATCAACAGACGGCAAGCAGCTATGGCCCTAATCACACCATTTGCAAGCAGGGACGAGAAATGCACGAAAGAACAGATCTCGTAAAGACACAACTCTCCCTAGAAAAAGAACATCTGCAAGTTGCATTTTGGCTGAGCTTTCTAGCCGTTGTAGCCAGCATCAACTTTATTGGGTACGTGCTCTACAAAGGTAAGCAACATCTGAATTCTGAGCCCTTGTAAATACCATGCGACGGTCAACATCTGTTGCCATTCAAACGCTATTCGTATTTTTAAGCACTCAATTGTTGGGGTGCGCACTATTGGCTGAATACCCCATCACATCGGCCAGCGTCGGTGTATGGGGGACAACTGGAAAAGGCCCAACCGATCACGTCGTCAGCTACGCGTTCGACGAAGATTGCGAAACGCTAAGAGCCATCAACTCAGAGCCAATTTGTAAAAAAACAGATGCCGCCCATCCAGAGGTGGTCGACAAAAGTTTTAATGTGGAATTTCATCAAACCACTCCTTATCGTTCGAAAAATCTGCCCCATCGATCTTCCGGCGTGGTTCCAAGCAAAAAGCAAGTGAAGTCAGCGGTTAAGAAGCGAAAAACGCTCAAGAAATGAATCATCGCGCCGATGCATGATGATTCATATAAATAAGCCAGTCATGACCATCAAGAAAAACCTTCTTTCGACAAGCTTGTGCATTGCTGTGGTGAGCCTCGGTGTGAGCTCATGTTCAACCATGGTGAGTGGTAAGCATCAAGCGATCACTTTGGAGGCTGATTGCAATGGCGTACCAACCGTCGCAAAATGCACTTTGCGCAACGAGCACGGCAGTTGGATAACGAACACCCCCAACACCCTGATTATTCAAAAAGGCTTTGGTGATCTCATCATTGATTGCACAAGCCCCAGTTTTAGTCGACACACGGCCTACATTCCCTCTAAAGCCGAATGGTCTAACTACGGCAATATCGCCAGCCTAGGGGTCTTATCCTTCGTTGACGTACAAAATGGTGCGGGCTATCGTTACCCCGAGCATTACAAGTTTTCCATCAATCAATGCATTCCTTATAAGACTTGGTAAATATGGATCGGGATGGAGCTTTGAAATATGTAAAAACCTGTGCCATCCAACAGGTCACAAATAAAAAGGGCCTACGATCACTCGTAAGCCCTTGATTTTTTGGAGGCGCGACCCAGAGTCGAACTGGGCTAAACGGATTTGCAACGTATATGCGTCTAGATTTATCTATACAAATCAATAACTTAAGTTGGTGTTATTTGACCGTGTAATAAAACGTGTAATTGACCAACGGCTCATATGCTTCTTTTAATTGACCTAGATGCATCAGCTCGCCATTGCCTGAGGACATCCATGCCCAAATTGAAACTTTCGAAAGTAAGGCTTGCTAAAAGTCTTAAATCGAATGGTTTTCCTGCTTCGAGGGATAAACAAAACTGCTTCAAAATTTGCAAATCTGGGTCCTGAGGTGATTGCTCAAATAACTCTTCAATTTTGTCAACCGCATTCATCCGAAAATCTTGCCGTACTTCAACTTTTCCATTTTATTCGAGCCAAAAGCGCTAAGAGCTACGCTTGAAGACATTTAGATACAGATTCAACTGGATCCATTGATCTCCCAGAGTTCACAGGCGTTATCCACCTTAACGACTGGGTAAAAGTCCATTTTTCGCAACTTCTTCATAAGCGCACTGGCTCTTGAGTACTCAAGCCCACACCTCAACCCTGTACTAGATGTATAGGACGGAATGACGTACTTGCAAGAATCGCAACGGGGTGAATTTTTCTCATTACCAATGCCCAGCTCAGCATTGAAGCTTTTAGTCATGTCTACCTCAAAAGCTGCTCTTAAAAATTAGCGTATCAAGCTTAGTAAGTGATCTTTTTTAGACGGACCCAATCGCGTTTACCGATCATTTCAGCATGCCTTTAGTTTCAATAAAACTAACCACATCTTCTAAGCCATCAAGAGTCCGCAAATTGGTCATCACAAATGGCTTCACACCACTCGGAGTAGTGCGCATACGAATAGTGTCTTCCCTCATAACATCCAAGTTGGCTCCAACGTGAGGTGCCAAATCAGTCTTATTTATGACGAACAAATCGCTTTTCGTTATGCCTGGCCCTCCCTTGCGCGGGATCTTTTCACCCGCAGCCACATCAATGACATAGATGGTTAAGTCACTTAACTCAGGACTGAATGTGGCAGCAAGGTTATCTCCACCGCTCTCAATGAAGACGACATCTGCATCCGGAAAATCAACCAACATTCGATCGATTGCCTCCAAGTTGATAGAAGCATCTTCTCGAATGGCCGTATGAGGACACCCCCCTGTTTCAACCCCCATGATGCGCTCTGCTGGCAACGCACCGCTGATGGTGAGCAAGCGCTGATCCTCTTTGGTGTAGATGTCGTTGGTGATAGCCACAAGGTCGTAGGTGTTGCGCATAGCCTTGCAAAGCATTTCCAATAAAGTGGTTTTTCCAGAGCCGACAGGTCCGCCAATACCCACCCTCAAGGGTGGCAATTTTTTGGTACGGTTTGCGATATTGTGTAAATGCTTCATGATCTAAAAAGTCGTGAGTATTGGGTTTCGTGTTTAGCCGAGAGAATAGCCAGCATGGGAGAAAAAGCTTGTCGCGTATCGTCAGTCACTTGCAGTGCGTGGATGACGGCAGACGCAATATGTTGGGCAATTTTTGTCAAGATACGTTGGCCTGAGTTTTGCCCGAGTGGTACTGACTTGATGGCCGCTTGCACCATGTTCTCCGCCCAGCCAAAGGCGTAGGCCTGCAAGCACTGCTCAAGGGGTGCGCCGGTGCGCGACAAAGCCAAAGCAAACATCAACGGATAGGTGGGCACCCAACGGTTGCACATCTCTATGGTGTTGGCATCCAAGGCTTCTTGGTTGCGCAACCACTCCAACATTGAACGCCCCATTTGCTCGCTTTGCAAGCGCAGCTCTGCGCTTTCGCGGGTGGCGTGTACCCATTGGCTCAAGGCTTCTAAACGTGCGTGATCTTGGCCTTGCCAAGCGGCGATCATTTGCCCCAGCACGGCCATATCGCCACGCGATTGTGTGAGGTGGAGTTGCTCGATCAACCAGTCAGCCGCGCTGTGTTCGTCATGCACCCAGCCATGGTCAATGGCTGCCTCTAACCCTTCGGAGTACGAGAAGCCACCAATCGGCAACGCAGGCGATGCGAGCCAGATGAGCTGGATCAGCGCGGGCGTAATAGACGGCGCTGTAGCACTCACATCAATGGTCATGGTTGCAATGCGGGCCATGGACATGACCGTGTGCGTGATCTGGGTGATCGTGGTCATGACTGTGCTCGCCGTGACCATGGCCATGAGAATGCCCGTGACTGCTGTAGGCCCCACCTTCGGGCTCAAAGGCTTCATGAACCATCAATACCGTCATGTGCATGGCGCGCAGCATGTCGGCCAACACATGGTCAGGCTCAATCTTCAAGTGATCGGGTTGCAATTCAATGGGCACATGGCGGTTGCCCAAGTGATAAGCCGCACGCGTCAAATCAAACGCAGAACCGTGCTGGGCACAGGCAGTGATTCGCAAAACTTCTTGCGCTGCCGCGACCACGCGAATGAGCGAACCATCTTCTGCCACCAGCACATCGCCACCGCGCACCAAGGTGCCGCGCGTTAAAAACACACCCAAGTTGCGACCTGTGCTGTCGGCCGCATCAAAGCGGCTCTTTTGGCGCACGTCCCAATCCAGCTCCACCGTGGGAGCGCGCTTGAGCAAAGCAGCGGCTAGGCCGTGGCCTTTCGAAATCAATTTAGAACAAATGAGCATCAGAACAAGAAATAGCGTTGGGTCATGGGCAAGCTCACCGCAGGTTCGCAAGTGAGCAATTGATCATCGGCGCGCACCGCGTAGGTTTGCGCATCTACTTCCATGCGCGGCGCGTAGTCGTTGTGAATCATGTCACGTTTACCCACGGTTCGGATGTTCTTCACCGCACTCAGAGTTTTGTGCAAACCAAATTTTTGCCCAATGCCTGCAGCCATGCCCGCCTGCGACACAAAGGTAAGCGAGCCACGGTGCAGCGCGCCGCCATACGCACCAAACATCGGACGATAGTGCACGGGTTGTGGCGTAGGGATAGACGCATTGGGGTCACCCATCGCCGCCATGGCAATGAAGCCGCCTTTCAAAATGATGCTGGGCTTGATGCCAAAGAATGCGGGCTTCCACACCACGAGGTCAGCCCACTTACCCACTTCCACACTGCCCACTTCGTGGCTGATGCCGTGAGCAATGGATGGGTTGATGGTGTACTTGGCGATGTAGCGTTTGACACGCGCGTTGTCATGGCGATCTGTGTCCCCAGGCAAGGCTCCACGTTGCGCTTTCATCTTGTGTGCGGTTTGCCAAGTGCGGATGATCACTTCGCCCACACGACCCATGGCTTGGCTGTCGCTGCTCATCATGCTGATGGCACCGAGGTCGTGCAAGATGTCCTCCGCAGCAATCGTCTCGCGACGAATGCGGCTTTCGGCAAAGGCCAAGTCTTCAGCAATGGCAGGGTCGAGGTGGTGGCAAACCATGAGCATGTCCACATGCTCATCCAATGTGTTCACCGTGTATGGACGTGTGGGGTTGGTCGAGCTGGGCAACACATTGGCTTCGCCGACCACTTTCAAAATATCTGGCGCATGGCCGCCACCCGCACCTTCGGTATGAAAGGTGTGGATGGTGCGCCCTTTAAAGGCCGCGACCGTGTCTTCCACAAAGCCAGATTCATTGAGCGTGTCGGTGTGAATGGCTACTTGGGTGTCGGTGGCTTCGGCCACGCTCAAGCAGTTGTCAATTGCAGCGGGCGTGGTGCCCCAGTCTTCATGTAACTTCAAACCAATCGCACCTGCATTGATTTGTTCGTGCAAGGAATCGGGCAAAGCCGCATTGCCTTTACCCAAAAAACCCAAGTTCATCGGGAATGCATCCGCCGCTTGCAACATTCGCTCGATGTTCCAAGCACCAGGCGTGCAGGTGGTGGCAAACGTGCCCGTGGCAGGGCCTGTGCCGCCGCCGAGCATGGTGGTCACGCCACTGGTCAAAGCTTCTTCAATTTGCTGAGGTGCAATGAAGTGAATATGCGTATCTACCCCACCCGCGGTAACAATGTGGCCTTCGCAACTGATGACCTCGGTGCCTGGGCCAATCACGATATCCACGCCAGGTTGTGTGTCGGGGTTGCCCGCTTTGCCAATGGCCACAATGCGACCGCCCTTCAAACCAATGTCGGCTTTGACGATTCCCCAGTGGTCGATGATGAGCGCGTTGGTCATCACGGTGTCCACCGCACCACCAGCTTGGGGACCAGCGCCAGCGCCGTCACGTGTGCGCTGAGATTGCGCCATGCCATCACGAATCGTTTTGCCCCCACCAAACTTCACCTCTTCTCCATAGCCACCAGCTTTGAGTGTGAAGTCTTGCTCGACTTCCACTACCAAGTTGGTATCTGACAATCGCAGGCGGTCGCCCACAGTGGGGCCAAACATTTCTGCATAGGCGCGCTTGCCGATGGTTGCCATTATTTTTTTCCTTTATCGGCGACACCTTGATCGATTGCGCCATTCACCAATCCGCGAAAGCCAAACACTTGTCGATCACCGCTCAGGTCTACCAATTCCACCGTGCGTTGCTGGCCAGGCTCAAAGCGCACCGCCGTACCGGAGGCAATGTTCAAACGCATACCGTGTGCGGCCGCACGGTCAAAGCGCAAGCCTGCATTCGTTTCTGCAAAGTGATAGTGCGATCCCACTTGAATGGGGCGATCGCTCACGTTCTGCACCACCAACGTGTGCTTGCGTCGATCTGGGTTGAGGACATGCTCGCCCTCGTCAATCAACAGTTCGCCGGGTGTCATGCGTGCCTCGCTTTACTTATTTCGCCCCATCCACCACATGACGGCACCGATCGCCAATGCGATCACAAAGCCCCACACATCAGTGGCGTGGTAGTGCGATGCGCCGTCGATGCCGTGGCCTTCATGGGCCAAAGCCAACACGGGAAAAAGTGACAAAACAAAAATCAAATGGCGCATAGTGGTCATCCAAAAAATAAAATCAAACAATGGGTTGATGCACCGTGACAAGCTTGGTGCCATCAGGAAAAGTGGCCTCGACTTGAATATCGGGAATCATCTCGGCCACCCCCTCCATCACGTTGGCACGGGTAAGCACATTGCGGCCATCGCTCATCAATTGAGCCACGGTCTTGCCGTCGCGAGCACCTTCCATCACGGCAGCGCTGATTAGGGCAACGGCCTCGGGGTAATTGAGCTTCAAGCCTCGGGCTTGTCGACGTTCGGCCAACAAGGCAGCAGTGAAGATCAAGAGCTTGTCTTTTTCGCGAGGAGTGAGTTCCATAGTGCCCATAACTATGCAACTTACGTGCCCTCTTGCCAGCCCCGAAATATCCACTGAACTGCAGACTTTGGTGCAAAAAATCCGAGTTGGTGCGCACGCTGAAGATCATGCAACGCACCCGATTGGGGATTTTTTTATTTTTGGAACGCAAATGGTGCACCACGGTATCGCTCGTCTTGCTTCTTATAGCAACACAGTTTGACCTCTGGGAAACCCTTGGGTTGGCACAGCGCTTGCAAAGCATCCAGGCAAGTGCATGGCTACCGCGATGCCTTGATCAACCCCTTTAATTTTGGAGCGAACCCCCATGATGAATCGTCGAGGAAACCTGAAAGCCCTGGCTGCAGCTGCTGCGCTGTCTGTCGGATCATTTGTCATTGCGCCACAAGCGCAGGCTGCTGACACCATCAAAGTTGGCGTGTTGCACAGTTTGTCTGGCACCATGGCAATTTCAGAAACCGTGTTGAAAGACACCGTATTGATGGCCATCGACGAGATCAACGCAAAGGGCGGCGTATTGGGCAAAAAGCTCGAGCCCGTTGTGGTTGACCCCGCATCCAACTGGCCTTTGTTTGCTGAAAAAACCAAGCAGTTGCTCGGCCAAGACAAAGTCTCGGTGATCTTTGGTTGCTGGACCTCAGTGTCACGCAAATCGGTGTTACCTGTTGTCGAAGAGATGAACGGCTTGTTGTTCTATCCAGTGCAGTACGAGGGTGAAGAACTCAGCAAAAACGTGTTCTACACCGGTGCAGCCCCCAACCAACAAGCTATCCCCGCCGTGGATTACTTGATGAGCAAAGACGGCGGCGCGGCCAAGCGCTGGGTCTTGTTGGGTACCGACTATGTATACCCCCGCACCACCAACAAAATCTTGCGCGCTTACCTGAAGAGCAAAGGCGTGAAAGAGTCGGACATCGACGAGAAGTACACCCCCTTTGGCCACAGCGATTACCAAACCATCGTAGCCGACATCAAGAAGTTTTCTGCAGGTGGCAAAACAGCCGTGGTCTCCACCATCAACGGTGACTCCAACGTACCTTTCTACAAAGAACTCGGCAACGCGGGCTTGAAAGCCAAAGACGTGCCCGTTGTCGCCTTCTCGGTCGGTGAAGAAGAGCTGCGCGGCGTGGACACTAAGCCTTTGGTTGGCCACTTGGCAGCATGGAACTACTTCATGTCCATCAAGAACCCCGCCAACGACGAGTTCATCAAGAAGTGGTCTGCTTATGCCAAAGCCAAGAACATCGCCGGTCATAAAGACAAGCCTTTGACCAACGATCCGATGGAAGCCACTTACATCGGCATCAATATGTGGAAACAAGCTGTTGAGAAGGCCAAAACCACCGATGTCGACAAAGTCATCGCTGCAATGGCCGGTCAAACCTTCAAGGCACCCAGCGGCATTGTTAGCAAGATGGACGAGAAAAACCACCACTTGCACAAGTCGGTGTTCATTGGCGAGATCAAGGCAGATGGCCAGTTCAACGTGGTTTGGAAAACACCAGGCCCCGTCAAAGCCAAGCCATGGAGTCCCTTTATCGAAGGCAACGCCTCCAAGCCTGACGAGCCTGTAAAGAAATAAGCTTTTCTCCGAGGGATCGACTTAGGGGAGGGCCGTGCTCTCCCCTTTTTTATGGGAATCAGGATGACTCGATTGACTTTATCTGCGTGGCGTCATACTGCCTTTGCACTCGCACTCGGCCTACTGAGCCACACTGCAACTTGGGCACTGACCGCTTCTCAAACACAAGCACTCGCCGTGGGCGAAACCGATTCGCGCATCGCAGCATTGCAAAAAGCCTTGGCTGCGCCGGACGAAAAAACAGCCAACTTCTTGCAAGCGATGGCAGATGACGCAGTGAAGCTCAGCGGAACACAGGTGCTGATCGTGCTCGACGGCCAAGCCAGCGACCCCGTGAGCGGTGACAGCGTGCCCCTGCCTGACAACGCAGAAGACGTGATCAACAACAACCGCATGCGTGGCGAAATTGACGCTGCCCTGTCCGCCTTGCAATTGCTGAGCCCCAATGCAGCGCTGCGCTTGCAAGCCGCGAAGTCGGTGTTAAAAGATCCCGACCCGACCAAGCTGACCATGCTGGAAAAAGCTTTGGCTACAGAAGCCGATGCAGGCGTCAAGAAATTTATGGAGCTGGCGCGCGCCGCCATCTTGCTCAACAGCGAACAAGCGGACGAGCGCATGTCTTCAGCCAAATTGTTGGCCGATAGCCAAACCCCCGATACTCAACTGCTGCTAAACGAACGCTTAAGCCAAGAGGACAACAAACAAGTCCGCGCTCAGCTGCAAACCTCGTTGCTCACCATCCAAGCTGCGCTTAGCTGGGGTGAAAAACTCGGTGCTTTGTTCACCGGCATCAGCCTAGGCTCAATTTTGCTGTTGGTCGCCTTGGGCCTGGCGATCACTTACGGGTTGATGGGTGTGATCAACATGGCCCATGGTGAGCTGATGATGATTGGTGCCTACGCGACCTACGTGGTGCAGGGTCTTTTCCGCCAATATTTGCCAAGTATGTTTGATGCCTATTTGTTGGTGGCCGTTCCCGTTTCCTTCCTCGCCGCAGCAGTAGTAGGTGCAGTGCTCGAACGCTTGGTGTTGCGCCACTTGTATGGCCGCCCCTTGGAAACATTGTTGGCTACTTGGGGTATCAGCTTAGTTTTGATGCAAGGCGTACGCAGTATTTTTGGTGCGCAAAACGTGGGCGTCGAAAATCCAGCGTGGATGAGTGGTGGCGTGCAGTTGTTGTCCAACCTGTCGTTGCCTTACAACCGCTTGGTCATCATCGGCTTTGCTTTGTTTGTATTGGTTGGCATGACGCTGTTGATCAGCCAAACACGCCTGGGATTGTTCGTGCGTGGCGTAACCCAAAACCGCCCCATGGCGTCAGCCTTGGGCGTGAATACTGCTCGCATTGACACATACGCCTTCGCCCTCGGCTGCGGCATCGCCGGTTTGGCCGGTTGTGCTCTAAGCCAAATTGGCAACGTCGGTCCCGACCTAGGCCAAAGTTACATCGTTGATGCGTTCATGGTGGTGGTGTTGGGTGGCGTGGGTCAACTCGCTGGCACGGTGTACGCCGCGATGGGTTTGGGCTTGATGAATAAATTGCTCGAAGGCATTGCCGGTGCGGTGCTTGCCAAGATTGCGGTGTTGGTGTTCATCATCGTGTTCATCCAAAAACGTCCACAAGGTTTATTTGCCATGAAAGGCCGCAGCGCGGAGGCATGACATGACACACCCCACTTCCACTTTGCACCTACCAGAACCACCCGCCCTGATGGGACGCACGGGCTGGACACTATTCTTGGTTGCCTTCGTTACTGTGTGCGCTGTGGTGCCGGTACTCAACCTGTGGGTACCCGCTGGCAACTTCTTTCACATGAGCGACTACGCCGTGGCCTTAATCGGCAAGATCATGTGCTACGCCATCTGCGCACTCGCGATGGATTTAATTTGGGGCTACACAGGCATCTTGTCGTTGGGCCACGGCTTGTTCTTCTCGCTCGGCGGCTATGTGATGGGCATGTACCTGATGCGCCAAATCGGTACCGACGGCAACTACAAAAGCAATCTTCCCGACTTCATGGTGTTCCTCGATTGGAAAACCCTACCTTGGCACTGGACCTTCAGCGACAGTTTCATCGCCACTTTATTGTTGGTAGTGTTGGTGCCGGGCGTATTGGCTTGGGTGTTTGGTTACTTTGCGTTCCGCTCTCGCATCAAGGGCGTGTACTTCTCCATCATCACGCAGGCGTTGACCTTCGCTGCAATGCTGCTGTTCTTCCGCAACGAAACTGGTTTTGGTGGCAACAACGGCTTCACCGATTTCAAACGCATCTTGGACTTACCCATTGCCACACCCGCTATGCGCATGACCTTATTTGTGCTGACGGGGTGGGCACTGCTCTCCTGCTTTTTGTTTGCGCGCTGGTTAGTCCAAAGCAAGTTTGGCCGCGTTCTGCAAGCCATTCGCGATGCTGAAAACCGTGTGATGTTCTCGGGCTACTCCCCCCTGCCCTACAAGCTGACCATCTGGGTGATCTCTGCCGTGATGTGCGGCATCGCTGGTGCCTTGTATGTTCCGCAAGTAGGCATCATCAACCCCAGCGAGATGAGCCCGGCTAACTCGATTGAGATGGCAGTGTGGGCCGCAGTAGGTGGCCGAGCATCGTTGATCGGCCCAATCATCGGTGCCTTCTTGGTTAACGGCATGAAAAGTTGGCTCACAGTAACCGCCCCTGAGTTTTGGTTGTATTTCTTGGGTGCATTATTCATCGGGGTGACGCTGTATTTGCCCCGCGGGGTAATGGGCTTGTTCCAGAAAATCGGGAAAAAGAAAAACGCAGAGGAGCGCGAATGACACCAGATCTTTTTGAAGAAGGTAGCGCACGACTCGCCGCACACCAAGCGCGCACCGCGCAAGAGATGAACTCGGGAGACCGCAGTGCTGGGTATGGCCGCGTGCACGAGCCCGGCAGCTTGGACCTGACCCATGGCCGGATCTTGTATTTGGAAGATGTACACGTGAGCTTCGATGGATTCAAAGCCATCAATGGTTTGTCACTGGACATTGCACCAGGCGAATTGCGTTGCATCATTGGCCCTAACGGCGCAGGCAAGACCACGATGATGGACATCATCACCGGCAAAACAAAACCTGATTCAGGCCAAGTTTTCTTTGGCAGCACCATTGATTTGCTACGCCATAACGAACCCGAAATTGCCCAACTGGGCATCGGCCGCAAGTTTCAAAAACCCACGGTATTCGAGCACCTGAGCGTGTTTGAGAACTTAGAGCTGGCCTTGAAAACTCACAAAGGTGTTGCTGCCTCGATGTTCTTTCATCTCAACGGCACCCAACGCGACCGCCTGAGCGAAGTGCTGCACACCA
>JACCDQ011687845.1_pt1 | contig 12259 bp, 11 predicted proteins | sample 7446031 | NCBI WGS metagenome assembly JACCDQ01 (sample SAMN15323442, study PRJNA562643) | freshwater metagenome | isolation source: river surface water | place: USA:Blue River Watershed | collected 2017-08-17
CACCATTCACGGTAGGCGTCACATAGCCATACTCGCTGTCTACGGTGTGGGTCCCTTGCTTTTCGATCTCGCTGATATATTCAGGCAGCAGTTCATTCTTGATGGTGGGATAGATACGTGCAATGATCTCTGTCTCTTCCTTGGTAAGGGGCGCACCGCAGTCGCCGTCCACGCAGCAGCCTCCCTTACACTTGTTGAGGTCGCACACGAACTGTTCCTCTATCACTTCATCACTCAGCAGTACGTTATCTATCGCTATCATTGCTACATATTGATATAGTTCATGAGCTGGTTATACTTGCTCAGCGTATCCTCGTCATTGTTCTCCTTGCCATATACCTCCAGTACATGGTAATTGTGGCGCTCGAAGGAGGATACTACTGCATCCAGCACGGTGCGGTTCAACTTCAGTGTTATTTCCAGCATCGCACGCTCGTTGGTGCGCGATTGCATGTTCAGTATCACCACATCTTCGTTCTCACACAGGCGCGCTATCTCGAACATGGAATAGTTCCTCGGTGGTATCTCCAGCACTATGATGCCGCCCGGGTTGCCTATGCCGCTATATTGTGCCAGGTAGTTCAATATACTTTCGCGTGTCAGGCAGCCCAGGTATCTGTGGTGTTCTACATCTACTATCGGGATGACGGGCAACTGCGTTTCGTGCATCACATTGATGGCCTCGAAAGGATGGGCTGTGGATGCCAGGGCTGGCTTAAATTCTAACAGGCCGGATGTCGCTAGCGCAGTATCCGGGTCGTCCAGGCCCAGCAGGCCATCCTCGGTCACAAGGGCTACATAGTCATCGGCAGAAACGACGGCCAACGCATCTAGCTTATTCTCTTCCATTATCTCCAGCGCTCTTGTTGCCGTATCTTCCGTTGTCAGTGCCGGTATGGATGGGGATATCAACTGTTCTACGTTCATTGTCGGATAGGTATCTTAACTATGATACTGCAATATACGCGCCGGATCGCCTGTATGGTTCGTTCCGTTCTAAAAAATGGCTTTTCCTTTACGATCGCTATCCTTTATGCTTGGCCAGGAAACCGGTGAGGATCACGTTGAACTCACCCGGCACTTCCATCATCGGGGCATGTCCGCATTTGTCTATCCAGTGCAGCTCAGATGTTGGCAGCAGCTTGTGGAATTCTTCTGCCACCATGGGTGGTGTTATCGTGTCGTTCTTACCCCATATGAGGCATACGGGTGCTTTTATCTGCTGCAGTTCGTCGCCCAGGTTGTGCTTGATGGCGGAGCGTGCCAGCGTGATGATCTTGATCGCCTTCAGCCTGTTGTTGATGATGCCGAAGACCTCGTCGACCAGTTCCTTGGTGGCTATCTTGGGGTCGTAAAAAGTAAGTTCTGTTTTCTTCTGCACATAATTGCGGTCACCGCGCTTTGGATAGGTCTCGCCCATACCGTTCTCAAAAAGACCGGAACTACCCGTGAGGATGATGGTCTTGATCAGTTCAGGGTGCTTGAGCGCGAACACCAGCCCGACGTGTCCACCGAGAGAGTTGCCCAGCAGGTGCACGTTCGTCAGCTTGCGATGCTCGAAGAATTTCGTGACGAACTTAGACAGGCCGGAAACGCTAGTTTCCAGTATGGTCAGGTCGTACAACGGCAGCAACGGAATGATGACCTTGTGCGTACGCTTGAAATAGTCAACAAGGTCCTTGAAATTGCTCAGGGCGCCAAATAACCCGTGCAGTAGCACAAGCGGCTCTCCTTCGCCTTCTTCCACATACTTGAATTTGCCAGATTGTTTTATTTCGTAGTCCATCTATTTGAGCTGTACGCTGCTAAAATACTATTGTTTGCGATAAAAATAACTAACTAAGTGCAGGGAGCGGTCTGTTTTATAGCTGGGAGCGTATAAAAAAAGCAAGGCCCCAACAAAAAGTCGAGGCCTCGCTACACCTTATGAAAAATATACCCACCACAAAGATAGGACAATATTGATCCGAACCGCACTCCGAAATGTTAAAATTCCTTTTCTTTTTTTCTGTTAAAATATGCCCCTTCTCCTAACTTTGGCATGTATATTGATCATCAGGTAGATATGACTAAGCATATCATTGCCATACTGGTCGTTCTTTTGCCGTTCTCAGGCCGAGCGCAGGAAGCGCCCGTGCTGAACCCGGATACCTGCTTCATGCTGCCGCTGGCTACCGTTCGGGCGCCATGGCTCAATGATACGGACAGGTATCACTACAACCAGATGAAGTACTACGTCACCACCATCCTCCCATATCTTGATGCGGCTACACGCCTCTTCAAGGAGGTGAATGCAAAGGTGAACGAGCCCGGCCTGAGCAGGAAGGAGCGCCGGGAGTACATCAATGCCCGCGAGGATGAGATGCGTTCCCAGTTCGAGGATAGGGTGAAGAAGCTCAATACAACGCAAGGTACGCTACTGGTGAAGCTGATAGCCCGCCAGACAGAACTGAACATCTACGACATACTGCAGGAGTTCAAGAACCCGCTCACTGCCATCAAGTGGCAGGGATGGGCAAGGCTCAATGGCCTGAACCTGGACAGGAAGTACCATCCCGAGGAGGAAAAGGACCTTGAGTTCATCATGGAAGAGCTTGGTTATCCGCTGCCCCGTGGGTATGTGCTCTACGCCAATGGCGGCTAGTTTGAACCGGCAGTTATTCACGGGTTGATCAATGGTTATTCCATTGTTATTTCTATATTTTTTTCTTGTAATAACCCTAATTTACAGGCTCTTATATGAAAACTATGCAACCCCTTCCTTTTTCACTGAAAGACGCAAAGAGAATTTGCGGACAGTACCAACACATCGTTGGGCGGCCATATGACAACCACAGCTATTACACGATAGATGCCGTAGTGGTAGCGCCTTATGAGGCCAACAGCCGCAACCGTTTCATTATGCTGTACCTGCTGCTGGAGGATGCCACTATGGCGCTGGAGTGCGATTATGCTGGTTCCCTCTACGATGTGCTAGTCATCACTGGGCCGGTCTCGCAGCAGGGCCTGCAATACAAGAGCATACAGAGCTGGATACACGCCACTGATGCGCAGCCGGTAGAGCTCGCCGATGGCATAGAGTTCACCGCATTGCCGCGGGCTATCATAGAGAGCTATTGACGAACTGCTGCGCAGGCAGCTACAAGAAATAGAAAGGCCCGGTAGCATTGCGCTCCGGGCCTTTCAGTATCGTTGCCAGGTACTAGCCTGCGAGCATGTTCTCCAGCGCGCAGTCGTACTCTTTTTTCCAGTCTGCTACATAGCCCCATGTCTCATCGTCGATGCAGATCTCCTTGCGGGCATTCACATGGCCTATCTTGGAGAAGGGAAGGCCTTTCAGCTCTGCTTCAAATAGGGCCTCGATGTCTGGGTTCACCGTGACCACTACACGTCCCTGGCCTTCGCCGAAGAGTGTGCCGTCTTTGCGAACAGCATCTCCGGTATGGATAGTGAAGCCAAGGTCGTTCGTCATGCCGCTTTCCAGCAGGCAGGCGAAAAGACCACCTTCTGATATGTCGTGTGCCGACTTGATGATGCCCTTGCTGATGAGGTCCAGCACGGTCTGCTGCAGCTTTGCTTCTTCCTCCAGGTCGAAGTAAGGAGCTGGACTGTGTGTCACTCCGCAGATGTGGTGCAGGTATTCAGAGCAACTGATATCGCCGGTGTTCTTGCCCAGCACATAGATGGTATCACCTGCATGCTTGAAGCTCAGCGACATCTTCTGGCCCAGGTCGTCCAGCACACCCACCATGCCGATGGTTGGTGTGGGGTATACCGGGCCGTCTTCGCTCTGGTTGTAGAAGCTCACGTTGCCACCGGTCACTGGCGTGTCCAGCTTGCGGCAGGCATCACCCATGCCCTTGATGGCATGTACGAACTGGTAGTACACTTCCGGGTTGTAAGGGTTACCGAAGTTGAGACAGTTCGTGATGGCCACTGGCTGGCCGCCGCTGCACACGATGTTGCGGGCTGCCTCTGCTACCGCTATCATGCCGCCCTTGTAAGGGTCAGCGAAAACGTAGCGGCTGTTGCAATCGGTGGTCACGGCCAGGCCTTTTTTCGAGCCATGCACACGCACCACGGCTGCATCGCTGGGCTCGTTGGTATGCGTGTTGCCAGTGCCCACCATGCTGTCATACTGCTCGTATATCCAGCGCTTAGAAGCGATGTTCGGCAGTTTGATGAGCTCATAAGCTACTTCCCTCAGGTCGGCCGGAACAGGCACGCTGTCGGGGTTGAATTTTGCGATCTCAGCGAAGTAGGCAGGCTCCCTGTAGTCGCGCTCGTATACAGGAGCGCCACCACCCAGCACCAGGCTCTCTGCAGGCACGTCGGCCACCAGTTCGCCGTTCATGTAATATTTAAGGTTGGTGTCTTTGGTCACTTCGCCTATCTGCACACAGTGGATGTCCCACTTGTCGAATATCTGCTGTATCTCTGCTTCGCGGCCTTTCTTCACCACTATCAGCATGCGCTCCTGGCTTTCGCTCAGCAGCATTTCCCATGGCTTCATGTTCTCCTGGCGGGTAGGCACACGGTCCAGGTGGATGATCATGCCGTGCTCGCCTTTGGCGCTCATTTCACTGGTGCTGCAGGTGATGCCTGCTGCGCCCATGTCCTGCATGCCGATGAGGGCGCCGGTGGGTATCATTTCGAGGCATGCCTCGAGGAGCTTCTTCTCTTCGAACGGGTCACCCACTTGTACCGCGGGCAGTTGCTCCGCGCTGTTCTCGCTGATGTCGGCCGATGCGAACGAAGCGCCGCCAATACCGTCCTTACCAGTAGAGGCGCCCACGATGAATACCGGGTTGCCCTCGCCGTGAGAGGTAGCGGAAACGGTCTGTCCCACACGCACTACACCTACGCTCATGGCGTTCACCAGCGGATTGGTCTGGTAGCAGCTTTCGTAATACACTTCACCTGCTACCGTAGGCACGCCGAAGCAGTTGCCATAGTGGCCGATGCCCTTTACCACGCCCTTGATGAGCCAGCGGGTCTTGGGGTTGTCCACCTTGCCGAAGCGCAGCGAATTGAGCGAGGCGATAGGCCGGGCGCCCATGGTAAATATATCGCGGTGGATACCGCCCACACCCGTGGCCGCACCCTGGAAGGGCTCGATAGCCGATGGGTGGTTGTGACTTTCTATCTTGAACACGCAGCCCCAGCCGTCGCCTATGTCTACGAGGCCAGCATTCTCTTCGCCTGCCTTTACCAGCAGCCGGGCGCCATCACGAGGCAGGGTCTTCAGCCATTTGATGGAGTTCTTGTAGCTGCAATGTTCGCTCCACATAACGGAGTACATGGCAGTTTCGTTGAAATTGGGGGTGCGCCCCAGTATCTCTGTTATCTTTTCAAATTCTTCTTCGCGAAGGCCCAGCTTTTTGGCCTGTTCGAGTGTGGCTTGCATAGGGTGCAAAGGTAATGTGCAAATTTGGCAATTCGATAATGTGGCAGCAGGTTGCCGGCAGTTGGTGTTGGAGCGTTGCTGTATTGGAAAATATCTATTTTTGATCATCTATGACAGCAAGGACCATCCTTTCGACCATTGTAATATCGCTGGGCTTCCTGCTGGCAGTAGGGTGTGGCTCAGGTGGCGGGCAAGATCGAGCAGCCGCGACGGAGCAAGACCATGCTACGGACAAAGGGGAGATAGGTAAGCTGCTGAGGCAGGTGTATCAATGGCAAGACACACACCAGTTGCCAGATGGTTTTAGCGTAACGGGGAATGATACGATGTATACAGGAGTGGACCTTGCCGCTCACGCAAGGAGCACCGAGGCGCTCCGGAAGACCGGCTACTTTTCGGAAGAATTCCTGCAGAACTACTATCAACTCGGTGTGACCATGGATAAAGGTTTACGCGAGGGCTCGCTGGTATGGCCGGTAGGCGAGCTTCCCGGTTTCGGCACGGATACCAGCCCATGGTGCAATTGCCAGGATAACCCCGACAAATTCTGGGAACACCTTACTTTGGATAGCTTCAGTTTCACCGGAGATAGTGCATCATTCGTTTGGCGGTGGGACACCACATTCTCCTATCGTGCCCGCGCCCGGAAAGCGGGCGGAGTGTGGCAGATAGCCTACCTCAATGGCTTTGACCCTGCGGTATTCTTTTAGAGTCAGAACGCATACCCTATGCGGATAGTAAGCATCATAGCCAATTATTGGTATATGCCATCGTCCAGGAACCCCCGCTGGCTAATGATCGTGCCCCGGAAATACATCCCATCCTTAGCGTTTGTCCGTTCATAATGCTTCACATTACAGAACTTTACCCCATACCCACTACATATTCGAATACGAAACGCTTCTTAATTATCGTGTTGGTGAGGTTGGCCGTCACTGCCAGAGTCTGTTTGAATACTGAAATAGAATCGTCATAATGATAGTATATGATGGGTCTGACAGTACTATCATAGTGTTCGAACGGCCGCACGGTCCCAATATTTATGTTGTTGTAAGCAAAGCACAAAGAGGGCAACAAGATCTTGATGCCAAATTCATCGGCTATGGCATGGTTCGGGTCCAGGTATTTCAACTCCCCAACGATGCGCGCACCGCTGTAGTGCTGAAATTCTTCTGGTTTAAAACAGCCCAGCGGTCCGCCAGCCAGGAACATGGACACATTCCTGTTGAGCTTTCTTTCATACCCGATCTCTATGCATGGGCTGGCTAGGTCTATCAGCCGCAATGTATTGATCTTTAGCAGGTTGTCCGGGTAGTGCGATGTATTGTCCTGTCCGCTAGCCACATGCGCTGCCAGCAAAGCCAGGGCCGATACAATATGGAAAAGACTACGCATTTGAATTGCTCACATGGTTCGCTATGATGCAATATGAATATAACTGAATATGAACTATTTGTATTGTTCTGCTATGTCTGTTCGGGCGAAATCCACACTAATCCACATCAATTAACGTGTTATCCACAGGGTTTTTCCTCCCACTGTGGACGAACATGCTCAAATACGCTACCAGAGCGGGTTTGAGCTATACATATGGGTGTGGATAAATATGTATCCTCCAAAATTGTGGATATTCGTGGGAATTTGTGTTATTTTGTGTAAACTTATCCATCATTTACGACAATGACCAGTTTTTTAGGTGAAAAAGAGGTGTCGCTGGATGCAAAAGGGCGCTTTCTGCTGCCTGCGGATTTCCGCAAGCAGTTGCCGGAAGGTCTTGGGGATAAGTTCGTTATTAACCGCGGGTTCGAAAGCTGCATCACGATATACAGCATGGATGTGTGGAATGTGATATTCGAAAAAGTGAGCAAGCTGAACGATTTCAAACCCGAGGTGCGCGAGTTCAAGCGCCTGTTCCTGAACGGGGCATCGATAGTGGAGCTGGACAGCGCAGACCGTATGCTGATCACCAAGCCGCTACTGGAGTATGCGGGCATCAAGAAGGATGCGGTATTGGCAGCGCAGGGCAACAAAATAGAATTGTGGGATAAAGATACATACTACAACTATTTGTCGCAAAGGACAGGTGGTTTCAGTAAGCTGGCAGAGAGCGTGGCGAATGACTTTGGTAACCCATTTGAAGGACTGTAATGGATACGCAAAAGCATTACCACACTACCGTGCTGCTGCAGGAAGCAGTGGACGGGCTGGCGGTGAAGGAGAACGGAGTATATGTGGATGCCACCTTTGGCGGCGGCGGACACAGCAGGGAGATCTTAAAGAGATTGGGCAAAGACGGAAAGCTCATCGCATTCGACCAGGATGCTGATGCATGGACCAACAAGCCGGACGATGAACGGCTGATACCGGTGCAGGAGAATTTCAAATTCATGCGCCGGTTCCTGAGGCTGCACGGCTACGACAAGGTAGACGGTATACTGGCAGACCTTGGTGTAAGTTCTTTCCAATTCGACACGGCTGAGCGTGGTTTTTCGATCCGCTATGACGGGCCGCTTGACATGCGGATGGATAAGCGCGGAGAACTGACAGCAGCAGAGGTGCTGCGCACCTACAGCGAGCCGCAACTGCACCGGATGTTCGAGCAATATGGCGAGGTGCGGAACTCGAAGCAGCTGGCGAAGCACATCGTATCGAACCGCGGCCAGAAGGTGCAGACGATAGCGGCACTGAAAGCGATGCTGGCGCCTGTGATTCGTGGCGGCAACCCGAACAAATACCTGGCTCAGGTGTTCCAGGCGTTGCGGATAGAGGTGAACGATGAGCTGGGTGTGCTGAAGGAGTTGCTGGAGCAGTCGGCACAGAGCCTGAAACCGGGCGGACGGCTGAGCATCATCTCCTTCCACTCGCTGGAGGACAGGATAGTGAAGCAGTTCATCAAGCGCGGCAGGTGGGATGAGCCGAACGAATACGAAACACCCACACCTGCACCCAAGAGGCCCGTGAATGCCAAACCGATAGAACCCTCAGAAGAAGAAGTGAAACAGAACCCAAGGGCGAGGAGCGCGAGACTGAGGATAGGAGAAAGGATGCCCTGGTGAGAGACCCCTCCCGTCCTCCCCAAAAGAGGAGGTGAGGTCGAGAGAAATGAGTAAAAATGGTCCCGCAAGGGATATGATATAGCGAGTATGAGCAGCGAGGAAAAGCAAACACAACAACCGGAAACACTTACCCCCGCCCAGAGAGTGAGAAGCGACTGGAAGTCGCTGGTGGAGAAAGTGTCTTACAAGGCCATCGTTAACAACATCCCTTTCCTGGCATTCGTGGTATTGCTGTGTGTGCTGTATATCAGCAACAGCCAGCGGGCTATCGAGATGCAACGCGAGCTGAACGCTAAGAACAAAGAACTGAAGGAACTGCGCTGGAAGCATATGGATGTGAAATCGCAACTGATGTATGTGAAGACAGAGACGCAGGTAATGAAGAATGCTGAGCAACTGGGATTGAGACCATCATTAATGCCCGCATATAAAATAAAAGGTGAGTAAGGACAACGCAAAGACGAAGAACGTGAAGAAGGATATACGCTTCAGGGTGTATATCACTTTCTCCTGCATTTGCCTGCTGGGGTGCGCCATATTGATAAAGGCAGCACTGATACAGGTGAAGGAGGGGCCGCGTCTGCGCTCGATGGCGAAGGAGATGCACACACGCTTCGATACCCTGCTGGCGGAACGCGGTAACATACTGAACGAGGATGGCATATTGCTGAGCTCATCGATACCGGAGTTCGAGGTGCATATCGACTTCTCGGTGATAGACTCGGCCCTATTCGCTAAAAAGATCGATACGCTGAGCCTGTGCCTGGCTACGCTGTTCGCCGATAAAGGCAAGACGGCAGCGGAGTACAAGGAAGACTTCATTCGCGCCTATGACAATGAGAACAAATACTACCTGCTGGCGCGCAAGCTGAAGTACTATGAGTATGAGGCATTGCGCAGCTTCCCCATCTTCAATAAGGGAAAGGCGTATGGTGGTTTTATCGCAGAGTCGAAGGAAAAGAGGAAGTTGCCTTATGACAACCTGGCGCGCAGGACGATAGGTGTATTCCGCGATAGCAATATCACTGGGCTCGAAGCGAAATACAACAAAGACCTGCTGGGTGAGAATGGCCGCCGCGTGATACAGAAGGCAACGGGCAGTGTGTGGGTGCCGGTAGATGGCAGCGAAGTGGATCCGCAGAACGGCCGCGACGTGATAACCACGCTGGATATGAATGTGCAGGATGTAGCGCATCATGCGTTGCTGAGCATACTGCAGAAGTATGAGTGTGCCTATGGTACCTGCATAGTGATGGAAGTAGCTACCGGCAAGATACGCACGCTGGTGAACCTGGGCAGGCAGGAGGATGGCAGCTACGATGAGGACTTCAACTATGCTACTATACCCACTGAGCCGGGCTCTACCTTCAAACTGGCAACGCTGATATCGCTGCTGAATGACAGGTACATCAATGTGGACCAGATAGTAGATGCAGAGGGCGGCGCAGTGCAGTTCGGTAACAGGGTGATGAAGGATTCGCACTTGGGTCTGCATGCTATGCCGATATGGGAAGCCTATGCACACTCCAGCAATACGGCCATGGCCAAACTGGCTTATAAATATTACCGCGACAACCCGAGCAAGTATGTGAGCCACCTGAAGGCGCTGCACCTGGACCAGCCGACCGGTATAGACATATTGGGTGAGCGCCGCCCGATGGTGACCACGCCGGAAAGCAAGCTGTGGAGCGGCACCACGCTGCCATGGATGGCTACCGGGTATGGCGTGATGATAACACCATTGCACACCTGCATGATGTATAATGCAGTAGCCAACAACGGCAAAATGATGAAGCCATATGTGGTGAGCGCTATCCGCGAGTATGGTAAGGACATAAAGAAGTTCGAGCCGCAGGTGGTGACCACGATCGGCGATTCAACGGTGGTGTCGCAACTGCGCAGGTGCACACGTGCTGTTGTTACAGATGGTACGGCAAAGGGCATCGAGTCGCCCTTCTACACCATGGCCGGCAAGACAGGTACTGCGCAGGTGGCAGATAAAGGTATTAAGTACACCGACGGTGTTTACCAGGGTTCTTTTGTGGGCTACCTGCCATTCGAGAACCCGAAGTACACGATATGCGTGGTGATACGTACCAAGCCACACTCGGGTACTTACTATGGTGGTGCTATTGCGGCCCCGGTGTTCAGGATGGTGGCGGACAAGATCTTCTCGCAGAACATGGGTGCATGGTCCGCCCCGCTGGATAGCATGGCGAAGACGGGTGGGTCTACAATTCCTGCCAAGGCGGCTACGGCTGGTGCCTATGAGGTGCTGTTCGGGCGTATGAACAGGAGGATGGCCATGAATGTGGACTACAAAAGCACTATGATGCAACTGGTGACGGATTCAAGCCGTCGTACTGAGGTGCAGCAGAAGCATGTGTATAAGGATGTAATGCCGGATGTGACCGGAATGACGCTGAAGGATGCCGTGTACCTGCTGGAAAATAATGGTATGCGCGTGCGTGTGCAGGGTAAAGGCAAAGTGCAGGCACAGTCAGTACCTGCAGGAACAAGATTGACAAGAGGACAAAATATAATGCTGCAGCTGAGCTAATGCAAACATTGAACGACATATTGACCAACATAACACCCGTGCAGGTGCATGGTGATACAGCGGTGCAGATCACCGGCCTGTACATCGACTCGCGCGCGGTGAAGGAGGGTAGTGTGTTCATAGCAGTGAAGGGCACAACGGTGGATGGGCATGGCTTTATAGATAAGGCGATCGGCCTGGCGGCGGCGGCAGTTGTTTGTGAAACGATGCCCGCTGAGCTGAAAGACGGTGTTGTTTACGTGCAGGTGAAGGACAGTGGTGCTGTGGCTGGCTTAATGGCGGATGCGTTCTATGGCTATCCGTCTAAACAACTGAAGATAGTGGGCATTACCGGTACCAATGGCAAGACCACGACCGCAACGCTCCTCTACCAATTGTTCGAAGCGATGGGGTACCCATGTGGACTGCTCTCTACGGTGCAGAACCATATACATAAAGAAGTGGTAACGGCTACGCATACTACACCAGATGCCATATCAGTGCACGCACTGCTGCGCAGGATGGTGGATGCGGGATGCACGCATGCCTTTATGGAGGTAAGCTCTCACGCTATTCACCAGCACAGGATAGCAGGCATTCGTTTTGCGGGAGGTGTGTTCACAAATATCACACACGACCACCTGGATTACCATAAGACATTCGACGAGTATATACGCGTAAAGAAGCTGTTCTTTGATGGGTTGCCTGCGACGGCATTTGCACTCACTAATGCGGATGATAAGCGCGGCATGGTGATGATACAGAACACAGCAGCCGAGCGTCATACCTATAGTCTCAAAGCCCCGGCAAGTGTGAAAGGCAAAGTGCTGGAGAACAACCTGACCGGACTGGTGATGACGGTGGATGGCCACGAGGCCCACTTCAGGATGATAGGCACATTCAACGCTTACAACTTGCTGGCGGTGTATGGCGCCGCCACACTGCTGGGCGAGGACAAGATGAAGGCGCTGGCGGTGCTGAGCGGCCTACATGGTGCTCCCGGCCGGTTCGAGACCATTATGTCGCCGGTGGAGAAGATATTGGGCATTGTCGATTATGCACATACGCCAGATGCGCTCATCAATGTGCTGGCTACCATCAACCAGTTGCGCACGCAAGGGCAGCAACTGATAACAGTAGTAGGCTGCGGTGGCGATCGCGACAAAACGAAACGCCCGGTAATGGCGCAGGTAGCCTGCGAGCACAGCGACAAAGCCATACTGACGGCAGACAATCCTAGGAGTGAAGACCCTGAGG
>JACCDQ010306565.1_pt1 | contig 12256 bp, 9 predicted proteins | sample 7446031 | NCBI WGS metagenome assembly JACCDQ01 (sample SAMN15323442, study PRJNA562643) | freshwater metagenome | isolation source: river surface water | place: USA:Blue River Watershed | collected 2017-08-17
CGCTTTTGATGCGGTGGTGGCTGTTCCCGCAGGGTCTGTCCAACAAATCGTTGCTACTAAAGGCTCTTTTCCAGAAGCTACCACATTTTGAGAAATTGTTTTGCCATTCGCTAAGGTATTTTCAGTCAACAGATAGCTATTGTCTTTATTCAAAATTACCTTTCCCGCTTTTTCCATATTCAATAAACCCCAGCCATAAATATAGTCTGGCCCAGGATTTCCTGCATCATAGGCTGTATGCAAAACGAGTCCTTTAAGTGTTGAAGCTCGCATCAACTGGTTTTTGTTAGTTTGTGCATACAATTCTTGCAATAATAACAAACTTCCTGCCACCTGAGGTGATGACATGGACGTACCACTTAAGATGGTATAACTTGAATTAGAAGTATTGGAAGTAGAAAATAAATTAACCCCAACTCCCACAATATCAGGCTTTACACGCCCATCATCGGTAGGCCCCCAACTACTAAAACTCGAAATCTTAATGGCAGAACTCGTTTGAGGAGCTGCTGAGAGCGTATTCACCGCCCCAACGGTTAAAATATTTTTGGCATTTGCTGTTAGAGAGAGTACATCATAGCCATTATTTTTACTGCGTACTACGGTACTGGTTCTTCCCGTTTCGTTAAGATAGTAGCTTGCCCCATCTTCGGGACCCGTTTCGCCATGATTATTTCCAGCTGATTTTACGACTAGGTAGTAAGGAGCGTTATAAGCTACATTATCTAAGTTTCTGGTGTTGGTATCATAGAAACCAAATTTATAATCTTCTGTTTCGCTGATAGACGTATTCCCATACCATACCCAACGGCTGTTTGCGTCGTCATAACCCCAACCTGCCACATATCCATACGAGTGATTTGAAACTAATAAGTTAGGCGAAGCCGTACTCATTTCTGAGATGTCGTTACTATAGTCCCATGCTTTAAGGTTAGCACCAAAAGACATTCCACGTGCTTGTGCGGCAACTCCCGAGGCAACCATTGTACCTGCTACGTGCGTTCCGTGGAGGTCAGTGGTTGTTACAGCATCCTGTTGGGTAACACGATTCACCAGTTCTACGTGGGTTTTTAAGACTCCTCCTCCGTCCCAAATGCCTAATTTATCTTTAATAATATCGCTACTGCCATTAAGATTTAACCCTAGTGAACCTCCTGAATAAAGTGAACTCGTACGAGTTGCATTGGAGGCTTTGGCATTGCTATAAGTAGTTAAATAAAGGGGATGCCCTGTTTCATCAATTCCTTGAAGTTGGATGCGTTTTCCATTTTTAAATACACCAGAAATTTGCCAGTTTTTTTCTTTAGCAAGCAAGAGTGATTTAGCATGATTGGTGGTGAACGAACTGTTTAATTCTTTTGAAAATTGTGCTTGTATTTTTTTTTCTTGGTTGTTGTATAGTTCTTGAGCTAGGGAAAAATTGACGGATATTGCTAGTAAATACCCGATTAATGTTAATTTCTTCATAATTGAGTCTTGTTTGTCAATGGTTAATTACAGTGGTATCATTAAGGATTATTTAGCTAGGGAGTAAGCTAGGAAAATGTTGTCTTAAGTTATACTAATTAAGACAAACAATATACGGAAAAGGTTGTCTTAAAAAACGTTGTTTTGGTCTATATATTTTACTTGAATAGCTACACATTGAGTATAAACAAAAAAGCCCAACCAAATGGTCGGGCTTTTTCGTTTATATTCTTTTAACTCATTAATCAAAAGCTAGTTCTTCTTTGGCTCTTTGTTTCTGTACTCGTGCCGAAACTAAAATACTAATTTCATACAAACCAAACAGCGGAGTAGCTACCAATAATTGAGAAATCGCATCGGGAGATGGCGTAATAATTGCCGCAACAATTAGAATTACCACCAAAGCATGACGACGATATTCTCGCATAAAACCTGGTGTTAAAATACCTACACGTGATAATACATACGAAATCATAGGCAATTGGAAGGTTAATCCGCAAGCCAAGGTCATCATCGAAAGTAAAGAGATATAATCGTTAATATCAAATTGATTCTGGATGGTTTCATCTAGCTTGAAGTTTGCCAAGAAGTTAATCGCCATCGGTGAAACAATGAAGTATCCAAAACCTACTCCCATAAAGAACAAGAACGAAACAAAGAACACCGCACCACGTGCTGCCTTGCGTTCGGTTGTTTTAAGCCCAGGTTTGATAAAACGCCAGATTTCCCAGAAGAAGTAAGGAAATGAAAATAAAACCCCCACGATAATTGACTGGGTTAATGCCATCATAAATTGCCCAGATACTTCTCTGCTTTGCAAAATAAAATTTGCTTGAGTAAAACAAAGTCCTTCGAGGTGGGTGATGTCTGCCAATTTACAAAGCATTCTGTTTGTCCAGAAGTCGGCTTTGGTTGGCCCTAGTACGATAGATCCAAAAATAAAGTCTCGATAAATCCATGCTGCAATCGTGAAGACTAAAATGGAGGCCACTGAGCGGAGTATGTGCCATCTTAATTCTTCGAGATGGTCAATGAAACTCATTTCTGTACCATCAATACCTTTTTCTACGTCTTCGTCTAACTCTTGGTCAAGTGCCATATATCTAATGTCTATTTTTCGGGTAAATGCGAGTGCTGGAATAACAACGTTTGAGTCTGCAAAATGATATAATCAATCGTCTTAAAAGCAAAGTTACATCAAAAACACAAAAAACCCTGACAGGGTTTATTTTGTCAGGGTCTTTTTATAGAGCTTATGAGTTTAAAGTTTAGAAGTTTATAAGTTTATTGTTGAGAGTCTATGAGTTTAAATTGCATGAATCTCTTTAAACTCATAAACTTTCAACTCCTAGCTTCTTAACTCCTAGCCTCTCAACTCATCAACTTATTACATGTATAGTGGGAAGTTTTGTACCCATTTGTTTACATCTGCTTTTACAGAAGCAATGAATGTTTCGTTATCGTGGTTCATCAATACGCTATCGATTAAGTCAACGATATGTAACATTTCAGCTTCTTTCATTCCACGAGTTGTCATCGCAGCAGTACCAACACGCATACCCGATGTTACAAATGGAGATTTGTCATCGAATGGAACCATATTTTTATTGATGGTAATATCTGCTTTAACCAACGTGTTTTCAGCCAATTTACCAGTCAATCCTTTTGGACGAAGGTCAATTAACATCAAGTGGTTATCTGTACCACCAGAAATGATTTGGTATCCTTTATCAACAAAAGCCGTAGCCATTACTTGAGCGTTTTTCTTCACTTGCTCTGCATACGCTTTGAAATCGTCTGTTAACGCTTCACCGAAAGCAACCGCTTTTGCAGCGATAACGTGTTCTAATGGACCACCTTGCGTTCCAGGGAATACAGCACCGTCTAAACAAGCAGACATGGTTTTCAATTCACCTTTTAAGGTTTTGAAACCGAATGGGTTTTCAAAATCTTGTCCCATCATGATTAAACCACCACGAGGGCCACGAAGCGTTTTGTGCGTCGTTGTTGTAACGATATGACAGTGGTGCATAGGGTTGTTTAACAAACCAGTTGCAATCAATGCCGAAGGGTGAGAAATATCCGCTAATAAGATAGCACCAACTTGATCAGCAATAGCACGTAAACGAGCATAATCCCAGTCACGAGAATAAGCCGAAGCACCACAGATAATTAATTTTGGTTTTTCTTTTACCGCAATTTCTTCTACTGTATCCCAGTTGATTAAGCCTGTTTCTTGTTCAACACCATAAAATAAAGCGTTGAAATATTTACCAGAGAAGTTTACTGGAGAACCGTGAGAAAGGTGTCCACCATGAGCAAGGTTAAAACCTAAAATAGTATCACCAGGGTTTAAGAACGATAAGAAAACCGCAGCGTTTGCTTGAGCTCCTGAGTGAGGTTGAACGTTTGCCCAAGATGCTCCGAACAATGCTTTCGCACGGTCAATGGCGATTTGTTCAATTTGGTCAACTACTTCACATCCACCGTAGTAACGTTTTCCCGGAAGACCCTCTGCATATTTGTTCGTAAGCACTGAACCTTGTGCTTCCATTACTTGCTTAGAAGTAAAGTTTTCAGAAGCAATTAATTCGATACCGAACTCTTGACGGTGTGCTTCTTGGTTGATTAGATTAAAGATTTCTGTATCTCTCTCTATGGTGAATGTTGCTGTTGACATTTCTGTAAATGATTTTGTGATAGGAATGATAGTACAAACTTAGGTTTTGTATTAATTGTTCATTAAATAATCACAAAGCCTTAGTAACTATGTTATTTTCTACTGTAAAATTACAGTGAAAAAATGGATTGTAAAAACCTTTTTTAAGGTCTAAGCTATTTTGGACGATGAATGGAGGACTGATTATGAGTTGGCTAGGGTAGAGGGCTTGTTTGAAATACGTATATTTGTAGTGTATTCGCTTTGAGTGATGCAACCACTAAACTTCCATTTACGTCTTTGTAATAAACACTTGTAACCTCCATCATTTGCCATGAAAAAAATCACTTTACTCGGAATTATTATCGTCCTTATTTTTGGTAATTGCGGCCCTACAACCTACGAAGCCGAAACGTTGCCAAACGAAGCAAATTTACCTCCAATTACCACAGAAGGAAAGAGAACAGCAGGATGTCACTATTTTTATAGTAGCGACATTCCGTTACGTAAAATGGTTACAAACCCTTCTGATTCTTTGTGGATTCAAGGGGGTGTTTTGGCAGGTAAATCTGGATGGGAAAGCATGGCTGGACCAGTTGATTTTAACACTAATTTCATCCCTACGGGTAGTCAATATAATACTAGTGATCAAATGTCATTCAAAGGAACAATGGCATACGTAAACATCTACCGAGAACTGTCTTTAGCCGTTTACAATAAGCAGTTTGTCGAGAGGGTTAGATACCCTGTTTATTCGATGAACTTTTATACTTACAAGCGAAACCTAACAAACTATTGGACTGGCAGTTTGGTTTTTTATTCTGCCTTTGACTCGTCCAACCCTCCCACCGTTACTTTTTTGAAAATAGATAGCAAAAAACGAATCGTTTCGGGAACATTTGAAGGAAAGCTATTCATTTCAAGAGCAGATACGACGAATTTTATCCAAATCAAAGACGGTCGTTTTGATTTCAACTATTAACATACACAACCATACCTCAATCATACAAGAAAGATGCCCAATCGCCCTTATACGTATTTTGACTTCACACTAAGTCTTTGTTCTACTTGTTTGAAACGGGTAGATACCAAAATTGTGTTTGAAAATGAACAGGTTTTTATGTTTAAAAACTGTCCAGAGCATGGTTTTGAAAAAGTATTAATTGCTACCGATGTGGAGTATTATCGCAATGCCAGAAACTATGCTAAACCTTCTGAAATTCCACTAAAGTTTAATACAGATACCCATTATGGTTGTCCTTACGACTGTGGACTTTGTCCTGACCATGAGCAACATTCGTGCTTAACAGTTGTTGAAATTACCGACCGCTGTAATCTTACTTGCCCTACTTGTTATGCCATGTCGTCGCCTAGTTATGGACGACATCGAAGCGTTGCCGAAGTAGAACGGATGTTGGATATTATTGTAGCTAATGAAGGTACGCCTGATGTAGTACAGATTAGCGGGGGAGAACCAACAGTACATCCAGATTTTTTTGAAATTTTGGATATTGCCAAATCAAAGCCTATTCGCCACTTGATGCTCAATACTAATGGTATTCGTATTGCGAAAGATGAAGAGTTTACGGCACGATTGGCAACGTACGCTCCAGACTTTGAAATTTATTTGCAGTTCGACTCTTTTAAGAAAGAGGTATTGGAACAAATGAGAGGAGCAGATTTGAGAGAGGTTCGGATGAAGGCTTTGGCGAATCTAAACAAATACAACTTATCTACCACGCTAGTGGTTACGCTACAAAAAGGCTTAAATACGGATGAAATTGGAGCGATTATTGACTTTGCCTTGACTCAAAAGTGTGTTCGAGGCGTTACTTTTCAACCTGTACAAGTGGCAGGAAGAATCGAAAATTTCAATCCTGCGACAGACCGTTATACCTTGACCGAATGCCGACAGGATATTTTAGCCCAAAGTACTATTTTTGAGCCTGCTGATATCATTCCTGTTCCCTGCAATCCTGATGCCTTGGCAATGGCTTATGCTCTTAAACTAGATGGAGCGGTGATGCCACTAACTCGTTATATAGATCCCTCGGATTTGCTAGATAATTCTAAAAATACGATTGTCTATGAACAGGATGAGCATCTTCGAGAGCGAATGGTACAGTTGTTTAGTACTGGAAATTCTGTGGAATGTGCTACCAACGAATTACAAGAAATTATGTGTTGTTTACCCAAAATACAAGCACCTAATTTGGGATATGAAAACCTTTTCAGAATTATCATCATGCGTTTTATTGATGCCTATGATTTTGACGTGCGTGCGATCAAAAAATCGTGTGTACATATCGTGAGTAAGGAGGGGAAAATTATTCCTTTTGAAACGATGAATCTCTTTTATCGAGACGAAAAACAAGCGTATTTAGAGGAATTACGGAAAGGGAAATAGAGGCTTAATTTTAATGATATTCTAGTTCAACCAATAAATATAGAGGTTGAACTAGAATATCATTAATTCGCTCTTATATGAAAAATAATGGGTATATGGAAACACGTGCCGATACCTATCAACGCAATTAAACACGTTAGAATAAAATAAATAGCTGCCTTTTTTTGGTCAAACATCAATTCAATCATTGCATAAACAGCACAAAATAGGATGTGTGTTGTCAGGATTAATACCAGTACCACTGTTTCTCTCTTTATATAGCTTAATAGCGTATAAGCCAGAAAGATAACTAGATTAAAGAAGATGTCTTTGTTGTACTTTTTCATGTGATTTATCATTTGGGTGGTAGTAACTCATAGCTATCTAATTAAGAACTTAGCTATTCCAGTACAAGAACCACCAGCAATAAGTGCTACAAGGAAGGTAATTAATAAGTAAGTCGCAGCCAGTTGCTTGTCATGATCGAAAAAATACAATTTTATGGCATAGAGAAGGCATCCTAGACAATGTATTGGTATAATGAATAGGGCAGGAATAAACATCAACATTCCTGACAACGGTATATAGATAGCAATTGCTATCAGATTATTTTTAAAATGTTTATCAAAATCTTTCATACTATTCGTGTTCAAAAAATGACGGATTTTTATAGGTGACATAAGAGTAATAACACAATCCTAAAAGACAAGCTACTTGAATGGCACACAATCCTCCTATATAAAAATTGTTGGGTTTTAAAAACTCAATAAAAAATCGGTAAATTAAATAGCTGATAAAGAATAGTTTAAAGCGAGTTCCATTCTTAAATACGAGTTTTTTTTCTAAAAGGAGTAACACATAAGCTAGTCCTCCAAGAAAAAAAATATCATAAAGTTGAGTGGGGTGTCTTAATAGCCCATCTCCAAAATTGATAGCCCATGGTAGAGAACTAACAATACCATACGTTCCATCTTCTAAGCCTTCTGCAAAGCAACCAAAACGTCCAATAGCCATTCCTAGTATCAAGGGAAAAGTCATTAAGTCTCCAGATGAAGAATTTACACCCAATCGTTTTTTAGTCAATTCCACCCCAATAAGACCGCCAAGTAAGCCACCCAAAATGGTTTTGTTGGTTATTAAATAAGTCCAATGAAAATGTATAAGTAAATCTGGGTGTTCCAAAATGCCTATCAAACGACTACCCATTAATCCACCAGCAGTAGCCCCAACAAAAATCCAAAGACGATGTTCTTCTGAAATTAAATCAATACTTCTTTTTCGTAAAAACTGATACCAACGAAATGCCCCTGAATAAGCCAAAAGTTCAAATAAAAGATGCAAATGTATAGGAGGAAAATTGCTAAAATGCAAGGTGATAGGGAAATTCATAATCGTTATAAAGGTTCGATGTTTAGTTGTTTCAAAGATACAAAATAGATTGAAATGAAGAAGCGTTTCAGTTGAATACGATAACCAATGATAAGAAAAAATATTCCTTTCACTACCTTCATTATTATTCCCAACAATTATTTTATCCAGAACATGATGAAGAAACTAGTACTATCGCTGTTACTGCTTTTAGGTGCAGTAGTTGTTTTTGCCCAAAAAGGAAAACCGCTCTTTAAAGCTCCTTTTGGTGTACAGGCTTACACTTTTAGAAAACAATTTCCGAATGGAGTGGCGGCTACTTTAGATACGATTAAAATGCTTGGCTTTACGGAATTAGAAACTAGCGGAGCAAAAGGTATGAGTGCTACCACTTATCGTCAACTGTGTGATGAACGGGGGATTACGATTCCATCCGTAGGGGCAGATTTTACTACCTTAGCTCAAAACCCACAGGAATTGGTTGACCTAGCCAAAACCTTTGGAGCAAGTTTTGTGATGTGTGCTTGGATTCCGCATAATGGCAATGAATTTACCTTAGCGGATGCTCAAAAAGCGGTAGAGGTCTTTAACAAAGCAGGAAAATTCTTGAAAGAAAACGGATTGACGTTTTGTTATCACGACCACGGTTATGAGTTTCATTCTTTAGGGAAGGAAACGCTATTAGATTACATTATCCAGCATACGAATCCTGCTTATGTCTCTTTTGAAATGGATGTTTTATGGACAATGCAAGGAGGAGGAAACCCTGTTCAGCTTTTGAATAAGTACAAAAATCGGTGGAAGTTAATGCACGTGAAAGACCTCAAAAAAGGAGCAACAAAAGATTTTACAGGACATACCCCTGCCGAAAATGATGTTGTCTTAGGCACAGGGGAGGCCAATTGGCCTGTGATTATCAAATTGGCAAACAAACATGGTATTAAGCATTTCTTTATTGAGGATGAAAGTGAACATGAAATGCAAAATATACCACAGAGTTTGAATTATTTAAAAGGCTTGAAAGAGTAGTACATTGGGAATTAGCTTAGACAACTTTTTGAAAAGTTGTCTAAGCTAATGTGTCTTAATTCACCTTGACAAGTTTTCGAGTAAATGTTTTATCTCCAACTTGTACTTGTAAGAAGTAGGTTCCTTCTGGTAGTGTTTTTAAGGAGACCGTTTTTTCGTATTGTATGCTTTTTGACGAGTTATTTTCACTGTCTAAGCTCGTACCCATTGAGTTGAAAAGTGTCCATTTTACCAGTGCTGGTATTTCTAAATCTAGGCGAATGGTTACGTCCTCCTGACTTGGAATCGGGAAGACATTCAAGTTTACGCCCTCTTCTGGTTCGTTGCCCAAAATAATTACCTTGATGGTCGCAGTTCCCGATACGGTTCCCGTACCACAAAGATTACTTACCTCTGTTAAGGAGTAGGTGGTCGTAAATTGAGGTTTAACTGAAACACTAAAAGGCGACTTGGTAGCAGTATATTCCTTCCCATCCGAGAATTTGAAGGTCCACGGAGCATAAGAGGTAAAGGCGATAGCGACTTTGGTAGAGTCGTTATAATTAATATCCTTATCTCCCGAAATAGTTGCCGTAGGCAAAATATTCGGTAACGCCTTCGTTGTTACCTTTGGCGTGTAATTCCAGCAATCTCCCATTCTATTGAGAGAGCGATACACCCCTGAATTATTAACGTCTAAACTAGCTTTGGTAGCTGTGGTGAGATAATTTCCATCTTTTTCCCATAAATAGCTAATAGCCGTATCTTGGGTTGTTTTAAGGGTGATTGTTTTCCCTTGACAGAATAGCACAGAATCAGCGTAATTGATTATGTTGGGAACTTTAATAGATTTAATAATCAAATCATTAGAAGTTCCTTGACATTTACCTTGCTGTGCTTTTAGGGTATAAGTACCTCCACTATTAACGAGTGAATTGACGAAGACATCCCCCCATTGATTGGGTGTAAAAGAACCTTTCTCATATTCTTACCCATCTTTAAGCACTTGGTAGCTGACATTAGTTGAACTAGTTCTTGAAAAGCCATACAATCTACCATAAATAGTAGTGTAGCTTTCGTCGCATAATTTACCTTTAATATTATCTGTTAGGCTTAGGTCTATGCTATTTAGGGTAACTTTATAAGGAGAACTCTTTGCAATACATCCTCCTTTATAAGTTGTTTCTAGTATGTAGGTTCCCGACTCCTTTACTAGAAGTGTACTCGGATTATCATTGGAATATAATGTTCTGTAAAGCACTCCATCCTTTTTCCAGTTGTAAGCAATGGGGTGTTGAGATGGAGAATCATAGTCTGCATAAATCACGGTAGAATCAGCACAAATAGCTATATTTTGGATAGCAGAGCCTCCTAAGTTAATGGTCGAACTCACTTTAACGGTCATATCTCCATAGCGATAAATAGCTTTCGTGCCGTTGTTAAAGATTACTTCATCCGTTAAGTAGTAAACGCCTGCCTCTTTTACATATAATTGAATTTGACTTTTCGAAAACGAAATCTTTGGAGTAATGAGAGCTTTCCCATCTTTGTAAGCAGTGGTTATACGGCTTTTGATAGTCGTTGAATCATATTCAAGATAGGCATAAAGATTGATGAACGAATTGGTATCGCATACTTCAACAACTTTGTTTGCATAATCATACGAACCGCTATAATAAAGATAACTATTATTCGGGGTAGTGCCACTTGATTTACCTACAATACTAACAACATTAGAAACGAGTTCACAGTCGCTATTCGTTGCTTTAATAAAGTATTTACCAGAATCGTTCACCTGAAAATAAGAATCGTTGCTTTCGCTATAAAGGATATTGTCTTTATACAGTTGCCAATTAAAACTACTCCTATTTTGTAGAATACTAAATGTATAAACAGCATCTCTATTATTCGTATATGCTTGTGTTGAAAGTATCTTGTTCGGGTTTTGGATAATTCTTACTGTATCCGAAGTGGCAGTACATTTGTCGCTCGTGACCGTCACAACATACTTACCCGAAGTTGTAACATTATTATATACATTCGTCTTTACCTGAGAGATACCATCACGACTCCAATTATAGGAAGTATTTTGATCAGTTGATGTATATAAATCAATTGATTTATTTGCACAATTTAGTATGATGGTAGTATCACGACGGTAATAATTGATTCTTGGTTTCTCAATTGCTCCAATAACAACGTCTTTACTGAATCTTGCTTGACAACCATTTGTCTCTTTTCCTACAAAGGTATAAGTTCCTGTTTTTGTTGCGGTTATCGTTGTATTTGTTTCATTTTTTAAGGTATCTCCATTCAAGAGCCATCGTTTGTTAGTATAGCTATAGTTCTGACTAAGTCTCAGAGGTAAAGCGACACATTCTCTACTTCTTTCTCTGTAAGTTGTATCTACAATAGAGTTATTCATAAAAGAAGAAGTATAAACATATTGGTATCCCACTCCACTAACTCCATCTTCTGATTCAACATATACCTCATACCACCCATACCCTTCCTTGAAACCGCTAGCTTTGATTGGGCTTTTTGTTCCTGTACCCAGTACTACTTTTCGATATGTATAGACACCTTGTGTATTATAATAACCTTCATTAGAGTAGGCTCTAAAGAGTGTCCCTGGCTTGAAATTGCCAGCGGTTCTAAAAGTAATGTCAGCAGACTGCTCTGGACAAATGGATATATTCTGCTTAGAATCCACAGAAATACTCTTACAGCTTTCTGAGGCATCCACAATCACTTGGGTTGTTGTAGATACAACACATGAGCCTACACGTGGATATACCTTAACTTGATAGACGCCTGCATCTTTTGCCTTAACATCGCTGAGATAGAGGTAGCGATTATAAGAACTGCTACTAGGACTGCGGAACTCTGCATAGCTGACAGTCTCCGTGCTATCAGTCAAAGGTTTTGAAATAACCTGCTTGTATAATTCAAAATTAGTTCCTGCACATACGGTGAATGATTTGGCTAGAGAGAAGGCAGGAACGTCTCCAACTATTACATTTGTTTGAGCGGTAAAAGTACAACCTGCCTTATCAGTAGCCGTTAGTTTATAAATACCTGCTGCATTTTTAGTTGTTTTGGGAATAATCGGAAACTGAAGAGAACTCTTAAAGTTATTTGGCCCTGTCCAGTTATAGGTATTGGTCGCATCGCCAGTAGCTTGTAGTTTTAAGCTGTCGCCTGTACAAGCATTTGTTGAGGAGGCTAATGAAACGCCCACATTCACTTTATTAGAATTTCCAAGACAACCATTTGCTTGTACTTTCACTTGATAAACCCCATCTTGGGTTACAGATAAAACCGTATCACTAGTTGCAATAGCAGTGCCATTTTGATACCAATTATAG
>JACCDQ011093745.1_pt1 | contig 12254 bp, 7 predicted proteins | sample 7446031 | NCBI WGS metagenome assembly JACCDQ01 (sample SAMN15323442, study PRJNA562643) | freshwater metagenome | isolation source: river surface water | place: USA:Blue River Watershed | collected 2017-08-17
CGCGGCTCACCGCCCCGGGCACCTCCTACACCTCGACCCGTCCGACGCTGGGCGCGGGCTTCGAGGTGCGCGTCTCGCCCTCGCTCTCGCTCAACGCCACGCACACGTTCGTGCGTGACTTCGGCGAAACCGGCATCGACGCTCGCTATACGACGGTAGGCGCGAAGTTCCACTTCTGAGCGAACGCTCGGACCCTGGACCCGCCACCGGCCCAATCGGCCGACTCAGCCGCCCTCCCGCAAGGAGGGCGGTTCCATTTCGGGCAAGGACACTCAGGGCGCGCCTCCAACGTCGGGCGCTATAGACAGAACGTCCGTGCCGGGCTTCAGCTCATGGCAGACGGTTCCCGCCTGGCTGCAACAACGCATTACCCTCATGACTGCTCGCTCTTCCCGTCTCCCGACGCAGCTGTGTGCTGCCGTTCTACTCCTCATGGCGCTCTCGGCTGCCCGTGCAGCGACCGGGGACCTCGAATTCAAGCAGCGCGTGCCGGGCCTGCAGGTCAGCGCCGCGGCCAGCGCACGGGCGCAGCTGTCGGCCAGCGCGCTCGACCTGGGCTCGAGCTACGTGGGCGATACCGCTTCCGCGTCGGTTGTCCTCAGCAACATCGGCACCGCGGAACTCGTCTTCTCGCTGCCCACCGTCCAGGGTGCCGGATTCGGCCTGTCGACCAACTGCGCCAGCCCTCTCGCGCCTGGCGCGTCCTGCGCGACCCAGGTGACGTTCACGCCCGGCTCCAGCGGCCCTGCGACGGGCTCGGTCTCATTCGGCACTGCCGGCTCGGTGAGCCTGTCCGGCACCGGCCTCGCGTCTCTCACGGTGGCGAGCTTCGGCTCGTATCGAGCCTGGTCCGACGGCAGCTTCGCGCAGAGCTGCGCGCAGTACCGAGCACCTTCTGCAGGGCACAGCTACAGCGGGTCGGTGGGCGACGGGGTCTACCGTATCCAGCCCGAAGGGCAGTCGGCCGTGAACGTCTATTGCGACATGACCACGGACGCCGGAGGCTGGACGCTCATCATCCACGGCGGCAACCCCGGCTCGCTCACTCCCGCGGGGTGGCTCGTGGCCACGTCCGTCAACTCCGGCAGCCTGGCTGATGCGTCGGCCAATGCGCCTGCTTCCAAGCACGCCGACGTGCTCATCGCAGCGCTTCCCAAGACCGCCGGGTACCGCTTCGACATCTACGGGGGCACGGGCGCAGGAACCATCCGCTACATCAACTCGGCCTGCGTCTATCGGCATACCGTGGCACCCACCATCGGGCAAGCCTGCAACTTCTCCTACGCGACGCTGGCCCAGGCCCAGGCCGCCGGGTCCACGGGCCGGTACGGCGGGGGGTCCAAGAACTGGCATTTCGGGTTCAGCGACGACAACAACACCAGCCTCAACTCGCTCTATCTCATCACCGGGCACCAGTACTCTGGCTCGGACACCGCGCTGTGGTACACGGGCTCCGGGGGCGCAGGCACGGTCACCAACGCCGCGCAAGGGGGCCGCTTCCGGGTGTGGGTCAAGTAACCGGGAACGTCCCGGAGCCTTCCCGGGCTTCGTCCCGGTGAGGCCTGGCGCGCGAAGCACCGAGTCCGAGTCCTTCGCGTAGCAAAGGTCTGACGCTATACGGAGGAAAGCCCCGAGCCAGGTGGCTCGGCGGATAGCCCCCTCGTTGTCTCGTGCTCGAATGAATACGTTCTCCAAATCCCTCCTGGTCTGCGCGCTGGGCGCCTGCACCCTGGCGGCTGCGCAATCGAACTCGCCCAGCTACCAGTTCCGCGGCGCCCTCAAGGGGCTGCAGGTAGTGCCGAAGCCCGCCCCGGGCGACACGTCCGGCGGCTCCGGACCTGCGCCGTCTCCGGCACCCGCGCCGGCCCCGGTGCTCGAGCTGTCGGCCAGTTCGCTCGCCTTCGGCAATGTCGATGTGGGCCAGAGCGCCAAGCGCTCCGTCGTACTCAGCAACAGCGGCAATGCCGCTGCGTCGCTCGCTGCCCCGTCCACGAGCGGTTCGGCCTTCTCCGCCACCACCACCTGCGCGGCCACGCTCCCGGCGGGCGAGTCCTGCGCGACCGAGGTCACCTTCTCGCCTGCCACCAAGGGGGCGCAGTCCGGGTCGCTGCTGCTTGCAGGCAGCACCGTGCCGCTCACCGGCACGGGCCTCTCGCTCACCGGGGAGCTCACGGCGGCCACGAGCGCTGCATTCGGCCAGGTCTACGTCTCCGGCAGTGCGACGCGCCAGTTCACCTTCACCAACACCGGCAACCGCGCGGCCGACGCCGTGCAGGCGTCGGTGAGCGGCAGTGCCGCCCTCACGCTCGAGTCCAACAGTTGCGGCACCGCGGCCAGCCCCGTGACGCTGCAGCCGGATGCGAGCTGCTCGGTGACGGTGCGCTGGTCGCCGAGCGCAACCGGCAGCCTCTCGGGCTCGCTCTCCATCGCCTACGGAGGCGCTCAGCCTGCGACCCAGTCGCTCACCGGCACCGCGGTCTACGAGGTCCTCGTCGACCTGCAGGGTGAGACGGGTGCATGGAGCACCCCGGTCAACGCCGGCACGCTGTCCATGACGGCCACCGACGTGACGGTCACCACCGGTGCGCGGGTCTCCGGCACGGGCGGTCTCTACTTCGGCGGCCAGGGCGTCGACGTCCGGGGCGCGGCCTCGTTCGGCACCCAGGATTTCACGATGGAAGCCTGGGTCTGGCCGGATGCGGCGAGCTACAACGCCATTCTCAGCAACGCCCCCGACATCGCCTGGGGGGCCAACCGCTGGAACCTGGCTGCGAACCATCCGAACTATGCCAACAAGGTCGTCTTCGCGGTCAACAACTTCCACAACTCGACCCCGCTGCTTGCGAGCACCTCGACGCTCGACTACACCAAGTGGACGCACGTCGCGGTGACCCGCTCGGGCAGCACCTGGCGCCTCTTCGTGAACGGCGTGCAGGAAGCGAGCGCCACCAGCGCCGTCTCGCTCGACGGGGGCCAGACACTCCCGCTGTCGGTCGGCATGGGCGGGCTGGTCGGCAACGGCTGGGGCTTCATGGGCGCGATGGACACCGTGAAGGTCGTGCGGGGTGCGCTCTACAGCGCCAACTTCACGCCTGCCCAGCAGCACGTGAGCCCAGGCTCGGTGTGGCTGCAGCCCGAGGGCTTCCGGACCTGGTCGGACGGCACGCTCGCGGCGAGCTGCAACGCCTATCGCAACCCGAGCGCACCGCGCACCTATTCGGGTGACGTGGGTGATGGCGTCTATCGCATCCAGCCGGCGGGCGCGAGCATGTACCAGAACGTGTTCTGCGACATGTCGAGCGACGGCGGCGGCTGGACCCTCGTGATGCGCGGCCAGGGCGGCAACTACGCCGGCTGGCAGACCACGGCGGCGCTGAGCGCGAGCAACGGCGAGACCGACCTGGCTGCGACCGGCGACACCTTCAAGTTCTCCGACACCTTCATCAACCAGGTCCGCGGCAGCACCGGCATCTATCGCCTGGTCTCTGACGGCGGCGCGCTCTCGACGTCGGTCAAGCGCTTCGTGGCCGCGCACACCTACGCCCACACGGCCGTGCGCCAGACGGCGTCGGCGGCGACCACGACCTACGCGACCTCGTCGCTCACCGGCGCCCGCAACGGCCTCATCTCCGGCTACCTCGCGGTGAAGACCGAGACGGGCATCACCGACGACCAGGGCAACTGGAACGTGCTCTTCAACACCGGTGACGTGGGCTCGGGCCGCTGGTGGCTGGGCACCGGCGTGAACTCGACGAACGCCACCGAGGCTGCGACCAACAAGCGCTGGTGCGGCGGCAACACCGTCGGGTGCAACTTCAACATGTGGGTGCGCTGAGCACGCCCCCTCGGCACTCCGACTGCCAGGCGCCCGGCCCTCCGGGCGCCTTTTTCATGAGGCCCCCCGCGCCAGGCTCTCAAAGTAGACGGTTTATGACCGGTAAGCGGTCATCTTCGAGGGCCAGAGGTCCCTTGACCATGTCGAAGTCGACGGGTTATGCTGCCATACCTTCCTTCTTCGACAGGCGATTCGTGCCACGGAAGCTGCTTGACGCGCGGACCGTCCCGACGCTGGTGCAGGAGCGCGTTCGGGTCTGGGGCCGTTGCATCCACACGCAGCGGCTCTCCCAGCGGCTCACCGCCGCGGCGCTTGCCGAGCGCGCGGGCCTCTCCGAGGCGACGTTGCGCCGGCTGGAGCGGGGCGACGCCGGGGCGGCGGCGAGCGCCTATCTCGGCGCGCTGTCCGTGCTGGGCGTGCTCGAGACCGCGGCGCCGGCGCTGCCCCACGAGCTCTTCTCCGAATCCGGGTCAAGGCGGGTGCGGCTGCGCGCGGCCGAACGCGTCGAGTCGGACGATGAGTACTTCTGAGCCGGGCGGGGCCTTCGCCCGCAAGCTCTACGTCTACCTGCAGCGGCCCGACACCGGCCAGTGGGTGACCGCGGGCCGCTACCTCGCGCCCACGGGGCTGCTGTCCTCGGCCGTCTTCGAGTACGCGCCCAGCTATGTCGATGCGGGCCTGGCGTGGGCGCTCGACCCGGTCAACCTGCCGTTCATCCCGGGCACGCGTTTCCCGGCCCCGCGCTACGGCGGGCTGCACGACGTGCTGCGCGACGCCTGCCCGGATGCGTGGGGCCAGGCGCTGCTTCGCAGGGAGGCCGGGCTGCCCGAGGACGCGAGCCCGCTTCGGTACCTCATCGCCTCGGGCAACGCCGACCGCTGGGGCGCACTCGCCGTGGGGCCGGGCGCACGTCCGTCGGTGGCCGAGCTCAATGCGCCGCGGCTGCCTCAGCTCGCCGCGCTCATCGAGGAGCTCCAGGCGCTCGCCGAGGGCCGGCCCGCCCTTCGCGCGTCCCTTCGACGCCGACTCGTGCACGGCGCCTCCAGCGTGGGCGGCGCCAACCCCAAGGCGACCGTGAGCGACGAGTCAGGACGGCTGTGGCTTGCCAAGCCGCGCATGCGGGGCGACTTCGTGGACCTGCCGCGCCTGGAACACGCCACGCAGCGCTGGGGCACGGCCGCGGGGCTGCGCTTTGCGACCACCCGGTTGGCCACCGAAGGGGCGGGCGCGGTGCTCGTGCAACGCTTCGACCGCGAAGACGGGCGCAGGCAGATGTGCGTTTCGGCAGCTTCGCTGCTGCAGCTCGAGTACCCCGGAGTCTACGACCACGGTGTGCGCGCGAGCTATCCGCGCCTGGCGGAAGAGCTCAAGCGCATCGGTGCGCCGCACTCTGACCGCATCGAGCTCTTCGGGCGGATGGTCTTCAACGCGATGTGCGGCAACGACGACGACCACCCTCGCAACCATGCCGTGGTCTGGTCCCAGGCCGAGGAGCGCTGGCGGCTGTCGCCCGCCTTCGACGTAGTGCCCAACCCGGCCTTCGCGCCCGAGCGGCTCACGATGCAGCTCTCGGCGGGGCGCACCGACCTCACGCGAGAGGCGGTGCTCACCGATGCGCTTCGATTCGGCTTCGACGACCCGGCTCACGCCGGAGCACATCTCGATGCGCTTCTCGTGCGCATCGACCAGGCGTTCGAGGCGGCGGCTGCCGTGCTCGATGCGGCCTGGCGAGCCGAGCTTCTCGCGCGGCTGCAGCACACGCAGGCGCGCCTGGCCGGCTAGCTGCGCCGCGTTGCCACACCGCGTTGCCGTGGCGAGCAGGCCCACGCTACACCTGGGCATGACGTTTCCCGAGTTCGAAGCGCTGGTGCGGGCGCTCTTTTCGCACACCCGGGCCGAGACGGCCTACCTCGATGCGCTGCCCGGCCAGGTAAGCGAGTTCCTGGTCGCCAACCCCTACGCCGAATCGCTTGCCCGACAGGGCGAGCTGCTGGGCGCGGCCGCGTTCGGTGCGCACTGGCCCGATGTGCGCTGGTTCCTGCAGGACTGGCGGCCGGGCTTCGAGGTCGTCGTGCATCCGAACACGCCGATGTCGCGCACCTACCCGATTCACGACCTTGAGGGCTATCTCGCCTACGCCCGCGCGGAGCTCTTCGCGTCCTGATGCGACGCTCACGAAGAAACGCCCCGGTCGGTGACCGGGGCGTTCGTCCATCAGGCGCCGCGCGCGGGGAGCGTCAGTTGAAGACCACCCGTCCCGCCGTACCGTTGGCCTGGTTGCCGCCGCCCTGGCCGGCACCGCCGCGCTGGCTGTCGGCGGCGAGGCCCGCCTGCATGTAGGTGGCTGCCGTCTGGCCCCCCGCGTAGAGCGAGGCGCTCGTCACTGACGCCGCGGCAAAGCCCAGGCCTCCCGTGCCGCCGAAGCAGCCCGCAGCGCTCGCCGTCTGGTACGCGCCACCGCCGCGGTAGCCGCCACCACCGCCTCCGCGGCCGTCCCAGGTGGACACGGGGCCTGCGTTGGCACCGGCCATCGAGGTCGAGCCCCAGCCGTAGCTGCTCGAGGTGGGTGCCGCAACTGCGGTGCCCGAGCCATACGGCGAGCCGACGTTGAGCACCGTGCTGCCGCCACCGGCGGTCGCCGTGCAGCTGTAGTTCGTCGAGCCCGCAGCGCCACCGCCACCGCCACCGCCCGCCACCAGCAGCGCGTTCGATGCGCTCGTGTCCGTGATGCCGGTGCCCGCGAAGAGACCCGACAGGCCCCCGCCCGCACCCGCGTAGTAGCCCGTGCCGCCCACGCGGCCGCTGCCACCCCAGCCTGGCGAGCCGCCCGCAGGATTGCCGACGGAGCCGCCCTGGCCGCCACCGCCCACGATGACGGTGTAGGAGGTGTTCTTCGCGAGTTCGACCGTGCCCTGTGCCGCGCCACCGCCGCCACCCTGGATGTAGGCGATGCCGGCGTACGAGCGGCCACCGCCGCCGCCGGCACCCCACAGCTTCACGGAGGTGCTGACCTTGTATTGCGGGGTGATGGTGTAGGTGCCCGCGCTCGAGAGCACGAGGGGTCCGTTGGTGTCCAGGTCCCAGCTGGTACGTCCGCCCACGGCCGGGCTGATGCTGAGCAGGCGCGCCGGCGTCACGCCGGTGCCGCTCGTCGAGACGGTGCTGCTGAAGGTCGCATCGTTGGTGGCCAAGGCCACCTGCGCCGACACCGCACCGAGGCTCGTCGGGGCGAACTGCACGGTGAGCGTGCACGAGGCGTTCTTCGCGAGCGAGCTGCCGCAGTCGGTCGTGCTCGTGAAGGCGGCGTTGCCGGTGAGCCCCACTGGGCTCGTGAAGGTGAGCGAAGCGTTGCCGGTGTTCTGCAGCACAAGCGAAAGCGAGGCGACTTCCCCTGTGGCCACGTTGCCGAAGTCGAGCGAGGTCGTGCTCACCGTGAGCTTCGGTGCCGGCAGCGGCTCGACCGTGAAGTCGACCGCGTTCGAGGCGCCGTACGAGGTCGCGACCGACAGGGCGTAGGTGCCCGCGGGAAGCTCGCCCACGTTGATGGTCATCGACGTTTTGCTCGTGCGCGTGGCGCTCCACTGGGCATCCGGCAGCGCACCGTTCACGAGAACGCGTGCTCCGCTGTAGAAGTTCGTGCCGGTGAGGGTCACCTTGGTGCCGGAGCCCGTCACGGCGGAGGTCGCCGACAGTGAGGTGAGGGTCGGGGCCGAGCCCGTCGTCTCTGCGCTCACGACCTGCTGCGAGACCGAGCCATAGTGGCTGGGCACGCGCAGCGTCACCGTCTGGTAGGACAGCACGATGGGGTCATTCGACTGGAACGACACCGAATAGCCGCAGGACGCGCCGGCGGCGAGCACCTTGCCGTTCGTGCAGGTGCCCGCATCGACCGTCAGCCGCGCATCGCTCGTCTCGAAGTCGCCGAGCGTCACCGAGAACGCGTTGTTGTTGGTGAGCGTCACCGGCTTGGAGACCGCGGCGGAGCCCGCAGCCACCGGCGCGTAGGTGAGCGAGGCGGGCGACAGCGGCATCGAGCTCGACGAGAACACCGACACACCGATGCCGGAGAACCCGGCCGTCACGGCGTCCTGGCCCGAGGTGGTGGTGACCGACAGCAGCCCCGTCACCGTGCCCGGCGCGGTGGGCTCGAAGCGCACGTCGACCGTGCAGGTCTCGCCCGCGCCGAGCTCCGCGCCCGAGCAGCTGCCGCCCACGACCTTGAAGCTCGCGGAGTTCGACTGGATGCCGGTCACGCGCACGAAGCCCGCCCCGTCGTTGCGCAGCGTGAAGCTGCGTTCGGCCGACGCCTCGCCCTGGTTCACGTACGAGAAGGCCTCCACCGCCTGGCCCGAAGGCGTCGAGAGCGTCACCGGGTTGTTGCGCAGCGCGAAGGTCACCGGAATCTCGACCTCGCCTTGTGTGGTGTTGGTCTGCAGCACGAGCGTTTCGTTGCGCGCATTGACGACCGGGGGCCGGACGGTGAGCGAGACCGTGCAGGAGCTGCCCATCGGTACCGGTGCCGTGCAGCCGTTGCTGATGACCATGCCGGCGCCGCCGGTGTATCCAGACACCGAGCTGATGACAAGGTCGGACAGGCCCGTATTGGTGAGCGTCACGGTGCGCGGTGCACTCGTGAAGGCCGCGTCGACGACGCCGAAGTTCACGCTCGTGGGCGAAGCCGAGAGCACCGGCAGGCGCGCGACCTCCGAGGCGAGACGGATGACGAGCGCGCCCGCGCTCGAGCCCAGCGTGAGCCGGCCCGACTTGGCGCCGGTCTCGACGGTGAGCGCCCGAACGGTGAGCGAGCACGACGCATTGGGCGCCAGGCTCGCACCGCAGCCGTTCGTGAACTGGAATGCCTGCGGATTGTCGAGGCTCGCACCGGTGAAGCTCACCGTCTGCGTGCCGTCGTTGGTGACCGTCACGGTCTGCGCCGAAGTGTTCGCGTTCAGCTGCAGCAGTCCGAACTGCACGAGGCCGGTAGACGGACGCAGGGCGCCGTAGGCGCCTTCGCCCACCAGCGAGATGCTGAACGTCGAGCCGACCAGCTCGCCCATGTCGACACCGGCTGCGGCCGGCGTGAAGCCGAACTGCGCCGTGCAGCTCGCGCCCACCGCCAGCAGCGCCGGGCAGTTGTGCGAGGCCGTGAAGGCCGAAGAGGCGTTCAGCGCGAGCGCGCCCAGCGTCACCGGCACGCTCGAGGTGTTCGAGATGACGACCTGGCGCGGCGTGCCCGCCACACCCGGGGCGAGCAGCCCGAAATCGACCGTGCCGCTGGAGAGCGTCGGCCGGACGGCCGTGACGGTGGCATCGAGCGCGGCGGTCACCGTCACGTCATCGGAGCGCACGGTGAGCGTGCCCAGGTGCGGGCCTACCGCGTTGCTGGACGGGGTGAGCGATACCGCGCAGCTGGCGCCTGCGGCCAGCGAACTCGTGCAGGTCGTGCTGGCGGTGTAGTCGCCCGCAACGCTCACGGCCAGGCCCGTCTGGGGGCTCGTGCCGATGTTGTGCACGAGCACCGTGCGCGTGTCCGGCGCGACGTCCTGTGCGCGCGGGTTCCACGAGAGCTTTTCGCTCGAGAGCTCGAGCGTACGCTTGACGACCTCACCCGAGACCGGGAAGACCGCGGTGCGGCTGCCGGCCGAGAGCTGGTACGTGCCCGAGAACGGACCCTGGGTGGCCGGGTTCACCAGCACCGTCACCGTGCAGCGGTCCCCCGCGGCAAGGCTCGAAGGGCAGTTGCTCTGTGCCGAGGCGCCTGCCACGGACCCTTGCACCGAGCCCAGCGTGAGCGGGGCGTTGCCCTGGTTGAAGAGCGTCACCGACTGCGACGCGACGGCGCCCCCGAGCGTGAGCTCTCCAAAGGAGATGTTGTTCGCATAGCTCGAGAGCTCACCGGCCATGCCGGTGCCCGTGGCCGACTGCGCCAGCGTGGCGGACCCCACGGTCAGGGCAAGCCGTCCCGACACCAGGCCGAAGGAGGCGGGCCGAAGGGCCACCGTGTACTCGCAGGACGCACCGGGGGCCAGGGTCGCGTTGTCGCAGCTGTTCTGGGAGACGAGCACCTCGGCGCTTGCACCCGAGAGGCGGCCGACGGCGCGCGGGGTGGTGTTCTCGTTGGTGAGCGTCACGCGGATGCCCGCCGACGTGGTGCCCACCGGCACTTCGCCAAACGCCAGTTGCGCAGGCGTGAGCACCAGGCCCGCGGCCGGCGAGATGTTCGAGGGCGTCGTCGTGAACGTCGCCGACACCGGCACGTCGAGCACCGGCGCGTTCGCGGAGAAGAGCGAGACCTGCCCGTCCACGGTGCCCGGGGTCGTGGCGGGAAGCGTGAGCGAGGCCTCGCAATGGGCGGCTACCGCGAGCGTCGCGCCGCAGTTCGAGCTCACCTGCGCCTCGGGCGGCAGCGTCCCCGTGAGCGACAGCCCGGTCGCAGGCTGGTTGCCGCGGTTCTCGAAGCGAATCGTGCGCTGCAGCGTCGGCACCGCCGGGTCGATGAGCACTTCCGGAATCATGAGCGCGCCCGGCACCGCAACGAGTTGCGGGCCCTGCGCCTGGCCGGAGAGCGCGACGGGATAGCGCATCCCGTCGGCCAGCACGCGCAAGGTGCCATCGAGCGCACCGCTTCGCGTGGGCGTCCAGCGCAGCGTGCGCGAACACGCCTGGCCCGGTGCGAGCGCACCCAGGCAGCTGCTGGCAGAGGTCGTGATGCCCGGGGCGTTCTCGAGCTCCGCGCCTTCGAAGAACAGGTAGTCCGGTCCGGTGTTGCGCAGCACCAGCGTCTGCTCGGCGAACGTGCCGAGCGTCACCGAGCCGAACGAGGTCGTGCTCGGCGTGATGCTGAGGGCGCCCTCGGCGCCCGTGCCCTGCAGCGTGACGGTGCGCACGCCCGCGGAGCTCGGCACCGTTGCCGTGCCGCTGTAGGCGCGACCTTCGGTGGGCTTGAAGCGCAGCAGCACTTGGCAGGACAGGCCGGGGGCGAGGTAGGCCGGGCAGAAGTTCGTCGCGCTGAAGACCACGGGCGTGGCCGACGGCGTGCCGAGCGCCACGACCGATGCGCTCGTGTTCGAGACCGTGAGCACCCGCGTGGCGGACGCCGAACTCAGGTTCACCGTCCCGAAATCGACCTCGGCGAGGTCCAGGCTCACGTTGCCGTCCGAGGGCAGACCGTCGGTGGGCGGCACGCCCGTGTCGGGCGAGCCCGTCACGCGCAGGTCCGGGATGTAGACCCAATAGGCAGGGCCCGCCCAGGCCGGCATCGCCATCGAGGCCGACAGGGCCCAGCACAGGGTAGAGTGGAGGAGCTTTTTCATCTTGTGAAAACGGTGAGGCCGCACTGACGCGGCTAGTTGAACCGTTTAGCCAGTGGGTTTTAGTAGCACGCTGCCCGCAGCCCGGCACCTTTCAACGGTCTGCGGCTCGAACGGATTCGCAGCCCCGCGGCCTTTCGCGGCTGCTCGTCAGCCCCTCACTTTCTCAGCGCCATGTACCGATTCGACCCGCTCTCCGCTTCCGCCCGGCAGCGTCTCGCCCGTGCCCAGACGTTGCGCCCGGGGCTGTGCGTGCAGGTCTTCGACGAGCGGCTCGCGCTCGGGCGAGAGGGCGTGCTCACCTAGAACCGGCTGCACGAGGGGCACGACCCGCGGCTCGTCGTGCGCTTCAAGGTCATCGGGCGCCAGGACGACGTCGAATACCGCCCGGCGGACTTCGAGCGGTTCGACGTATCGCGGGCGGCCTGAGGCCAGGCGGACAAGGAAACGCTCCCGGTGCGTGAGCACGGGGAGCGTCGGAATCACTGGACGAGGTCCAGGGAGCGCAGTCGGGCGAGGGTCGCCGGATGCGTGGGCGAGGGCTCGTGCTGCCAGAGGCGCTGCACGAAGAACGCCGTGACCCGCTCGTCGCTCCACAAGCCCCGGGAAAGGGCTCGGTCGCGGGCCATGCGGTCGGCGTCGAGTTCGTGCTGGTGCGCGACCGCACACGGCAGCTCGCGCTTGGCCTTGCCGATGAAGGCTTCAACGTCTTCGGTCTGGGCTTGCGTGGCGAGCGTCATGGCCAGGTGGGCCACGGCGCGCCAGTGCTGGGCAGTGTGATGACCATATTCGTGCGCGAGCACGAACGCAATCACCTCCGGGGATTCGGTTTCCAGACGGGAATCCAGAATCACGAGCCCCGGCACATACCCGCCCCATCCGAACGGGCTGCCCTTGAGGACAACCACGGTGACGTCCTTCATCTCGAGCTGTCGGGCGACGGCTTCGATGCGAGGAGCGGACACGCGTTCATCGGCGTGAGCCTCGAGGAATCGGTTGCGGTACGGACCGAACCCATTCTCGAGACTCTGGAGGGCGTCGGAGGCCCAGGCGAGCGGGGCGGTCAGACACAGGACGAGAATCAACAGGATACGGTTCATGAGCGACAA
>JACCDQ010881644.1_pt1 | contig 12253 bp, 3 predicted proteins | sample 7446031 | NCBI WGS metagenome assembly JACCDQ01 (sample SAMN15323442, study PRJNA562643) | freshwater metagenome | isolation source: river surface water | place: USA:Blue River Watershed | collected 2017-08-17
GGCCACGCCCGCCATTGAGACCTTGTTGGTGGCCAGCAAAGCCACCGCCGCCGCCGCCGAGTTGCGCGTGCTGCATGATGTGGACGGCCTCATGGCCAAACGCTACGATGCACGGCCCGGTACGGCTTATTTGTTGCGCCCTGACCAACATGTGGCAGCGCGGTGGCGTCACCTGGACGCTGCGGCGGTGCTGCATGCCTTGCGCCGCGCCACTGCCCAAGCCTGAAGCGATTGGAGACATCCGCATGACCCCCTCAGAACCGCAAGCGCTCATCCTGACGCCCAATTTTCGGGAGCCTGGCCGCCGCTACTTTCGCGACTTCACGCCCGGCGACGACTTTTATGAAGCGCTGATCGACATGCACCGCGACCTCAGCGACGAGCAAAGCGAGCGTGCCAATGCGCGCCTGATTCTCATTTTGTCCAACCACATTGGCGACATCGGCGTGTTGCGCGAGGCCATGCGCCTGGCCCGCGCAGCCGACTGAGCCCCTCAATTTTGTCGAAGGAGAAGCCCATGAAGATCCGCAGAATGCACCACGTGGCCTACCGTTGCAAGGACGCCAAAGAAACCGTCAATTGGTATGTCAAGCACCTGAACATGAACTTCGTGCTGGCCATTGCCGAAGACCATGTGCCCAGCACCCACGCGCCCGACCCCTACATGCACCTGTTCCTCGATGCCGGCGGCGGCAATGTGCTGGCGTTTTTCGAGCTGCCCAATTCACCCGCCATGGGGCGCGACACCAACACGCCCGAGTGGGTACAACACATTGCCTTTGAGGTCGACAGTGTGGAAACCCTGGAAGCCACCAAAGCCAAACTGGAAGCGGCCGGCATTCCTGTGCTGGGCGTGACCGACCACACCATTTTCAAATCCATCTACTTTTTTGACCCGAACGGCCACCGCCTGGAGTTGGCGTGCAACACCGGCACGCCCGAGATGTACAAAAAGCTGGACGAGGTGAAGTGGGACATGCTGGAAGAGTGGAGCCAGACCAAACGGGCGCCCAAGCATGCGGCCTGGATGCATGAGCGGGAGTTTCAGTTTTAACGATTTTTTCAATTTTCTGAACAAGCCCATAAGGCAACTTATGGGCTTTCTTTTTGGGGAGCCGGAAACCTGTCCCCGCAGCAGACCGCTAGTTTCAATTCAAATATTTGTAATTAACAATTAGTATTCAATGAAGAAATTAAAAGTTACAAAAGTATTCATTTATTCGTTAGAATCTTGACTATCAATAGCAAAATGTCTTTCTTTTGACAGACGTTCACTTTTCAAAAAAGACTTTTTGTCAGTGTGCCTGGGTACTGGTAAGGATGATTCACCCCATTGTTCGTTTCCGTCTTGCATTCATAAGCGCACTCTTTGGGTGCTTGGGCTTGAGTCTTAGTGCCATGGCGCAAAGCAATATTCGCCCGCCAGATGCTGGCGCTTTGCAGCGGCAGATTGAGCGTGAGCGATCCATCCCCTGGGTGCCACGCAATGGGCTCTCCGGCTCTGACGTTGGTGTGCGGCCGCCCGACTCCCAAGACACAACGATGGTTTTTGTGCGTCGCTTCCTTTTTCAGGGCAACACCTTGCTTTCCAGCGAGGTGCTGACGCAATTGTTGAAAGAGAGCACCTTGCAAAATTTAACCATCCGTCAACTTCATGTAGCTGCAGACAAAGTCAGGCAGGCCTACGTCGATGCAGGCTTGATGGCCGATGTCTCTTTGCCCGAGCAGGATGTCACTGAAGGCGATGTCCTTTTGAAAATCATTGAGGCCACTCGGGGTGAGGTGGTCTTGCTGGGCGATCCGCAGCCACGGATTCGGCAGCATCATATTCAGAAAATATTCGATGCACACCAGGCGCCCGGTGGGACTCTGTCAATTCGATCGCTCGATCGCGCGCTGTTGTTGGTCAAAGAATTGCCTGGCATGCTCATTGAGGGAGGGCTGTCTGAATGGGCCTCTGCAACATCGTCCCGCGATGTGTATTTGACGGTATTGAGTCTACCCACCCACACAGCTGACATCACCCTGGACAACGCGGGTGCACGCTCGACGGGTCGCGAGAGGGCCTGGACCAACTTCAAGGCCAGCAATGCCTTGGGCCATGGCGAGCAAGCTACCTTCAGCCTCTTGAAAACAGACGGCAGCACTTATATGCGCGCCGAAACCAGCTGGCCCCTGGGTTACCGAGGCTGGCGCCTGAGCTTGTATGACGCCCACCTGAGCTATCGCCTAGTGGCGCCCGAGTTTGTGGCATCGCGCGCACAAGGCACTTCCAACACGTTGGGCCTGTCGGTCACTTACCCGCTGAAGCTGACGCCCTACCAAAGCTTCTTGGTCAATTTTCAGGCAGAGCGCAAAGGCTTTGACAACCAGTCCAACGGTGCCACCGAAAGCCAATATAAAAGCACCGTCATGGGCGTAGGGCTGACATTCAACGCCAAAGATGCCTTGAACCAGGTCAACAAGGCCAGCCTGCAATGGCTGCAGGGCCAACTGAACTTGAACGGTTCGCCCACCCAAAGCCGAGACGCTGCGGGCGCTCAAACCGCGGGTCGCTTTGGCAAATGGCAGTATTCACTCAGCCGCCTGCAGCCCATCACCCCGCATTGGGAGGCCTATGCCGCGCTCAATGGCCAGTGGGCCAACAAAAACCTGGACTCTTCCGAAAAGTTCACCTTGGGCGGTGAAGGTGGCGTTCGGGCCTACCCTGGCAGTGAAGGGGTAGGCGCCCAAGGAAAAGTGGCCAACCTTGAACTGCGTTGGCGCGCCACCAACACCGACACCCTGGTGGGTTTTTACGACTGGGGCCATATCACCTTGCTGCGTGACAACCCGTCTGCCACTGCCCTCAATGCGTATGCACTGAAAGGCGCGGGCTTGGGGTGGATTCTGCAGATGCCAGACAATTCGCGCATCAAGTTCAGTTGGGCACGCCGCATTGGCAACAACCCCAACCCGTCCAACACGGGCACCGACCAAGATGGCAGCCTGATTCGAAACCGCTACTGGCTGTCAGCCATTGTGCCCTTCGCGTTTTGATGGGACCGCCCGCATGAACAAGCAGTACCGCATCGTCTGGCACGAGGCCACCCAACAATGGGTGGTGGCCTCCGAGCTGGCCAAGTCGCATGGCCCCAGCACCTCGGTGCTGGGTGGCACCCTGCGATCGGCGTTGTTGGCTTGTGTGCTGACACCTATTGCCTGGGCGGCCAGCCCTGTGCCCACCCAATTGCCCTCGGGCGGACAGGTGGTTGCGGGGCAAGCGGTCATCAGCCAAAGTGCCACCGTGCTGAATGTCAACCAAAGCAGCCAGCGTGCGGCCATCGACTGGCAAAGCTTCAACGTGGGGTCGGCTGCGCAAGTCAATTTCAACCAGCCCAACAGCAGCAGCGTCACGCTCAACCGCGTGCTGGACAACAACCCCAGCCAGATTTTTGGGCGCATCACCGCACCGGGGCAAGTGTTTCTGGTCAACCCCGCGGGGGCTTATTTTGCCCCCAGTGCCAGCGTGGAAGTGGGCAGCCTCATGGCCACCACCCATAGCCTGAGCAATGAAGACTTCATGGCCGGGCGCAACACCCTGGTGCGCAACGGCGCCACCGGCCGCATTGTGAACGATGGGCAACTCAAGGCCAGCCTGGGCGGCTACATTGCGCTGCTGGCCCCCGAGGTGCGCAACAACGGCGTGGTGGTGGCGCAAATGGGCACGGTGGCACTGGCTGCGGGCGAAGCCTACACCTTGCAGTTCGATGGCAAAGGCCTGCTGTCCAATGTGGTGGTCACGCCTGCCACCATGAAGACCTTGGTGGAAAACGGCAATGCGGTGCAGGCGCCTGGCGGGCTGATCATTTTGTCGGCACAGGCCGCCAACCGTTTGCAAGGCGGAATTGTGAACAACACAGGCAGCTTGCAGGCCAGCGGCTTGGTGAAAGAGGGCGGGCGCATTCTGCTGCGCGCCTCTGACCAGATCAACCACAGTGGCAGCATGCAAGCCGATGCCGCGCCAGACAGCGCGGGGCAGGGCGGCAACATCACACTGATTGCCGATTTGAACAACCCAGAGAGCTTGACGCGGGTGAGTGGCAGCATCAGTGCGAAAGGAGGCGCGTTGGGTGGGGATGGGGGGTTTATTGAAACTTCCGGCAGCAGATTGAACATTGAGGCTGCGGCCAGTGTCAGTGCGGCTGCGCCGAAGGGCAAGGCCGGCGAATGGTTACTCGACCCAGTTGACATCACCATTCAAAGCAGCGGTGCAACCTCTGTGCCATCTACAGGAGGTACCGTCGCCCCAACAAGTGCCTCTTCCACCGTAGACGTGGATGCGCTGAACACAGCTTTGTCCAATGGCAATGCCGTAACGATCAATACCAATGCGGGATCTGGTGGTAATGGCGACATCACCGTCAGCAATGCGATTGTCAAGACAAATGGAGGCAATACTGGCTCATTGACCTTGACCGCAGACAGAAACATTGTTCTCAATGCATCTATCTCTGCCACGGGCTCAGGCAGCTTGCCAGTGACCTTGAATGCCACAGGTTATATCAGTGGCAATGCCTCAGGCACGATCAATACCAATGGTGGCTTATTGACGCTGAATACCGGATCCAGTAGTGGGAGCCTGGCGGGCGTGATCAGTGGTTCAGGCGCGTTGACCAAGACCGGAGCCGGCACGCTGATTTTGTCAGGCAACAACAGTTACACCGGTGTGACCACCATCAGTGGGGGCGTCTTAAGTACGTCATCGTTAGCGAATGGTGGATCTAACAGTGGCATTGGTGCTTCCACAAACCTGGCGGCTAATTTGGTGCTGGATGGCGGCACCTTGCAATACACAGGTGCGCTTGTGGGCACAGATCGGTTATTTACGCTTACTGATAAGGGCGGAACGATTGACGCCTCTGGGGCAGGAGCACTCGGTTTTACGAATACAGGTCCGATAGGTCAAACAGGCACCGTTTCACGCAGCTTAAACCTTGCGGGCATCAATCCTGGTGCTTTCTATCCACTGATTAACGACCCCGTTGCGGGGGTGACGACCCTGGTGAGAAGCAGTGCTTCTACCGGTGGCAACTGGGTTTTGTTTAACACAAATACTCACAGTGGCGGTACAGTCATTGACACTGCTGGAGGTGGATTTCAGGCAAGTTTAAGCGGCGCGCTTGGAACAGGTAGTGTGTCTATGGGCAATAGAGGATTTTTAACTATTGTCGTCGGTGGTGGTCCTCGCACAATTGTGAATTCGTTTGTTTTCTCGGGTTCATCGTCGGGTTCGCCTGGAGTGTGGCTTCAGAGCAATGGTTCAGCAGTGGTCACCTTCTCTGGCACTATTTCTTCTGCAAATCAATATGCATTTATTTGGGTCTCTAGCGGGACGGCTGTGATTGGCTCTGCCATGCCTTTTAATGGCGCAGTTAGAGTTAGTAGTTCCTTAATATTGGGCGGAAAATCGATTACTTTGGGAGGGCTAGAGGGGGCAGGCACTATCAGTTTGAATGGCGCAACCGATCAGGTGCTGACAGTAGGCTCTGACAACAGTACCAGAGAATTTTCAGGTCTGATTCAAAATACAACGGGAACCGACACCGGAAAACTCTCGCTGGTGAAAGTCGGAACTGGTATTTTGACCCTGTCGGGTAGCAATACCTACACTGGAAATACAACCGTCAGTGCAGGTGCTTTGACGGTCACAGGCAGTTTGTCAGACAGCACTTTGGTGAGCGTCGCCAGTAGCGCCACCTATAACGTGAATGCGAGCGACACAATTGCTGGTTTGACTGGGTCGGGTACCGTCAGGAGTTCCAGCGCTGGAAGTAAAGTGCTGAATTTAAACGTGGCGAGTGGCAGTCAGACCTTCAGTGGCGTGATTGCAAATGGCAGCGGTACGCTGGGTTTGACCAAAACAGGGTCAGGCACGCAGGCGTTGAGTGGTGCAAGCAGTACGTATACCGGGGTGACCACCCTCAGTGACGGCATTTTGAGCGTATCCACCTTGGCTAATGGTGGTTCAAGCAGTGGCATTGGCGCTTCAACAAACGCGGCAGCCAATTTGGTATTCGATGGCGGAACGCTTCAGTATACCGGGGCTGCCGTAGATACAAACCGATCGTTCACCCTGACCAACAACGGAGGAACGCTGGATGCGTCTGGAACGTCAGGCATCCTGAGGTTTAACACTTCCGGTTTGATTGCATACAGCAGTGCAACAGGATCCCGTAACTTGACACTGACAGGCACCGGAAGTGGCGTCTTTGCCTTGACGTTGGCAGACAGCGGTGGCTCCACAAGTTTGACCAAAAATGGCTCTGGATCTTGGAGTTTGCTCAGCGATAACACATACACCGGCGCAACATCCATCGCTTTGGGCACACTAACCGTTGCCGGTGGGAGCACTACTTCTGGTTCATTTGATATAGGCGCTGGGGCCTCACTCAAGTTAGAGGGGGTTTCCATTGCCATTCCAGTTTTGTCAGGCTCGGGCAACATTATGGGCGGGGCAACAGGTTCGACAGTGACCATAGGGAGCAATTCTGATCAATCATTTTCCGGTGTGATTCGGGATGGGACGAGCGGAAAACTATCTTTGAATAAAGTTGGATCAGGAGTATTGACACTCAGTTCTTCGAATGCATACACAGGGGGTACCAGTATCACAGCCGGGACGCTGAAAGTGACGGGTAGCCTTTCCTCCAGTACAGCGGTTACGCTGTCAATCGGCGCCACATACACCGTAGATGCAAACGCCACCATCGCCGGATTGACAGGCTTAGGAGGCACCATAAATACCTCCACAGTTGGATCTAAGTTACTTACTGTGAACCAATCATTTTCCAGTGCATATGCCGGGGTTATTACAGACGGATCAGGCCAGCTCAGCCTGTATAAAGATGGTGCTGGAACATTGACACTGAGCGGGGCTAACTCTTACACAGGTGTCACCACAATTGCCAGTGGTGCTTTAAGCGTTTCATCTTTAACCAATGGCGGTCAGAGTAGCAACATTGGTGCTGCGGTGAGTGCAGCATCAAATCTGATTTTTCGTGGTGGGACACTGAGGTATACCGGGGCTGCAGGCAGCACGGATCGTTTATTCACGCTGGCCAATAACGGTGCTGTCATTGATGTGTCTGGCTCGGGTCATTTCAGCTTCAGTGGCTCCGCCCCCCTAGTGCAGATCGAAAGCTCGGCGCGTGTACTGACTTTGACGGGCACGGGCAGCGGCAGTTTTGCGCCGGTGATTTCCAATGGTGTTGGTGCCACCAGCTTGACGAAAAGTGGTTCAGGTACATGGACTTTGTCGGGCACAAACAGTTACACAGGTGCTACGACACTGTCGGGCGGTGTGCTGAGTGTCTCTTTGTTGGCGAATGGCGCCAGTGCCAGCAATATTGGTTCCTCGGGCAATACGGCTGTCAATCTGGTTCTTAACAGCGGGACGCTGAAATACACCGGTGCGGCTGTTTCCACGGATCGCTTATTTTTGCTCGGCAGCGGCGGTGTCACCCTGGATGCTTCGGGTTCGGGAACTTTAACTTTCAGCAATTCCGAGGCTTTGAGCTATGGCGACACATTAACGCGCACTTTGACTTTGGCTGGGACAGGCAATGGAGTTTTGACGCCCGCACTGGCCAATAACACGGGCGTGACGAGTCTGACGAAGTCGGACTCGGGTGCCTGGACTTTGGCGGGTGCGAACAGTTATACAGGACTGACATCCGTCACTGGTGGCACCCTTTATGCGGGGGTGGCTCCAACCTACACAGGAGGTGGCGCAACGCTTGTAAGCAGTGCATTTGGCAATAAGTCAACATTGGTCATGACTGGCTTAACAACCGTTGTAGATCTCAACGGCTTCAATGCAGAGATCGGCGAGTTGCGCCTTTCTGGCGCAACGCCTGTGGTGAAATTGAATGGGACATTGACGGTGAATACCGTTTTCAATGCGGACGAAAACCAAGAGTCACGCATCAACGGCAAAATTACAGGATCTGGCGATCTCAATATCAAAGGGACGGGTGAATTATTTCTGATTGCCACAGGCCCTACAGGCGCAGCAGATTACAGCGGTACCACCACGATAGCAAGTGGGGCTACTTTCAGGCTGGGTAGCACTGCCACTTCGAACATTACGCCTTACACAGGGTCGGGACCAATTGTTAACAATGGAAAATTCATTGTCAGAAATCTGCAAACCAATCAGAATTTTAGCAATGTAATTTCTGGTACCGGCAGTGTCATCATAGATGTCGGAGCGGGTTACAGCGTTACTTTGTCGCAAACGGCGTCCAACGTTGTCAACGGTATCAGCAATACTTTCAGTGGCGCTACAACTGTCCTTTCTGGGGTGTTGAAACTGGGCTATGAAAAGGCACTGCTGAACAGCATCCTGACTGTGCCGGTCAGTGGTTTTTCGTTTGAAAATTTGAATGCTGCCTTCATTGGCGGCTTGGCAGGGAGTAACGGCCTCGCGCTGATCAATGCCAACTCAGTTGCAGTGTCATTGACGTTAGGCAATAACGATACGAGCTCCAATTATTCAGGCACCTTGAGCGGTGCAGGCAGTCTGACAAAAATCGGCAACGGCACATTAACTTTGAGTGGTGCCAACAGCTACACGGGTGGGACGACTGTTAAAGCGGGGTCGTTGATTGGCACTTCGGTCGCTGCGAATGCTTTTGGCTCTGGATCAATAACCTTGGGCGATACCGTAGGTAATGCCAATGCAAAAGTGTTGGTGGGGACATCTGGGTTAACTTACAGCAACCCGATTGTATTGGCTACAGGCACGATTGGGACGCTGACGATTGGTAACACCGGTACTGGCATATCGACCACTTTTTCCGGGGGTGTGACGGGCACCAATAACCTCACTATTGAGAACGGTGCAACCACGGGCACGCTGACTTTCTCAACGGGTGGACTCAATAACGTTGGCACGATCACGCATATTGGCAATGGAACAGGTGGGGCGACGGTCAATGCCGTCATTGGAAGCAATGTCACGGGGCTGATTCAAAATAGCGCAACATCAAGTTTGACGCTCAACGGGGCCAACATTTTCGCTGGCAGCACCACCTTGTCAGCGGGAACACTGCTTCTTGGCAATAGCCTGGCCCTACAGAACAGCACATTGGCAGTGCCACCCAGCGGATTCTCATTTGGAGTTTTGACCGCAGTGACTTTGGGTGGCTTGTCTGGAAATAATGGCCTTGTGCTGGCCAATGCAAATTCAGCCAGTGTCACCTTGACATTAGGAAACAACAATACAAGCTCAACTTATTCAGGTATTTTGAGTGGTACTGGGGCAGCGTTAATCAAAACCGGCTCAGGCACGCTGACGCTGAGTGGTGCGAACACGTACACCGGGGGCACCACAGTGAGTGGCGGCACGCTGGTGCTGACGAGCACAGGCACGCTGGGCAGCACCAGTGGTGGGCTGACGCTGAGTGGCGGCACGCTGGACCTGCAGCGCACGCTGACGGTGGGTAGCCTGAGCATGAGTGGGGTGGCGCCTGCCATTACGAACAGCACGGGGACATCGAGTCTGACGGTCAGCGGGGTGAGCACGCTGGCGGGGGCGATCACGACGAGCGGGTCACAGACATACAGCGGCGCAGTGACGCTGGGTGCGGACACGACATTGAACGGTGGTGCTGGGAACATTGGCTTTGGCGCAACGCTGGATGGCGGGTTTGGGCTGAGTACGAGCACCACGGGGGCGACGACGTTCGGGGGAGCGGTGGGAGGCAGCGCAGCCTTGGGCAGTTTGACGGTGAACACGGCAAGCTTGACGGCGGGTGGGCTGAAGCTGAGCGGGGCGCTGTCGGTGACCCACAGTGGCGCAGGCACGGTGAGCGGGGTGATAGAGGGCACCACGCTGAGCAAGGCGGGGGATGGCACGCTGACGCTGAGTGGTGCGAACACGTACACCGGGGGCACCACAGTGAGTGGCGGCACATTAGTGGTCACGCATGCGATGGGTTTAGGCGCCGCGGATATTGGGACAACGGTGGCATCGGGTGCGACCTTGGATCTACAGGCTGTAGACATAGTCGCGGAAGCCGTGATGCTCAATGGTGGGACCCTGAAAGTCAGCGCGGGCAGCAGCAGTTTGTCTGGTCTGATCACGCTAGGCGCACCCAGCACGATAGACAGTTCAGGCGCATCATTGAGCTTATCGGGTGGAGTGTCCAATGCAGGGTTTTTGACGACGTTCAGTGGTTCGGGAAGCGCAACGGTGAGTAATGTCGCAATCAGCGGGACAGGTGGGCTGACAAAAACTGGTAGCGGTACATTGACGTTAAATGGGGCCAATAGTTTCAGTGGAACGACCAATATTACCGGGGGCGCTCTCGTATTGGGTCATTCCCTTGCATTGCAATTCAGTACGCTCAATTTGACCACCAGTGGCTTCTCGTTTGGAAGCATGAATGATGTGACATTGGGCGGCCTATCCGGCAGCAGCAATCTTGCACTCACCAACAGTGCAGCCTCTCCTGGGGTTATTTTGCGGGTTGGTAATAACAACGCAGATACCCTTTACTCGGGTATCTTGAGCAACGCAGCAGGTTCGTTGGTGAAAGTGGGTACTGGGAAGCTGACACTCAGTGGTGACAATTCATACAATGGCGGTACCACGATCAGCAGTGGAACTTTGCAAGTAGGAAATGGCGGTTCAACGGGTTCCTTGGGTGCTGGGGCGGTTAGCAATAGTGCAATGCTGACTTTCAACCGAGGGGCAAGCACCACGATTCCCAACGTTATCAGCGGGTCTGGCGCGGTCCTGGCGACCATCACTGGCGACTTGACGCTCAGCGCCGGTGCCTCCATCAGCAGTACGGAAAATGATATTGTTTTATCTGCAAGCGGAAATTTGATTAATAACGCTGGAAGTTCTGTACTCAGTGCAACTGGAGTGGGTCGCAGGTGGATTGTTTACAGTGTCGACCCCGCCCTCAATACGTTTGGCGGTCTGAACAGTGGTTCCAAAGCCATTTGGGGGAGCACTTATTCAAGCCTTCCACCCAGCAGTGTTGGTACGGGCAATCGATACGTCTTCAATGTCAGCGGGGGAACAGTGACGGCTTCGACCACTGCTGCCAGTAAAAATTATGGTGATGCCCCCATAAACTTGTCTAATCAAATTTCTATTGGCTTGAATGGACCGGCCTTTGAAAATGGAAATAGCTATGGGGTTTATTTGAGCAGTGTTCTAGCCGATGCCCTGAGCACCAGTCCGAGCGTAAACTCGTTGGGCAACACACAAGCTGCCGGTGCCGGTGACTATGCCTACACTCTGTCGCAAGGAGTGGCTAATTCGGGGTTTAACTATGCTGCTTCTAATGCGGCCAGTTTCACTGTGAACAAAGCGCCACTGACGCTGGTGGGCACGAATGCGACGGTGACTTACAACGGTGGTGCTCAGAGCAATGGCTTTTTAGTATCGGCGGGGACGATCTACAACAACGACATCACCACGGTATCTGGTCTGGTCACGGCAACGAACGCGTCAGACACCTCTTACACAAATTCGGCGGGGCTGTCTAACGCACAAGGCAGCGGAGTTGCTAACTACGCCATCACTTATGGCACAAGCGGTAGTTTGAAGATTGACAGGGCGACGGTTTCGTTAAGCGCGATCAGCAAGTCCTATGACGGCACGACTGGCATGGGCAATACAACAATGACGATTGCTGGTGTGGGCACTGAAAAATTGAGATTCAGTGCGGCGACATATTTCAGCAAGGAGGTCAGCGCCAATGGCAATAACTATCTGAGTGCGCTGACGCTCCAAGATGGAAGCAATGGGGAACTGGCCAGCAATTACAAGTTGCCCAACACATTGAGTGTGGTTAATGCGCAGGCAACGATCAACAAGGCGTTGCTGACGCTTGGGGGGACGAATACGACGTTGACCTACAACGGTGGTGTGCAGCGCAACAATTTTGTGGCGACAGTGGGGGCGATCTACAACAACGACATCACCACGGTGTCTGGTCTGGTGACGGGGGTCAATGCGTCAGACACCCCTTACACAAATTCGGCGGGACTGTCGAACGCACAAGGCAGTGGAGTTAGTAATTACACCATCACATATGGCCCTAGTGGTAGTTTGAAGATAGACAAGGCGCCGCTGACGTTGACGGCCAATGCGCTGAGCAAGACGTACGACGGCACGCTGGGTGTAGGCAATGCAAGCAACGTTGGCTACAGCATGACGGGCCAGCTGTTCACGAACGTAAGCAACGGCAAC
>JACCDQ011291635.1_pt1 | contig 12251 bp, 7 predicted proteins | sample 7446031 | NCBI WGS metagenome assembly JACCDQ01 (sample SAMN15323442, study PRJNA562643) | freshwater metagenome | isolation source: river surface water | place: USA:Blue River Watershed | collected 2017-08-17
ATTGGCAGGAAGTATCGGAGGGGCGGCAAGCAGCTCTACCTGGAGTGCGGCAAGTGGAACTTTTTCTGATGTAACATCGCTTACGTCCACATATACACCAGCGATCGGTAGCGGATCGATCGTGTTGACATTGACCACAGACGACCCGGACGGCGCGGGTGTTTGTTCTGCTGTGTCGGATGACGTGACAATAACCGTAGTTCCCTATCCTTCATCGGTAAGTGTATCCGGTGGTGGAACATATTGCGGCGGAACTGTATTGACTGCTACTGGCGGGAGTGGCGGTACGATATATTTTCAGGGGACAACGTCGGGTGGGACAGATGATTCTGACCCGACCACCACGCCATATGTCACGAGTTCAGGGACGTATTATTTCAGATCAAAGGCTGAGCCCGGATGCTGGGGCAGTGAAGGTTCTGTTTCGGTGACCATTCTTCCAATGCCCGCACCTATTTCGGGGCCACCAAGCATATGCATAGGGTCGACAGTAGTACTTACCGACGCTACATCAGGCGGCACATGGAGCGGGGCTTCAGGCACAACGCTCACAGATGGGTCATACTCCGTAGTGGGTGCAACTCCCAGTCCTATGGTGGTAACATACACGTTACCTACCGGTTGCAGTGTCAGTCACCCTATGGTGGCACTGGTCACGCCAACCGCCCTAAGTGGGCCTTCGACGGTTTGTGTTGGACAATCGATAACGGTGTCTGAAACAATGCCTGGCGGCACACCTTCTGGGTTTTGGAGCCCCGGTACCGGGAGTATAGCTACGGTAATGGCAGCAGGCCCGCTGACCGGAACAGTAACGGGTGTTGGCGCGGGTTCTGTGGATATCACGTATACGTCGCCCAATAGCTGTTTTGTCACAAAACCGATCACGGTCACCTCGTCTCCCGGTGCGATTACCGGTGGTAACGAGGTATGCATAGGCAGCACCATGACGTTGAGCAACCCGGCAAGTGGAGGTGTCTGGAGTATTAGCTCTGGCGGGAGTGCGAGTATCAGCGCTTCCGGAGTAGTAACAGGAATTGCAGCTGGGACCGAGACGGTAACCTATTCCTTGAGTAGCGGCTGTACGGCAACCATCGTTGTGACCATATATGACAGTCCGGCTGCTATCACCGGGTCCACCACGGTATGCACTGGCCAAACCACCACGTTGAGCAATAGCACGTCTGCGGGTACGTGGATTACCAGCAATTCAAATGCCTTTGTAGATCTTGCTACCGGCATATTGACCGGCGTGACCGCCGGGTCTGTAACGATCACGTATACGATAATGCCTGGATCATGCATCGCTACTTTCGACATGACCGTATTGTCATCCCCGAGCGCGATCACTGGCTCCGGTTCAGTATGCGAGAGCAGCTCCATCTCGTTGAGCTCATCACCGTCTGGCGGCACATGGTCCAGCAGCAACCTTTCCGTTGGGAGTGTAAGTCCGCCACCTGGAACGGTCCATGGTATCGCGGCAGGGACCACCTATATAACGTATACCAATGCTGGCTGCTACCGGATAAGGCTAATAACCGTGCAGCCTACGCCCGATATCACTGGGGATGATTCGGTATGCCTCGACAATGACATGGCACTCTCCGCCTCGATACCGGGCGGAGACTGGACCACATCAAGTTCCGGTCTATATGTCGACCTTTCGGGTGGCGTGGTCTCTGGTACGGGTGTGGGCCAGGGTACCATTACGTATACACTGCCTACAGGCTGTTTTGATACGCATGACGTGGAGGTATACGAAGCGACCATAACCGGTACGCTACTGGTAGCCCTGGGTTCGACATCTTCACTTTCAGGTGCCCCGTCTGGTGGTACCTGGACGAGCAGTAACACTGCGGTGGCCACCGTGAGTTCATCGGGTGTTGTGACCGGTATATGGCCCGGCACGGCTGAGATCACCTATACGCCAAGCGCTGGCTGTCTGGCAGTGTCGGAAGTGACCGTGCAAGCCATAGTGTGCCAAACAATGCCCATTAGTATCTGTGATTCCGTCATGACGTACTGCGACAGCAACAACTTCCGGCTGACCTTGTCTATTCCGCCCGGTGCAAGCGTAAGCTGGTCTAGCGCTCCCTCGGGAGCCGCGCCCGTCATCACTGGTGCCGGAGATTATGAGATATCGCCGCGGCCACCGGCAGGCATCTATACGCTTACAGCAACCTATGTTCTCGGGACTGACACTGCGGCCACGCATGTGGTGCTGGTAGTGCCGGCACCTGAGTGTAGCCCCTGCCGTGTCTTCAGGCCATGCGATACTACCTGCTCTGGCTGTGCAACGATACGACCGTTCCGCACCATCGTAGCAAAGAACATGACAAGCGCTTACTTATCTGAGACCACCCCAGGCTTCTACTACATAGCGAACCGCACCTCCTCTCAGACGGGACTTACGGTGGATACGCTCAATGCATCGCCTGCGCCGGGTTCGCTGATGCTGATGGCGCAGAACGTGACCTTGACCGTGTCAGTAAACACCGCTGTGACACTGGACGGTGTTCACCTCTTTTCTACGGACTGTCGGTGGAATGGCATTGTCGTGCAAAATACGACTTCGGCCACCGGGAAGCTGAGGCTTATCGGGAATACACTCATAGAAAATGCCTCGGATGCAGCAGTGAAGGTGACCGGCGGCGGCGGTGTCGGGTGCGGGCCAACGACTGGAGAGATAGTATCCAGCCACAGGGCTATTTATAACAGGAACGATATCGGTATCCAGATAGTATCATTCTTTTTGCCGACCGGCACACACGAATATCCATTCTCAGTCGGATCAAGTGTGTTCACAAACAGGAGCTTCTGCGACTACAAGCAAGGCGCAACACCCGCTTGGTCTGACCGCTATCCCTTCGTGTGGCCGGTAACGAACAGCCTCACCACAGTGACAGCAATCAGCTACAGTCCCTCGTATGTGGTCGATACATTCCCGGCTTACCATGGACCTGCGAACATTGGTATTTCCATTGTCGATCTGGGGTATACCGATACAACAACATACGGCTCCAATTACGCTTACTACGGTATCACGCTTGGGGATTCTACCGCGGCAGATTCAACGAACATGTTCGATACTCTTGGATATGGCGTTGGAGTGACCAATGGCAATGCCCGGCTGTATAACAACATATTCAGACTTACACCACAATTCAATTATAGCGCTGGCGGTACGCCATATTCGTTCTCTTCTGGCGTGGTGGCTTCACTTTCTAGCTATAACGGCAAGAAGCGGTTGGTGGAGATATCTTATGGCCGGAATACCAATGGAACTCATAACCGGTTCTTCAACTGCCATCATGGTTTCCTGGGCGATTGCTGGTTCAGTTTGATATGTGACAGGGCCGAGATGGCCTCGAGTCTGTACATACCTGGGGGCGACGTCGGGGATATGAACTACGGTATCAAGAATGGCAATACTACCGCCAACAGGTATTATGGCAAGCATATTATACAGAACAGTTCTATTAAGAATATCAGGCGAGGCATATTTGAGAACCTCGAAAGCTGTACGAACCCCAATGGTATCGTATTTATCAAAGGCAATATGTTGTCCGATATTCATCCGTATATCAATACAGACATGGGAGGTTTCGGTATCTGCATACAGGAGCGAGCGTATTGCACTGCAGCCGGTGGCAACCTCATCATAGATTCGAACATATTGTGGGCATTTGAGAACAACATACTGGTAAGAGGCGTGGTCGGTACGCCGATATGTTACTCGTCGTTCAATACCGTTATCAATAAGAATGAGGTGATACTGATGAATCCCGGTTCTGCCATGTACACGCGACTCGGGATAGTTCTTTCCTATTCGAAGTATGTGAGCGCTATCACCGATAACCTGGTGTATGGCGACCCTTCGAGTGGTGTGGATTATAATTCACCCTCGAGCGGTACAGTACCAACGCCTGATTCTTATGTGGGCATAGAATTGGAGAAGACAAGCAATAGCAGCTCAACGAGGACCGATATTAGTTGCAATTACGTACATGATATCGCATCGGGGTTCCGGTTCCTGCAGGATAATGATGTGTACTGGCATCGTAATGTTATGACACGCAACACCTATGGTCTGGTACTCCACAACGTGGGCGCCACCGGCGGATCGATTGGAGACCAGACAGATACCTGCACACCAAGTGACAATAACTGGTACCAGGGTGGTGCTGCAGGAACTGGATGGCCTGGCTGGACAGGTACAAATGTGTACGAGACATTCTCTGTAGGATCCGACCCGCAGTACTCGAAGCTGTATGTCAATACGGGGACCGTAGGTACTTCGGGCGTTAACCGGCTGAGACCGACCGTTCATGGTGTGACCCTATACACCACACCTACCGGATATGCATATGCCAATGGGACCACTGTGGTCAATGTGTCGACGTACTGCAGCCCGACGCCGAGTATTGCTGCTATGTGTGCACCCGGGTTCGCAGGAAGCTATCCGAAGCCGGTCAATGGTGGAGGTGGTGATATGAAGGACGCAGGTAATGGTATCAACTACACTATTTTCCCAAACCCGAGCGACGGGTTAGCCACTATACGACAGAGCGAGATCGTAGATATGGCAGTATCTGTAAGGGTCTACAACTATGCAGGAGCCCTCGTGCAGAACCGAGAGATGCGGTTCGTCAATGGAGTCATCAACATAGATGTGCGAAATGTAGCCCAAGGGTTGTATATGATCGTCCTTTCAGATGATAATGGGAAAACCACTACATTCAGGCTTGTAAAACAATAACGTTTGTTCGCTTGGAATGGTAAAAGGGGTGGCCACTGGCTACCCCTTTACTTATATGTGCCTAGTGGGTCTTTGGGGTTGTTTTACGCAAAGGCAACATATTGCCAACCTATGATAAGAGAACGTCAGTCGGCTTATAACGAGATCTGCGGATCTAAGGAAGGTTCTTCCTTGAAAGGTAAAGGAGCCATCAGCTATGTAAAGCCGACACTGACTGCAATATTGCATTGCGGTCAGTGCTGTGCGGCTCGCCGAAAAGCGCAATGAGCGATAGCGATTGAAGCGGCGAGTGCCACCGACTGGGGCGGCCTCGGGAGCGCAGCACAGAGGCCGCACAGTGCAGGATTTTTGCGTGGCATGACAATATGCGCGGGCCAGTGGCAGCAAAAATCCGGAACGCAGGAGGTGGCTTCGCGGGCGAGCACTAACGAGGGCTGCGGATGGACTTTAGGCTGCGCGAGTAAATGAAAACGCTGCGTTTTAGCAGTGTTTGTGATGAGCGAGCGGTAAAGGCTAAAGGACATACGAGCAGCCATGAAATTTCTGTATGAAGCCGCACAGAGCATGACAAACCGCTCTGCGGGAAAAACAATCTCTTGCCCTGCTTCCTTAAAATTTTAGCCAGGGCAAGTGTTTGTTTTAGGTTTGGCGTGATATGTGCCGAATACAGAAATTGAATACCGATTTACCGTGCGACAGGATAAGTCGCGTTGGCTCACTGTTGACGCGGGTTTCAGCCCTCAGTCAACCCTGTGTGTTGCCACAGGTTTCCTACTTCGGCAGGCATTTTCGGTAACGAATTTGTCTGAAACCCGGAGGACAATATAGCCTTTTATGACATTCCGAGAGGAACGTCAAACGCTTTCAATGTCAGGAAGCAAGGAGTTAGGAATAAATGGCATGAATAACATAAGTGAACTGCTGTTTAATGGCCGTTAGGTATGACAAGCCAAAGACATTGATAGGCTTGAACCAAAAGGTACGGGGGCAGATAGTGTTCTGGTAAATAACACTACGCGAATACACGCTCTCCGGCTGAAAGGCAGGTTCTAACCCATTCGGTGAACAACGTGGAACCTGGTAAACTCATGCAACCCTCCGCCTACCGGCGGAGAAGGCAAACCGCAAGGAATGCTGATGGTTGTACGGGCAGAGGATGGTAGAAAAGCGAAAGCCGTGTTGTAACGCCAGGGATATGCAGACTTCTACTTGGTGCTTAATTGCGAGAAACTGACAGGTATCTTTTAACTTATGAAAGCAAACAAGAACTCGAAAGAGTATGCGCCTAAAACTGCATCTTTAAAATGGGAGCTAATGAACTGGCAACTCATGGAAACGCAGGTCAGAACCTTGCAAGCACGTATCGTAAAGGCACAGCGGGCAGGTAGACACCGTAATATGCGCTCCCTGCAATGGACTCTTACAAACTCATTTGCTGCCAAAACCTTGGCGGTCAAACGGGTCACGTCAAACTCCGGCAAGAATACGCCGGGCGTGGACGGGGTTACATGGTCAACAGAATTAAGCAAGATGAAGGCTGTTCAATCATTGCAGAGGAAAGGTTATAAGCCACTGCCGTTGCGAAGGCTATATATACCCAAGTCCAATGGCAAGATGCCCACTCTCTATTCCCTGCATGAAGGACAGAGCTATGCAGGCTCTACACCTCATGGAACTTGACCCTGCTGGCGAAACAGTAGCTGATTTTAACTCTTATGGCTTCCGGCCCAAGCGCGGATGTGCAGATGCTATCGAGCAATGTTTTAAAGCTCTCCGCATGAGATTCTCTGCGAAATGGATACTGGATGCCGACATTAAGGGGTGCTTCGACAACATCTGCCATGAGTGGCTATTGAAGAACATCTCGATGGATAAGAGGATGCTGCGAATGTGGTTGAAAAGCAAAATCATTGATGGCGAAACCTTACTTCACCCCAGCATGGGAACCCCACAAGGCGGGATAATTTCTCCTTGGCTGGCAAACATGGTTCTCAATGGCATGGAAGAAGTACTGGACACTGTTGCTCACAGGCAGCACAAGCCTAACGGCGACATCTGTAGCAACAAGTTCAAAGTGAACTTTGTCCGATACGCAGATGACTTTGTCATCACAGGCGGACAACAATACGCTTCTGCAAGATAAGATTGCACCAGCGATGGAAGTATTCCTAAAAGAGCGAGGTCTTTCTCTTTCAGAAGAGAAAACACGCATCACTCACATTGAACAAGGATTTGATTTTCTCGGGCAAAATGTCCGAAAGTATAAGAACAAACTGCTCATCAAACCGTCAAAGAAAAACGTGACGGCTATAAAAGAGAAAATCAGGACAGTCATCGTGAAAAACCAAACATCCACACAGGCAGTATTGATACGTCAGCTAAACCCCATCATACGAGGCTGGGCAAGCTACCAACGACATGTGGTAGCGAAAGAAACCTTTGTAAAACTTGATGATTATATCTTCAAGCTACTATGGTATTGGGCGCGGCGAAGACACTCACGTAAGTCGGCGATTTGGGTAAAGAAGAAATACTTCCCTCACTTCAAAGGCACTGAATGGACTTTTGCATGTATAGACGACAAGGAGCTTGTGCGCCTGTACAGAGCCCAAATAATACCCATTAAGCGACACGTAAAAATCAGAGGAAATGCCAATCCATGCTCAATAGATTGGTTCGAATACTTTGAAAAGAGGAAGAATCCAATCCGGCTGTAGCCCGGTCATCTAAGACTTAGGTGGCTGTTTAGGTGCTTGAGCCGTATGCCGGGAAACTTGCAAGTATGGTTCTTAGGGGAGCTGAAGGGAGTAATCCTTTCGGCTTACCCGACTGCGTGGACGGGCATGTGCGGCGCGCAGTTGCGACCTTATGATTCAGGCTATTTGTTTGGAGATTCGTAGTCCAATATGCCGAGATTCGTAAGCCTAATTTGCATTGCCTGTTTGCTCACATTGAAGTCTTGAGCAAAACTGAAAATTAATTCGTCTGCTATTTCGGTATTGTACTTAGCAGCAAGCTCCTCTACTTTTTTCCATGGCATCAACAGCGCGGCTGCGAAAGAATTAGCCTCCCGATCCTTAAGGTATTCGCCAGTGGAAGAAGCGTTGTCCCGGAACATTATTCGATCGCCTGGCCTTTGCATTTTCTCAATAAATAGCTTGCTGTTATTCCGGTGTAATACAAAGTGGCCCATCTCGTGGGCAATCGTAAACCTATACCTGTGCTCGCTATGCTGGTTGTTGTATCCGATGAATCGCATCGTCATTTAGCACTAAGAAAACCGGAAAGATCCGATTCCAACGCCACTGGCTTGATAGCGACATTTAAGAATAACGCGCATTTCTCAAGCACTATTGGAGTGTCATCAAAGGTATATGGGTCGCACAGTAACTTTTCCGCGCTAGATTCAATATAGTTATGTATCATTTTGAGAGCATATCAGTGCGTAGGCTCTTTTTTATGTAATACAACTTTCAATAATTTCAACTTGCCCGGCAACGGCGTGTTCTCCCTTCTCCCACGAGAAAAATGTCCTTTCGTTTACGCCTACCGCCTTCGCTAAATCCTCTTGGCTGATGCCGTTCTCAATCCGGTATTTCCCCGTCCGCCCCGAGCATTTAGCGGAGGCCATACAGTACCGGAGCTAGGGCAGAGTAAGATGGAGTGGCAAGGAGAGCGCGGGGTGCGGGTGCGGAGAGTGGGTGCGGAGCGCTAGCCAATAGTCATCCAATGCGCCCCGCATTTAATTTCTTCAATATAAAGTAATATAAATACTCCTCATGCGGAGTTTGAATACCCAATCTATTATTAGTCATATGAAAATAACTAACTAACATTTTCCACAGCTGAGTGCCATCGCCAACTGTATTATTGAGTTCGTCTACTATTTTGCAAATATGATGGTGCCAGGTAAGTAGCTTAGAATCAATAGTTTTTTTCTCTAGCGCTATTTTAATCGTTTTAGATACTGAAGACATTATATTATCTTCATATTTTGTAAAAAATCTACCAGCACTTTGGTTAACGCGTGTTGCTTGGTAGATATATTCAAAGAGCGCTTTCATTTTAGCAAAATCCCCGTTAAAAAGGACAGACGAAAATATAAGATGTAATTCAATGGCAGCATTAAAGTTCTTAATATAGTTTTTGTAGTTCTTCTGTAGTATAGCCAGTGCTGCAATTGTAGAATATGTAAAATAACTTTCAGCAATTTGAATGCGTTGTGTCCCGCCGTATCTCTCGAACTCGGGTTGGTAATCAATGATATGTACCGAATTGTTAGGGTACCAATCTTTCCTTATTATTTGTAAACTGGTCGATGGATATAACTGTAGAAATGCATATATGCGCTGCACTGAAAGCTCAGCACAACTGTTAAGTTCTTCATCCTCGCAAAGTAATCTTACTCGTATATGCGGTCCTTTTTCATAATATATGATGTAGAAAAATTTACTTATATGAAACTTGTCGTTCAATTCATTGAACAAAGACGGCAATAACTTGGAAATCAAGAATATGGTGTTATCATAATAGAATATATGAAGACTTAGCCATTTCATCTTAATACCATTGAAGCAAAAATTCCGTAACGGTTTTCTTATTATTAATAGATAATAGTTGTGAGCTGTTAGGTAGCATTTCCTCGAAGCTAAAATTATCGCACGTCGATTTGATGATAATACTATGAAGTAGCTTCACCGAGAGAGGACTTAGTAAATTAACGTACTGCGGTTTTCGTTCGGCTGCCCTTGTGGCCACGTCGTATTTGCCGTCCAACTCATTTCTAAAGAAAATTTCCTGCGGCATGTTTAGTTCGCCTTTCAAGTTTTGAAGAAAAAAGAAGAAATCTAAATCATTCATCTTCTTTATCTCTTTTTTAAAATCAAAGGCATGAAAAATCCACTTCTTCCGTTGAATAAATACATTGTCTGCTATCTTAATTCGTGGAAGAAAAACCACAGGCTTCTTAAAAAACCGCAATAGCAATTCCTTTTTTAGTTGAGTATTGAAAAGAGCAATGAGAGCAAACCAATTAAACATGGGCGTACCGCCGATATGAAACAGGAATTGGAATAAACTAGACCTGCCATATACATTTTGAAAACCTAAATCAATGACATTTATAACCTCACCATTAAGGTCAATTATCTCCAATTCCTTTATTCCACTATTATACCTAATTTTAAGGTCATTAATATCGATTTGTCTTTCTCTGCTTGTCCTAGAAAAGTTCCCAGGCCATTTCAGTTCGTGACCAAATATTGGTGGATGAATATTGGCATTAAAATTCGAACTATCAACATTCTCTACTAGCTTTACACCCGCATAATTTTGATTCCACACCCTTAATTTTTCAGTTTCTTTCTCATCAAAGAGATGAAGGAATCTACTCATCAGTTTTCCATAGCCGATTGTGATACCGTTAATTATAACAATATCCTTATTACCATCTCTTCCTAGTTGAATAAAACCTGAATGTGATTTGCTCCTCGATTCGGTAGTATCATTTCTCTTTGTTTCTTCTATTAGGGTATTGAGCAGAGAATCCGAGATCAATACGCTTTCTTCACCGTTATTATTAAGTAAATAGTCTTTTATGATTTTTACTTTCTTCTCATTCTCAACACCTACCTTATTGTAAGCATCGACCAGTTTCTTCCTCTTACTGTCATTTTCGGTGGTCTTAAGATACTTATAATAATCTTGGTAAAACGTAAGTAATACAACACTGTCACCCTCTATATATGCTTCTTGAAAAAACTCTGTGACCAATACATTCTCCATATTCGTGGAACATAGCGATTCGAAGGCAAACATAAACTTTCTAATTGCTTCAACCACATGAGCAGCAATATCTTCATCAAGAGTAAAAGTTACGTTTTTGACGGTCTCCTCATAAAGCAGATTCCGATACTTAAGTTCGTTCACGCTATGGGATTGTTTAAAGACAAAATTGTTGTATAACAAGTCCTTGTTGTCATTAAAAACAATATTTTGAGCTGGCTGAACAATTTGTTTATTTAGAATGGAACAGATTTCGTCCAATGTCGACTTAATCTTAATAAGTGTATCTTTTCGACTACCAATGTCGATAAAATCACGTTTCAATGACAACAGAGAACCAAAATGGGCGGGCAATGAACCATCAATATTAAAACTTATTTGCTGAAGAAATTTGATGATCTTACTGTCAAAATCAACATCTAACGGTGAGTAAGGCAAAGCGAATTCCAATAATCCTGTTGATATCAATTGTGAAAGATAGGAGGATATTTCATCTTTTTTGAGACTTGTATTAACCTCGCTCAAATGCTCAACAAGGTCGGAAAAAGTATATGACGACTCTTTAAAAAGCGCTAATAGGTAACTGATAGACTTAGTGCATACGACACTTTGGAACGTGTCTATGTTATTTATGTTTGTAAAAAATAGTAGTTTATTGGAATCGATGGTGATAGTATTATTAGGCACAACTATTACTTCCTTATTGTCGAACGAAATCGTCAAGATAAGATCGTACAAGTGCTTCAAAAGATAATTATTATACCTAATTGCAGATGTAGTCTTATCATTTTTGCCTGTAAAATGAATGCACTTGTCTGTCTTGCTCAAAGAACCTAACGTCAGACTAGTAAATGTGCTGAAAGGAGATGTCTTCGCAATAATACGAGATGCGTACTTGTAAAAAGCGAAGAGATATTTTTCATTTTTCTTGTTTATAGTTGCTTCCTCGATGGGAAAATGATAGAGCTCAAATGAGGAAAGAAGTAGACCATTTTTAAAAGTTTGCTTTGTTGATATTTGTTTAAGTTGTTCTATATCTTCTGAAAGAATTTCTTCAAATACCTGTACAAGCTGGCAATTTGCTTGTTCCTCTTTTGAAACAATCTCGAGATATAAAACATATAGCTTGTGAGCCTTCGCGGAAGCCATTGAATTTATGCTTTTCCAATCGTCATAAGTGATATGCTCTTTGTTGAAAACAAATCTCTTTATATTAATCAGTTTTCTACGCTCTTTGTCATCAGAGAGCTTACTTGCCACGTCAAACAATTCGTCACAAATTTTTTCAATGACATTTTTTCGCTGACGGATAATTGTTGCAAGAAAGTCGACCCTGTTGTTTAGGCCATCGTAGCGAACAGTTGGAAAAAATTCTTCTATACTTTCGGCAGCTATTCGGGCTAGTACCGTATTGTAAATACTCATATAAACCAAGCGAAAAGCCTGCTCCGTACTGAGAGCAGGCTTGTAAGATTACAAAATTAGCTTAAATTATCGGATTCGTGACAACGCCCCCTCCAACTCCAGTTCCACCACCGTAACATGTTGTACTATTATTAGTCGCATTGAAGCATAATGCGTCTGCAAGATTCTGGGTTTTGCACACCCACCAATAATGAGATGCATCAACGCAAGGATGAGATCCTCCTGGGTCTTCGTCTGGCGGACAGTTGACTACGCCTTTGGGGGCATGGCTGTGTTCACCAGCATA
>JACCDQ011576974.1_pt1 | contig 12251 bp, 7 predicted proteins | sample 7446031 | NCBI WGS metagenome assembly JACCDQ01 (sample SAMN15323442, study PRJNA562643) | freshwater metagenome | isolation source: river surface water | place: USA:Blue River Watershed | collected 2017-08-17
AACCAGGGTAAGAAACGGTATTCACTTGGTTCTGATACCAGCTTCCTACGTGTTGCCATTCTACCGAAGCACGTAAGTTTTTGATAGCTTTTGGATAGTACGAAAATTCGGTATTCCAAATCCAACGAGGAGCTTGAGGCATATCCATTCCATTTACGTTTTTCAAAGCATCACTTGCACGCTGACTCAAGATAAATTCATCAAAACGGTGAATCGAAGTCGTTCCGCCAAAACGGAAGAAGTATTGCGGACTTGGCTTATAAGTAAGCCCAAACTCTAAGCCTCTATGGCTAGTTTTTCCAGCAGACTGATAATCTATTGAATTATCTGGCTGACGAATATTTAACAATTCATTCGTACCAATCATCTGATAATAAGTAACATCCACATAAACCTTGTTATTAAACAACGAAGCCCAACCGCCAATTTCGCTATTATCAAACGTTGCTGGTTCAATATTATAATAGAACCAGTCGCCATTAGCAGCTTGCACCGTTCTCTTTCGGAATACCGCTGTTAACCCTGGAGGAGAGAATCCTTTTGAATAATTTGCATACAATCCTTTGCCTTTTCCTAAATCATACGTTACCCCAATTTTAGGAGTAAATTGGCTGTATTCCTTTGTTCCGCTGTTAGTTGCTGCGTTTTTGTCCAAATTGTTCACATAGTCAAACGACATACGGTCGTAACGTAAACCTAATGAAAAACGAACGTTTTTATGCGGTTCAAATTCGTACTGAGCGTAAGTTCCAATGTTGTGAATTTGAGCAGTATAACTAGTCAACAAAGAATCTGGACGCTCTTGAGCAATGGAATATTTTTCGACCGACTTTTTATCTGCTCTTAATTGAGCGGACAATTTCACGTAGTAAGCCCAGTAATCATTCGGAGAAAAATCAAAGGTTGTTCCTACAATTAACTTTGAGTTCCAGAAATTAATTTTCTGTGTATGTTGTGCGATAATACCCGTACTCGAAAAGTTATTTGAATTCACCTGACCACTAGCCGTCGTACTTGGTGTTCTCCACGAAATAGCATAAGAAGGGTTTTGACCATGACGATTATTACGATAAAAAGCCGTAATAAATGAAGTTGAACCATCTTTCCACTGATGGTCTAGCGTCACACGACTACGTACTGAAAAAGCTTTACGGTACGTAAAATCCGAAGTACCCACATACGAACGATTATAAAAAGCAATACTATCCGCACTACCACTCATTTGCGAGTAATAATTATTGTAAGCATAAGTAGCTGTTAAACGAGTGGCAGGAGCTAATAGATATTCTACACGACCATTGAACGATGTTTTGTCATAATCAGAAGCGGCCATCCAACTATTTTTTTGGTCGGCAAAGAAGCCCCCGATGTAAATACCGAACTTTCCTTGCGTTGCTCCTGCTCCGTATTGTACACGTCTGTATCCCCACTGGTCAAACTGTATCCCCAACTTAGCCGTTGGTACAGCCGTCGGACGGTGGGTAATGAAGTTGATTGCTCCACCAACTGCTTCGGGTCCATAAATCGAAGAAACAGGCCCTTTTACTACTTCTACCGAACTGATAGCGAATTGATTATATTCTAAAATCGAATTATGATTAAACACCCCCATCGGACGAATCGGCACGCCGTCTTCCATGTATAAGAAGTACGCATTGGTCGTCATTGGCTGACGAATTGCCATCGAGTGTTGTTCATTTCCTAAATTAACCATCAATACCCCTGGCACTTTGTTGATAATTTCATACATGGCGGTTGGCTTCGCCTCGTCAATCATTTTAGGGGTAAGTTTAGAAATCGCAATAGGCGATTGCGTACGTAAACCTGCTTCTCTACTAGCCGTTACCACTACTTGCTGTAAGTTTTCAACCGCAGGTTCCAGTGCCACTACAATTTTTTGACCTGTCTGAATCGCAATCATTTGTTTCTGAAAACCGATACACGAAACAAGAATTTCGCTTACTTTTTCTTTTGTTGAGAAGCCAAATTCTCCATTCACGTTGGTGATGCCACCAGCGTTTTTCCCTACTACAGATACCGAAGCTCCAACCACAGGTTCTTGCGTTGAGCTATCGTATATTTTTCCTGATAATACTGTTTGAGCAAATGATATATGAGAGGCTACTGCAAAGCAAATAGCCATGAAAAGTCTTAGTGATTTCATGTCTTAAATGATGAAATAATGTACGAAATGCTATAACGAAGCCATATCGAAACACCAACAACTACATCTTGATAATCAGCTAATTAAACTGATTAAAAAGTTATTTTCTGTTGACACAACAATACTTCGCTATACGAAATCGGACGAAAAAAAATTGTAAGAGTATATGCTTACCTATTCAGGTATGAAAGAAACTGAATGATAAAACGATAAAAATAAGATGACTCAATAAGTCAACAAAGTTGTTGTGTAACGTGTAGATTTTAACGTTTAAAGTACTTTATGCCAAAAGCTACTTTGAACGTTAATCTCATAAACTTTTCACAGAACATCTCTATACGGTTGGGGGATGAAGAATAGCAAAAATATAGTCCGAAGGAATAGTAGGACGATATTCGGGGAAGTGGTGTTTTTCTTTCAAAGCAACGTAATCCATCGAAAGCGAAGGAAATGTATTGTTCGGGAAATAACACGGAATTTCTAATAAAAGGCGAGCAAAGGTAGCTCCTTTTTCAGTTGTTTCTTTTTGGTCTGCGGCCGCTAAACGTTTTGCTAAATAACACTTACCATCACAATGTAATTGAGGACGAAGGCGATTTTCACAGAGATTTTGAACGATATAATCTTTTCGTAATTCATAATCAGCATAGACCAACGGAATGGCTAACATTCTGACAAACAGAAGGCAAGTCAATAATAAAGCCGATATGTTGATTTTTTGTTTCACGAACGTATTTTCAATTCTGATGCAAAGGTAAGCGAGGATTTTTATTTGGAGGTGTTTTTTGTAAGAAAAATTAGCTCTATAGGTATTTTGAAGCCTGATAGCTTCTCCAAAAAACCAAAACCTATAAGGTTTCAAAAACCTTATAGGTTTAAACCAGTAAAAGATCTTACCAACAAAACAGCAACTCATTGTTAATACTCCCACTCCATATCAATAGGAGCTTTATTAACGGTATGAAAGTGCATAAAAGCATCTTTACCTCCAAAATATTGCAACGTAGTATCCCTATTTAAATAAGTTGTTTTCTCCGACAGAAACGCATGATAGGAGGAGTATAACCAATCATGAGCGTTCTCACAAAAACCATGATGTACAGGATTTTGATGAATATAATTTACAACTGAGGTGAAATATTCTTCTGTCTGTACTTCAAAGCGTTTCGTATAATCTAAAAATAAAGCCCCTTTTCTCTCGTACATTTTATTATAGGCTTTAGCATAGGCATTAAGCCAATTGCTAACACACTGCATCACTAATTTATGTTCGTCATACTGATATTTTTCATGTATTTCTAACACGTTGGATGGATGCACCTTCACCAAGAGATGAAAATGGTTGGGCATAAGACAATAAGCATAGGTATCCCAGACAGAAGAGGTATGGCTATAGTATTTTTCTAAAAAATAGCGGTAATTTTCTTTACTCCTGAATAAGTTTTCAGAACCTACTCCATGGTTTATAACATGGTAATAATTATCTGCTGAGAATTTAGCAAGGTGTTTTATCATTTTTTCCGTCAAAGTGTAGTTACATTTTTCTAATTTATTAAAAAATAATCAGTTAACAATGTAACATTACCATACGATTGAAAAAAATCTAACCACAACCTCTCCAAACAACCAAAACCTATAAGGTTTCAAAAACCTTATAGGTTTAAACCAGTAAAAAATCTTCCCCCAACAAAAAAAACCGCCCCCTTCTCATCCGAAAAGGGGGCGGTTTCAATAATAACGAATGATTAAAATTAATTGAATGTATAACTTCCCTAGAAACTTACGGGTATTGAATTCAATCCATCATTACGCATTCATCATTACGCATTATCATTTTTATGCGTATTCTTCCACAGGAACACAAGCACATACCAAGTTTCTATCTCCAAAGGCAGAATCAATTCTTGATACCGTTGGCCAGAATTTACTTGCTTTTACGTATGCTAATGGGAATACCGCTTTTTCACGACTGTATGAACGTTCCCAGTTTTCTACCAATACTACTGCTTGCGTATGTGGAGCATATTTTAACACGTTATCCGCTTTGTCTGCTGTACCGTTTTCGATTTCACGAATCTCTTCACGAATCGCAATCATTGCATCACAGAAACGGTCTAATTCCGCTTTTGATTCAGATTCTGTTGGCTCAATCATCAACGTTCCTGCTACTGGGAACGAAAGTGTTGGAGCGTGGAAACCATAGTCCATCAAACGTTTAGCAATGTCTTCAGCTTCAACTCCTACCGCTACTTTAAACGGACGACAATCTAAAATCATCTCGTGTGCACAACGTCCTTCAGAACCTGTATAAAGCACAGGGTAATGTTCCATCAAACGAGCTTTGATATAGTTAGCATTCAAAATAGCCGTCTCTGTTGCATGACGTAAGCCTTCGCCACCCATCATGGCAATATACGCATACGAAATAACCAAGATACTTGCCGAACCATAAGGTGCTGCCGATACCGCTGTAATTCCTTGAGCGCCACCCGCATTCGCCACTACAGCGTGTGCAGGTAAGAATGGTGCTAAGTGAGCTCCTACACCGATTGGCCCCATGCCTGGGCCTCCGCCACCGTGAGGGATACAGAAGGTTTTGTGTAAGTTCAAGTGACAAACGTCTGCTCCAATCGTGGCAGGAGAAGTTAAACCTACTTGAGCATTCATGTTGGCACCATCCATATAAACTTGTCCACCAAACTCGTGAATCATCGCACAAATTTCTTTGATTGACTCTTCAAAAACACCGTGTGTGGATGGATATGTTACCATTAAACACGATAAATTAGCCGCATGTAATTCCGCTTTTTCACGTAAATCTGCTAAGTCAATGTTTCCTTGCTCATCACATTTCGTTACTACTACTTTCATCCCTGCCATTACTGCCGACGCTGGGTTTGTACCATGAGCAGAAGAAGGAATTAAGGCAATATTTCTGTGAGAATCGCCTCTTGATTCGTGGTAGGCACGAATCACCATCAAACCAGCATACTCTCCTTGAGCCCCTGAATTTGGTTGGAATGACATTTGGGCAAAGCCTGTAATTTCACATAACCAATTATTCAAATCCGAAATCATTTCTAAATAACCACCTACCTGATTACTTGGAGCAAATGGGTGAATTGCCCCAAATTCTGACCAAGTGACAGGAATCATCTCAGTAGTAGCATTCAATTTCATCGTACAAGAACCCAATGAAATCATTGAATGCACCATTGATAAATCTTTATTTTCCAATTGTTTCAAATAGCGAAGCATCTCGTGTTCAGAATGATAGCTATTAAAAACAGGATGTGTCAAATAATCAGAAGTACGCTTTAAGTCTGCTGTAAAACCAAAATCAACTTGGTCGAACAAGCTTGTTAAATCAACACTTTTCTGAGTTAATTCTCCAAAAACTGAAACAATTGTTTGTACATCTTCTACTAAGGTCGTTTCGTCTAACGAAATACCAACGGCATCGCCTGTGGTATAATAACGGAAATTAATTCCTTTTGCTTCTGCAATTGCCTTCAATTCTGAAGCATTGGCAACTGCAACTTTAATCGTATCGAAATAAGCACTTGTTTCAACGGTAAATCCTAATTGTTGTAAGGCTTGAGCCGTCAAATTCGTTAAACCATTTACACGTTCTGCAATGGCTTTCAAGCCAGCAGGGCCGTGATAAATACTGTACGCAGCCGCCATAATTGACAACAATACTTGAGCTGTACAGATATTTGACGTAGCTTTTTCACGACGAATATGTTGTTCACGAGTTTGTAAAGCCATACGCAAAGCACGATTACCGTTGGCATCAACCGATACCCCAATAATACGACCTGGCAAATGACGTTTAAACTCTTCTTTTGTTGCAAAGAAAGCAGCATGAGGACCACCAAAACCCATTGGTACACCAAAACGTTGAGAAGTACCCACTACGGCATCTGCTCCCATTTCGCCTGGCGATTTCAATAACGTTAACGCTAGTAAATCAGCCGCAACTATCACATTAATGCCCAATTCATGAGCAGAAGCAATTAAATCTGTATAGTCAAATACTTGACCGTCTGTTGCAGGATATTGCAAGAATACCCCATAAATATCTTCGTTTGTCAAATCAACACTGCGGTGATCGCCTACCAAAATATTGATTCCAAGAGGCGTTGCTCTTGTCACTAATACATCAATTGTTTGTGGATGACAAAGTTCCGAAACGAATAACGTCTCCGCTTTTTTCTTTGTTCCTTTACGTTGTCCGTACAACATCGTCATTGCCTCCGCCGCTGCTGTACCTTCATCCAATAAAGAAGCATTAGCGATTTCCATTCCTGTCAAATCCATAATCATGGTTTGATAGTTAAGCAACATTTCTAAACGACCTTGAGCAATTTCCGCTTGATAAGGCGTGTAAGCCGTGTACCAAGCAGGATTTTCGAGAATGTTACGCAAGATGACCGTTGGCGTGTGCGTATCATAATATCCCATCCCGATATGCGATTTAAAAATTTCATTCTTTTGGGCTAATTTCTTGAAATCTTTCAAAAATTGAGCTTCCGTTTTTGCAGCAGGAAGATCCAATAATTTAGGCAAACGAATTGCCGAGGGAACTGTTTGATTGATGAGTGTTTCGATCGAGTCCACGCCGATAGTAGCCAACATCGCCTGACGATCTGCTACGTTAGCATTGTTATGGCGATTCTCGAATGGCTCTTGGTACTGAAAGTTGATTTTCATTGAAATGGAGGAAATAATGTGCGAAAAACACGTAAAACAATCAAATGAACCTAGCTATCAGGCACTTGAAACACAAATGGCTGATAGTTAGATTCATTTGGAATGCGACTGTACACTAGGGTACTGCGAATGGGTGCAAATTTACGGAGAATATTTAGCAAAATCACAAGAGGATGTTTACAAATCCATAACAATTTGCTAGCACAGGCAAATCCTATTTAAAAGCCCAACGAATTGTCTTAGGAATTTGTTTTCATCATCACCAGCGAATCTTTATTAAACTATTATACATTTGAATAGTACAATTTTAAAAAATAAGTATCCTAAGTGACTTTTATTATTTTCGATATAAATACGTAGAAATTACTACTATGAACACAAAAATTTGTACCTCAATGCCGCTACATCCTTTCATAGATATAGGATGAATTCCGTAACTTCGTTACTATTAAATTCATTTTAGCAATTTTCATATCCTAATGATGTCGATTCATTCACACAAACTAAAATCAAAAGCGATTCTAGCCACTTGCTTTCTCTTTTATGGATTTTCGAGCAGTTTTGCTCAAAAATCCCCTGAAAAATTTGCCCAAACCATTAAGGCAGATGATTTGAAAAAACACCTTACTTTCATCGCTTCTGATAGTTTAAAAGGACGTGAAACTGGAACAGCAGAACAAAAAGTAGCGGCTCAATACATTGCGGCACACTTCGATGCTTGCGGAATTAAAGGTATTGTCGGCAAAGATAGTTCTCATTTTCAATCGGTTGACTTAGTTAAAAGAGGTTGGGGGGATTTCTATGCAAAAGCAGGTTCAAAGAAATATCATTATTTAGAAGACTTCATTGCGTCTTCCACTGCTTCTTTTTCTAAGGACGAAAAAACGCCGCTTGTTTTTGCAGGTTATGGGATTGAAGAAGATAATTTCCAAAGTTATAAAGACCTTGATGTTACAGGAAAGTTTGTCATTATTTTAGACGGAGAACCAAGAAACGCAGATAGCACCTTTAGTATTTCGGGAGCAAAAACCCCGTCTAAATGGGGATTATCGGGTGGATGGAAAGAGAAAATGTACCTTGCTCAACGCAAAGGGGCAATTGGTCTTTTGATTATTTCGACAACAAGTATCGAAGAATTTGAGAAACTCGTAAAACAACGTCAAGTAATGCTACGCCGTTTTGGAAATGCTCGTTTTGGATTTAGAGCGGAAGGAGAACCTCAAATTTCTAACTTTGCTACTTTAAACATTAGCCAAGCAATGGCAATTGATTTGTTAAAAACGAACAAAGAAACACTCGACAGCCTTATTAGTCCAAGTACTAGAACACTCGTAAAATCAACCTTCTCTCCAGAAGCACTTTCGCTCAAAATTGAGCGTGTGACCACTCCAGTAGAAACCTATAACGTTCTTGGCTTTCTGGAAGGAACAGACAAAAAAGAAGAAGTACTAGTTATCTCTTCTCACTACGACCATATTGGAGTTACCGACGGAAAAATCAACAACGGAGCTGATGATGATGGCTCAGGTACAGTGGCTGTTCTTGAATTAGCACAAGCATTCGGAGAAGCTGCCAAAGCGGGGAATCGTCCAAGAAGGAGTATTTTATTTATGACCGTTACAGGAGAGGAAAAAGGTTTATTAGGTTCTGAATACTACGTTAACAACCCAATAATTCCCTTAAAACAAACGATTTGTGACTTAAATATCGACATGGTAGGTCGTACCGACGATGCTCATAAAAAAGCGAAAGACTACGTGTATGTCATCGGTTCGGATAAATTATCATCCGAATTGCACGAGAGTTTATTGAAAACCAATAAACAATATACCAAAATGGAGCTAGATTTTCAGTTTAACGACCCACATGATCCAAACCGCTTTTACTACCGTTCTGACCATTATAATTTTGCCAAAAATAATATTCCTGTTGCTTTTTTCTTTAATGGCGTCCATGAAGATTACCACCGTCCGACCGACGATGTAGAGAAAATTGAATTTAATAAACTAGAAAAAAGAGCCAAGCTTGTTTTCTATTTAGCTTGGGACTTAGCCAATCGAGATAACCGTATTGTGGTAGATTCTAATAAGGAATAAAAGAAAAAGCGTAGCATCCGAATAAAGGGGCTACGCTTTTTTTATTTTTAAGAATAATGAACTTCCCCAAAGACCATTCTTGATAAGTCGCTCTTCTATTTTTACGAGTTTATAAAATAAATTATTTAACCAAACGGCAGGCATTTCAACGTCAGAAGTCAAGTTGGATTCATCCAAAAATCCACATTTCAATTGTATTCGCTGTGAAAAACGAACAGCCCAAATCAGCGGAGCTAAGAATAAACTCCAATAACTAGCTTGAACAAGCAACAGCTTTGATTTTTGAATAATAGGCTTAAAATCAGCCAATATAAAGCGATGCTTCCCTCCTACTGCTAGGTCATGTGTTCCATAAAAAGAAGCAAATGCGTTGTTATTAGACAGGAACAATCCCCCTGATTTGAGAAGCGATGCAATCTGGCAAAAAGCCTGTTCTATTTGTACCGTGTCCAGACAATAAAACACATCATCACAGATAATAGCATCAAATTGTTGTCCGTCGAAATGGTCGGCCACGTTATCAACAGAAAGGTAAGTTACCTTTAAATTACGACTTTGGGCAAAATGAATGGCAGCTTCGGAATAGTCAATTCCTTGTAGGTTTGTATAACCTTTTTCACGGAGGAAATCCAATAAACCACCCGTTCCACAACCAATATCTAAGAGTTTTATATCACGTTGATTCGAGAATCGTTCTTGTAAAGAATCGAATATTTTTTCGTGCAAAATACGATACCACCACAAGTCTTTCTCGACTTCAAACATGATTTTATACTCTTCAAAACTACTTTTTATCATGATTGTACACCCGATACTTTACTGTAAACTGAGGAGAGCTACTTTGTGTAAGAAAGGCTTTACCAATGTACTCACCAATAATACCAATACACAGAATACGAAAGCCTGCAAAAAAAGTAATTAAAGTTGCGGAGTTCGTATCAAAAATATCAGATATATGTAAGCCCATCATAACAAACGAGATGAGGATAAGAGCTAATCCCGAAAAAAGTACAAAACGAACAGGTAATAATGAATATCCAAAAAGAATATTAAAAAAAACCGTTAGAAGCTTCTTAAATGTATAATTGGATTCTCCATGTTCACGTTCATCGTGCTGTACATAAACCCTTCCAATGTGTGTTGTCACACTAAAAACCAAGCCATCAATATAAGGGAAAGGACCTGTATATTTACAGATTTCATCCACCACTTCTTTGCGAATGAGTTTAAAGCTTGCTAAATATAAGTCTCTAGGTTTTCCCAATAAGGGAGTCGTGATGTAATTCACTAGCCAACTACCAAAATTACGGAAGATGCTATGTTTTTTTTCACGATATTGGCCATATACCACATCATAATCACCACGTTCCGCTTCTTCGACTAATTTAATAATTTCAGAAGGAGGATTTTGGAAATCGTCGTCAATCATTACCGCATACTTTCCTTTCACATGATTTAAGCCACACATAACGGCATTGAATTCTCCAAAGTTTTTACGAAGCGAAATCAAGGATGTATTTTCATAACGCTTCACCAAGGCCTTACAGACCTCAGCAGAATTATCTGGGCTCGCATCGTTAACCATTACAATTTCAAAATCATAATTTTTTAACTCTACATGAAGGGTGTCAACCAATCGGGTGATTGTTTTTTCGGCTTTGTATATAGGGATGACTACGGAAAGTAACATTAATATGAATTAACGGTTTGAATGATGAAATTAATTTCATCATCTGTAAGAGCGGTATTTAAAGGCAAACTTACGACTTCTTGATGAATTATTTCAGTAATTGGTAATGAAAGATTGCTAAATTCCTTATAGGCCAGTTGTTTATGTGGAGGAATTGGATAATGAATGTCCGTACCTATTCCGTGCTGAGACAAATATTGTCTAAAGCTTTCACGGTCTTTTACTCGTACCACAAATAAATGCCAAACATCTTCCAAAATACGGTCTGAGCTAGGCAAAACCAGCTTGGCGTTCGTTATTTCCATCAAATAGCGTTGAGCAATAATACGTCTTCTTTCGTTATCTCTATCTAAAAAAGGAAGTTTTACCGACAAAGCCACTGCCTGTATTTCATCCAAACGGCTATTTAATCCTTTTGCATCAAACACATATTTTTGACTAGAACCATAGTTACGAAATTGCTTTATTTTCATGGCTAGCTCAGGGTCATTCGTCGTAATTGCTCCTGCATCGCCTAAGGCTCCCAAATTTTTAGAAGGATAAAAACTAAAGCCTGCCCCATCCGAGAGGTTACCAGCTTTTTTCCCTTGGTACATTGCTCCATGAGCCTGAGCCGCATCTTCAAATACCTTTAAACTATATCGTTTAGCAAGAAGTTGAATCACTTCCATCTCACAACACCGACCATAGAGGTGTGTTACCAAAATAGCTTTGGTTTTGAAGGTGATTTTAGCTTCAATTTTTGAAACATCAATAAGATAGTCATCCAAATTAGGTTCAACCAAGACAGGTACTAAATTGGCATTTGAAATAGCCAAAATAGTAGCAATGTACGTATTGGCAGGAACAATAATTTCAGAGCCCTCTGGAAATCCATGCACCTTCAACAAAATAGTCAGTGCATCTAGTCCATTGGCAACGCCAAAACAAAACTGAGTGCCGCAGTACTGGGCAAACTGTTCTTCAAACAAGGTTAAGTTTTTACCTAGGATATACCATCCTTCTGCAATTTTTTGGGAAATAGCCTCTTTCAAGGAGGTTTCATAAGGGGCATTAATCTGCTTTAAATCTAGAAAAGGAATTGGGGTCATGGGCAAAAAAAAGCGTTTGAAAAGGTCTATCCGACTTTGTTCAAACGCATATTGATGATGTTAAATTTATCCTATACAGCTACTCCTAATAATTCGGGAACAGAAGTTGGATAGGGTTCAAAAATATAGTCCGCTGCATCATAGTATTCATTGGCCAATACCATCAAAATTGAATCACTGGTGAATTGATCCATTACATGCCAATCTTCTGGTTTCAGAATTAGACATTTATCAGAAGAATCCAAGATGTATTCACTTTGCTCTTTGCCATTGTCTACCAAAACTCTACAACTACCAGCAAGACAAATAAGAGCTTGCCAAGTTTTTTTGTGACGATGCCCCCCTCTTTCACAACCAGGAATGGCTCTAATAAAATACGAACGTTTAATAGCTCCTGGGAGAATTTTTTCAAATACGGTGAGATTTCCAGCATCTGAGCCAAATGTGGCTAGTTGTACAATTTTATCCATAAGTTTATTTAATATATTATTACA
>JACCDQ011786587.1_pt1 | contig 12250 bp, 17 predicted proteins | sample 7446031 | NCBI WGS metagenome assembly JACCDQ01 (sample SAMN15323442, study PRJNA562643) | freshwater metagenome | isolation source: river surface water | place: USA:Blue River Watershed | collected 2017-08-17
CGAAAGAGTAAATGTAAAATAATGTAAATGTGAATGTGAATGAGAATGCCAATGTAAATAAATGGTAAATGCAAGAGCAGTTAATGTTATGACTTTAACACGCGTCATGGTGATGACAAAAAGAAGAAAAATAATTTTTTAAAAATACTTGACAATTGTAAAATTGTATGATATTATTATGTTGTTGTTAGAGATAGTAGATTCCTCATAAAACAACAAATATACCCTTAAATATAAAATTCATCATTTGTTTTTCAGGGTAATATAAAAATTTCTACTATTGTAGATGCGATGTTATACTTTTTATATGTAGTTCAAATGTTTGTGGGAGTGATTAAATCACTCTCTTTTTATTATTAAATATATTGACAATTAATTTTAAATGATATATAATAATGGTACAAACAACGAATTAAATATAGAAAGGAAAAACTATGTTATGCGAGTAAAAGTATCAAATGCAACAAAACGAGAATTCAAGAAAAATAAAGAATATTACAGGAATCAAGGTATAAAATCCTCAATAGGACTTCAAAAATACAAGAATGAATTGAGAAAAATAAAACGTGCTCAAAGGAAAAATGAGAGAAACGCTATAAAAGAAGCTTATAATCTTGAATCTGAAAAATTTGAGGCAATAGGTTATTCATCTCAGGACTTTTTAGAATTTTTGAAAAAAATCCAAAAATATAATGATAAAATAGAAAAATCAAAAAAGAGTGGCTATATCAGCGCTACTACGCCAACTCTTAATTTTCCAATAAATCAAGCAACAGGAAAAATAAATTTGAAGAGGTTGTCAAGAGTTTTACAATACACTCAAAGGTCTATAAGAGATATCGGAATTTCTCAGCGCCGTACATTATTCAATAATATAAGAGAAGTGTACGGAGCAGACATAGAACAATATGCGCGTTCGAGATGGACTAAAATTCCGTTAGGATTTATTTTCGAGAAATTAAAAGAATATGAACTTATTGATTTTCTTGTTCTTTACGACATAAAAGAATTTGATGAGAACGCACGAGATTTTTATTGGAAACCACTTTATAATAAATTGAATGAGTTAGTTTATGCGATTGATGATATCGCGGATGAGTGGGAGGGCGGAAAATTATGGTAATGGAAAAAATAACTTTCGCAGCTGATTATGAGACAATAGATAGAGATGGTATAGAATGCGTGTGGCTTTGGGATGTGTGCAATCTGTTAACAATGAAACACGAAAATGGAACTGATATGGAATCATTTATTGAATTCATCGAAAATATAAAATGGCCTTGTGATATTTATTTTCACAATTTAAAATTCGACGGGTCTTTCTTATTAGACCACCTATTAAAAAATGAACATTTGTTTATGAATAAGAGGTCATTAAAAATTGGAGAGTTGACAACTTTGATTACGGAATTTGGACAATTTTTAACTATTACATATAAAAATAAAAACAACAAAAATATTACATTTATTGATAGTTTGAAGATAATACCCTTGTCAATTAAAAAAATTGCTGAAGACTTTAATTTTACGATTAAAAAAGGTAAAATTGATTATAAAAAACGAAGAGCATTGGGATATATACCAACTGAGGAAGAATATTCATATATACATAATGACACTGAAATTGCTGCTCAAGCTTTAAAGAAGATGTTTGAGGCAGGACATACAAAAATTACAATTTCGTCTTGCGCGTTCGCTGATTACCAAAAAATAGTTGGCAAAAAATATAAAACGTGGTTTGGTAAGTGGGAAAAAAGTTGTGATTTGGAACGCGATAATTTTATTCGACAAGCTTACCGCGGTGGCTTTTGTCAACCTAACAAAAAATTCGTAAACACAACTATAAAGCAACCAGTATATTATAATGATGTTAACAGTTTGTACCCTCATGTAATGAGAGACTATGATTTACCTTACGGAACTCCAGTTTATTTTAAAGGAAAATATGAACAAGATGATGAAATGCCATATTACGTGCAGAGAATCAAAATTGATATGAGAGTAAAAGAAAATGGAATTCCATGTATTTTATATAACGAGCATGGTTTTAAGTCCATGTACATTGTTGATACATTGGAACAAGGTGATGCTGGAGGTTGTTACGAAATGACAGTGACAAACTTTGATATGAAATTGATTTATAAAAACTATGATATTTTTCATTTAGAATTTTTAGATGGATATAAATTCAGAGTTAGAAACGATATGTTTATAGAATATGTCGACAAACATATCAAAACCAAAGAGGAGGCTACCAAAAGCGGTAATGGAGCATTAAGAACAATTTCAAAACTTTTGCTTAATTCTTTGTATGGAAAATTTGGGCAGAACCCACAACGAAGGAAGAAGTTACCATATGTGGGAGATGATAACAAAATAAAATTCGATAAATCAGAGTTGGAAACTGTGAATAAATTCAAATATTTGCCTGTTGCTGTGTTTATAACAGCCATCGCAAGATATAAAATTATTAATGATATTTTAAAAATTGGTATTGATAATTGGGTATATTCAGATACCGATAGCATTCTTTCACTTGTTCCATTCGAACAAGATATGGTAGATGAGGTAAAATTAGGTAAATATAAAGTAGAACATTTATTTAAGAAAACACGTGTTCTTGGTCAAAAATCATATTACGGAATAACTTCCGATAACGAGTCTGTAATTCGTGTGTGTGGTTGTTCTAGAGACGCAACAAAAGGATTCCCTATAGGATTATTCAACTATTATTCAGAAAATGGACACGGTGGAATTATAAAATGTGGGAGAACAACTTTAAAAACTGTGGAAGGGGGTAAAAGATTAGATTTTGGTGATTTTCAAATAAAGGATAAACAAGTTATTCATATAAATAGAGAACAGAGTATAGATGAAATTAAAAAAGTACTTGATAGTTGTCTTGAAAGAAATAAAAAGAAAACATTAAAAAATACATTAAACAAAAACATTATCAAATTATTAAAAACATTAACAATAATAGGAGTGAATAAAAATGTCAAAAATATTGGAAAGATTGGCAAAGAATTATAAAGGAAGAAAAATTAGAAAAATAAGTATTATAAAAATAAATAATGAAATAATAGTAACAGTAGAATTGTGAGAAAGGAAAGATGAGATTATGTGTAAAGAATATTTAGAAAATGGAAATTATTGTAAAATAGGAAGTAAATGGTACAGATGTTGTGACAGAAGATGTGATGAATGTATGTATTATCTATATGACGTCAACGCGCCATCGGATTGTTACCTTGAAATGATTGAAAAATACATGAAAAATGGATTTGTAGACGCAGACGAATATATTATATTAGAGAAAAACGGTAAACAATTGTTTATTAATTCGAATAAATTCGAAATTGCAAATTCCAGTGTTGGTAAAATTGTACTTCCCAAAGGAGCATTTGATAAAATTTTTGAAGATGATGAGGGCGAAGATGATGATGTATAGGAGGTGAGATTATGGGAAAAATATTTGATAAGATTTTATCTGATATTACTTGTGAATTGGAAGATTTATCAGATAAAAAGAATATAGCTAATGAATCAATTACCGATTTAATTCAAAATTTAGCTAATAATAAAAAATCAGCTACAGAAAAAGACATTGAAAAATTTAATTTTTATATTCAAAATTTAATTAGAATTAACAGTGAAATAGAAGAATATATAAAAATTTTAGAAAAATTAAAAAATATTGAAAAAACTATTGACAGTTAAATAAATCTATGCTATTATAATGATGTTGGCGGTTCAAACAATTTTTCAGTTTAATGAGTATAGGTAATAGGTACGGTTTATACCGTACCATCTCAAATAATAACAATAACATTAATAATAATAATATTAGAAGAGGTGTATATTTATGTGGACAAATCAAATAATGAGAATCAAGGATAATATGTATTATAATACATATTTAGAATGTTGGGTAAATCTAGGAGATTATACTCCTATAAGTAAATTTTTAAATGAAATTCCGTTAAAGACATTTGCGATAATTGACGAGTGTTATAGAATTATTCATAATAAAGTTCCAGAAGAAAAAGATTTAATAAATGCAATTGAAAAGTGTGAAATTTTGTATAATGACGACTATGTATGGATAACCGATACAAATTGTTGTACTAAAAAGTCTATTTGTTGTCGAATTGATGACTGTATACTAGTTAGTTTGCATGAAACATTATCATCATTCTATTTGCACGGTGACTATGAACTTTGGAAAGATGTGGAAGTAATAACAGAAATTGAAATAGCTGACGTAGCTTATATAGATGATTTATTAAGTTAAAAGAAAAGGAGATTATTAACAATGATAAAATTAACAATTGAATCTAACGATATTCAGAAATTATTAACATTTAGAAAGACAAGAGCAGCAGCTCTTGTTATATGTGAAAAAATGAAATTGTCAAAATATTCCTACACAGGAGCTGAGGCAAAAAATGGAATATTCTACTATGTAGAACTACAAGAAAAATCTGTGAAAAAGTTATACGAACTTATAATTGATGACAATGATGTAGCAACGAGTACACAGATTCTATCAGAATTAAATGTTGCTTTTATAATACAACTTATTAAAAAATTGAATAAAGGTGTTGAATAATAATGATAAATGTTATAAAAAAAGAAGATAAAGATGATGTGACAATTTATGTAAGTTCGAGTTCGATAAAAGATACTCTTTCTTTTGTAACTCAACTTTTGAAAAAATTAGATGAAGAAGGTGAAGAATAATGTCAGATGAAATAAAAGAAGAAGTAAAAGAAGAAGTAAAACAAGATAATAACGAAGTGAAAGTTTATATAAATACTGATAGCATAAAAGATTCACTATCAAATATCAATAAAACTTTAATTGAAATAAATGAAAAAACAGAAATCGATGAGGAAAAAGAAGACACAAATTTCTACGTGTCTTCTAACAAAAAAGGTGAAAAATGTTTAGTTGATGAAAAAAATGAAAAAATGTCAGATTATAACATTTTTAAGAAGGTTTTATTAAATATGGAATATGGCAAAAAAGCCCCTAATGTTCATCCGGATTTTGTTAAATATATGGAAGAATATGTTAAAAATGTGGATAATGGAGGGGATGTAAAAGAATTCATGGATAAAGAAATCTACAAAGAAGTGGCTTTAGAAGATTTAATATTTTAATAAGGAGGTTACAAAATGATTCTTAACAGTAATGATTATTACACAGGTATTACAAATTTAGCATTGTACATCGCGATGTACTCAACTAACAAGACAGATAAAAGCAGAGCTCTTGTTGACGCTTTGACAACAGAGCCTCTAGAATATGGCGACACAAAAATATTTAGAAGTATCCCTATACCTCAAGTTGGCGACTATAGCGACAATTCTTCGTTGCTCGAAAAAGCTATAGCGTCGTTTACACCGAAAGGTGCACAGACTGCAGTAAATGCTGTTGAAGATGTATTATCATTAAGTAAAAAGAAACTTATAAAATCTACTTACAACATAGAAATGTTAAAATTAGCTGTAAAAAGTGAATATGGAGTAAATGACTTTGTATCAACTGTTTTATCTAACATCGATGCTGCAAAAATAGACTATTTGTATAACCTTGTTGTTAACGACTTGTATACATTGGTTCCTGGAGCGACTGAAGAGGTTGAAGTTTTAGATTTATCACAGCAAACTTTACCATCTGAAATTCAAGCTGGAGAGATACTAAATCAAAAGAAAATATCTTTGGCATGTCAAAAAGTAATCGACGCCATGACAAGATTCAGTACTTCATACAATGGTTATGGTTTAAAGCAGGCGGTAGATATGTCAGACTTACGCATGATTGTCTTTCAACCATATAAAAACGAAGCTGTCACTAATTTATTTGCCGAATTGTTAAATTCTGATGTTATTAACCAGAATTTCCCAAGACCAGAATTAATTACAATTCCAGAGTCAAAAGCTAAAGAATGCGCGAATTATGACGGTGATGTAATTGCTATAATAATGCACAAAGCAGCATACCAATTATCATTTAAATTACAGTATATGGGAAATTTCTTTGATTCTAGTACAATGAATGTAAACAATTTCATGCATTTCTGGTTCTTGCACGGTTGGGTAAAACAGCTTCCGACTGCCTTAATAAAAATAAAAGGGGAATAGTATGAGGTGCAAATATATACTTAAAACTGTCAAAATTGACAATTCCTATAAACATGGGTATTATTTCCAAAACGATGAAACGCGCAGAGCTACTATAATAGGTAGTTCTGCTTGGTCATCGGAAGAAATCAATTTTGATTTTGGGAGAATTTTGACAACTCAATGTATTGTAAATGAATACAATAACGAAAACTATATGATAATAAATAATAATGGAGATATTTATTATTATTTCGTAATTTCTGCAATATATAAAGCTGTCAATCAGTGGCAGTTAACATTAGAACTTGATGTTATCACGCAGTATATAACAGGGTTGACGCGTGAGCACGTCTCAGAATGTTTAATCAAAAGAGCACATTGTAACAGATTCACGAATTCAGAAAATGGAATTAAATTCAATGTTTCAGAAGATTCTCCAATTGTACAAAGAGAATCAAGTTTTGACACATTTCTACAAGATAGAAAAGTTGTGGATATTGTGTATAACTCAACTAATTCAACTGTAAACAAATGGTTTAATGAAAATGTTCTCTGTTGGTGCTACATGTTCGTAGACAAGAATTTTGCATTTAATATTGATGGAGTTGACTCAACTACAGAAATTCCAACTATTTATCAATTAGCTAAAAAAGTAGATAGTTCAAAATATCAAGTGGGTAATAGTGAACTGAGTGAAGAGTATGGTGTAATGGCTTTTCCGATTTATAAAAGTGATAAGAGAATTTCTCTTTTTGACCCTGCAAACAAGGTTTACACAAAAATTGAAAATGATGAAGAATTCAGACTTTCTGACGATGGTATATATATGCAATACGTTTACAATATAAAATTTTCAAAAATTCCGCCAGCTAATTTTATAAAGCAATCTGGCATTACAAGTGTTGACAGTAACGGAAACTTGAGAATAACATTAATTAGAACACCATCGCCAACTGATGAACATAAGTCACAAGAATGGGAATTCTCGCAGTCTGGACTGTGCGTCAGGAGTTTCAGGGGAAATCATGAGAGTTACGAATATGTATATATAGAAGGCGTTTTGTGCATCACTTTGTATGGGTCTTTATTTTGCAATGTCAACCATCACGAAGTTTTGATTGATGAAATCGATGTTTCGAATACATTTAATTTTACTGTATCTGAATTAAAAAGTTTGCGTCATAAACGGTTCGAGCCTAAATTATTACTTGATTGTCAAAAAATAGTGTTGAGAGATTCAAGCAACGGAGAATATGTATATAATCCATTATGGTTAGACAGCAACAAATTGACACCAGAATATAGTGAAATGCTAAATATTACAAATACAAATTATTATTATAGATTAAAATCAAGTGGATTATATAATTCTGCACAAAATAAAAATTGGGACGGTGTGTGTAACACGATAGATTTATCGCAACAGATTGTAAACGATAATTACGCACAATTTATCGCTAATAACAAAAACTTCCTTTTAGGGAAAGCATTGGATTTGGTGCCAGCAGGTATAATTGCAGCAGTTTCACAGAATTATAGTGGCGTTGCGTCTGTCGGATTGTCGGCTTTATCAAGTTATCTTAATGTTGACAATATTAACAACAAACCGAATTCTTTAAGAAACGTAGGTAACACAGCAGAATTGTTATTAAATGTAAATAACGGTATAAATTTATATGTTGATATTGAGAAAGCTAGAGAAGTAGAAATTGATAGATACTATGAAAAATTATTTCGCTATGGATATGAAATTAACAAAATTGGAAATATTTTTGATTTTATAAATACAAGACATTATTTTAATTTTATCCAATGTGAATTAGAATATATTGGAATTACTGGGAATGATGCCATAGATGATAAAATAAGAATGATTTTTAGCAACGGTATTACTCTCTGGAATGATTATGTAAACATATATAATTATTCTATGGAAAATTATGAAAAATGGTTAGACAATTAAGGAAGTGAAAAAATGATTAATTATATAATAGTGTTTACAGCTGTAGTGATTTTATTTTATATGATATTAATTTTGTTAGATAAAATTTATAATTAAGGAAGTGGAAAAATGATTGATTATGTTATAGTTTTCTTTGCTGTTGTAATTTTATTCCAATTTATTTTATTTATTTACGAAAAATACATTTAGAATGAAGGTGAAAAAATGAAAATTATGAGAAATTTTGGAAAAACAAAATGTTACGCAAGAGACACTGTTCCGTTCAATCCATCGTATTCGCTGGACTTTAGCGAAGTAAACTATACGAATATGTTAAAGACAGCAGATAGAATACAATGTGTTAACAGAATTAAATGGAATAGAATACCGAGCGCTTTTACATCTTTGAACGCGGAATCTATGCTTTACGACAAAGGAGCCTTCTGTACATTTTTGAATCGTGGAATTTTTACATTATCACCATTTACATTAAAAGGTAAAATAACCAAAAAAGGAAGACTTTACAAAATTCAACCAATTACATTGGATGGAAAGCCTTTCGGTGATAAGAGAAGAGTATATACTCCTGATTGTAATTTTGATTTTGACGAAGATTGTTGTATAATCGTTCAAGATTACACAGGTTGTATACAAAGTGATAACATAATACCAAGAGCCTATATAAATGAAAGTACAACAATTGCAGACGAAGTTAAAGTTTATAAACAACTTTTGTATAATATTATACTTTCGGTAAAGAAACTAATTGTTTCTGGAGTAAGTGAAGAGCAGAAGAAAATTATTATTGAAAATACCAAAGCTCTCTTTGACCCCTCTTCCCCGATAATAACATTCAGGGGAGATAAATTTGATGATAAATATAGTGTAACTCAATTTGTTGACAGGATTGATGTCGATTCATTTACAAGGGCTATTTCTTTCTATAATAAAATTAGAAGGAATTTTAATGGTGTCCCCGCACCTGATACGTTCGAGAAAAAAGAAAGACTTATAACTCCAGAAATGGAAGACGTTGGCAAAGGGACTAATTTAATACTTTTTGACGCGTTAATGAATAGACAAATGGCAGTCAATTGGATAAACAAAGCATTTAATCTAGATATATCAGTTGAAATAAACAAACAGATTCTAGGAGGCGCATCAAATGGACAACTTTACAGTGAGTTGGAAAATGAAAGATTTACTACCGAATTATGATGTTTTTCTTGAGTTAGCAAATGAATATTTGCCAGATATAGCAGATATTGACATAGCATGCAGCAATATTTTATACAATTTACTATGGAACAATTTTTGTAATTGCTCTGTAGCTTTCGACACAAAAGAAGATTTTTACAGAAAATTCTATTCTATTTTATGGAATGAGGCAGATTATTATTTACAAAAATTAGAAAAAATAAAAGAGATTAGAAAAATGAGTAACGCAGAATTAATAAAAGAATATACAAATATTTCAAATGTTGCTGCTAATAATAATAAAGTTGTAAACAGTCCATTAACAGAGATAATACCATATATTACCAGTCAGGCAACATCGACAAGTTCAAGTAATCTATTGTCCGCTATTGGTAGAGCAATTTCAGAATATAGAAATAATGAATTAGAATATTTTTTAGATAAATTTAATAAACTTTTTCTTGACTTGCATAGCGACAGTGTGATATACTATTAAAGGAGGGGTGCGATGTGATAACTTATCATAGTACTTGTAACAGCTTGCCTCAGCAAGTTGAAATTAATAAAAATAGAATAGAAAGACTGTTAAAAAATGAATTGAGTAATCATATTGTTACTACACTTACTCCTGTGAGATGGGAGCATTACGAATCGGAAGTTAATGGTTCACTATATAAACAATATGTTACCATCGACGATATAACAGATAAAGGATTAGTCCTTGTTGTACCATTGAACGTTGATACAACAAAATTATCCGAGTTTTCTAACATTGTATCTGTTGATTCAGACAATGGAAAAATATGTATTTATTCTAACATGGTTATGTTAGAAAATATTGATGTGAAAATTTATTACTCTAAAGGAGATGATTGTAAATGCAGGGATTAATTTCTTCGGTAGGACAGCACATAGCATTTAGAGACTTTAACGTAGTTATTCCAGCACAAAACGGAGGTGTTTCCGCATGGACAGCCGACCAGACAATTGGTGGCAATGCATATAAACAAACTGTTTTGACTGCTGATATCAGTGCAGGACTATACATTGATGGTAATACAAGATTTGATGTGTTGCCAGCATTAAGAAGTGGAGCAACAGTGTTGACTGAAAGCGATTTAGATATTTTTGATGACATAAGTTATGCAGAATCTACTGCAACTGGTATACAGTTTGTATCTGTTACAAGACAACCAACTGCAGACATTCCAGTAACTATTAGAATCTACAAGCAGTAATAAAGGCTTGATGGTGCCTTCTAAACACCATCACCACTTTTGTGGCGACATCGATTTTTGTTAACGTCTTGCATACATATGCTAGCCCGAGGAGGGTTTGTAGGCAAAATTGAGATTAGCAACTTAATGTTAACAAATGATGTCGCCCTTATTAATATGAGAGACAAGAAAGGATGATATAAATGATTGGAAATATAACAGGGACTGGTAAAAATGACGGAGGAAGTTCACCAAGCAACAAATTGTATTGTGTTACGATAGATAAAATATATCGATTTTATTCATATGTACAAATTAACGATGTAAACGACCTGAAGAGTTATTTAAATACAAAAGGAACAATTCCTGCAACCGGTGTAAAAGGGTCAACAGGAACTACTTATTATATTATTGACGAGGCAAGAACAATTGAATATAATACAGAAACATCTTTTATTGTGAAGTCAGTTAGAATTAAAGGTACTTTTTCAAATAAACAATATCAAGGTGGCGAAGTGTTAACAAACCTTTCGGGGACTGTAACTTATAATTCGATAACTTCAATTGAGTGTTTAGAGGTGTAATTATGAGTAGTTGGAAATATGTGGAATATTCATTATATAATACAAAAGGTGATAACGGGTTTTATACGTTGAAAAAAATATTAAGTTATAATTTGCCAATTAATATAATTATTGGTGCTAGAGGATATGGAAAGACTTTCGCGGTAAAAAAGTACTGTATTTCCAAATACTTGCAAAACGGCGATAAGACAGTTTGGGTGAGAGATACAGAAGATGCAAAAAAAGTGTTATGCGAAAATGACGGTAAAAAATTTTTCCAAGATGTTTCACTTATGAAAGTTGACGAATATAAAGAAGGTAAAATTATTAAAGGAGAAATATACATAAATGGAAAAAATATGGGTTCTGTATTACCTGCTTCAACTTTCCAACGTCATAAAGGTAACTCTTTCCAGGATACCAAAATTGTGGTATATGACGAATTTATTAGAGAACTTGGAAGATTTAATAAGAATACTGTTTGGGAGACTATAAATACGTTTAGCACCATAATGAGAACAAGAAGCGATGTCAAAGTGTTTATGACAGCAAACGCACTTGACAAAGGTGACCCTTTCCTAGAATTTCTTGACGTGGAATTAAATGGATTTGGTATTTATATTAATAAGGAAAAAGGTGTAGTTATTCATTATGCAGATTCTTCCGCAGCATTCATAAAAAAGGCAAGCGAGGGAATAATTGGAAAGTTGATTATGAACACTCCTTTGGAAAAGAATTTAATTTCATCAGAATTCACAAATCAAGGTGACTTAACTTTTTCAAAATTACCTGCAAAATGCCGTCTTGTTTGTGTAATACAAGGGTTTGCACAAGCTGTAAGATTATACCAAAGTCAGGATACATATTATGTTACGGACGACATAAACGCGTTCACTTATCCACAGAAAAGGTATTGTCTATCATTAGACAGTTGCGATAGATTTTTGCCAGTTTTACCGCAATATATAAGGAAGAAAATAAAAGAGAATATGCAAATAAATAATATTTTATTTCAAAATGAATTTCAAAGAAAATTCTTTATCAATTATGTTTGCTAAGAAGATGATTTTTCATCTTCTTTTTGTCATCACCATGACGCGTGTTAAAGTCATAACATTAACTGCTCTTGCATTTACCATTTATTTACATTGGCATTCTCATTCACATTCACATTTACATTATTTTACATTTACTCTTTCG
>JACCDQ011581761.1_pt1 | contig 12247 bp, 9 predicted proteins | sample 7446031 | NCBI WGS metagenome assembly JACCDQ01 (sample SAMN15323442, study PRJNA562643) | freshwater metagenome | isolation source: river surface water | place: USA:Blue River Watershed | collected 2017-08-17
GGTAGTGCTTTTTTATGGAGGTATTTTTGCATGCAATAGCCTGCAATAGCAAAAGTCCATCGCACCGCGATGGCTTTTTTTATGATCCCGCTTTCGCTTGCGTTCTTTGAACGCAGACTCATTGGTACCATAAAAAAAGTCCCCAATTAGATTGGGGACTTTTGCTCTTGATCGTGCACTCGTAGGGATTCGAACCCCAAACCTTCTGATCCGTAGTCAGATGCTCTATCCAATTGAGCTACGAATGCGTTTCCGCGTTTGAGAAATCAAGGGTTGAGAACTTTCTCAAACGGGTCTGCAAAGGTAATAATTATTTTAATAATCCCAAAAAAAAATTGCAAAAAATGCAAATCATACCTGATTCAGTAGTAGAAATTTGTGAATGTGACAAAAAACGCATCCCCTTTTTCTTGATGGAGCGACACAACAACAACGAATTGCATTTTGATTGTATTATATTTGCTTCAATTTTTATTTCTTAAATATGAATCTTAAAAGCTTATTCACTTTAACTTTCGTTTTCTGCGCGGTTGTTGCAGTTTCAGGACAAGCCATCTACATTCCGTCAGGTGAAACGGTTTTTATATCATCAGGCACTACATTTTATTCTGAATCAGGCGCCACCACCATCAATTCAGGTGGAACGCTAACAGTTAATGGAACCTATCAATCCAAAGGTACTTTTACCAATTCGGGAACATTGAATGCTACTAGTGGCAACTTGGTCTTTTCTGGAACATCTCAGCAAGTTTCTATAAATACCACGGTGAATAATATAACCATCAATGGGAATGCTACCGTTAGTTTGCAAGCGCCGGTAACCATTCAGGGTGGTGCAACATCTGGAACATTAGCAGTAGAATCTGGGAGTGTATTGACTACCAATGGCAACCTTACCTTGCAATCCAATTCAGGAGGTTCTGCCATTGTTGCAGCCGGAAGTTTGGTGAATTCTAATCCCTACATTTCAGGAAATGTGATCGTGGAACGTTATATTCCAGCACGTCGTGCATTTCGTATTTTATCTCCGAGCGTTACAACCTCTACCTCTATCTATAATCATTGGCAGGAAGCGGGTAGCTCAAATGCGGGATACGGCACTCACATTACCGGTACAGGTGGATCAAGCAATGGATTTGACCCAACATTAACCAATAATGCATCAATGTTTACTTTTAATGCTAATGGGGGAAACGGAACTTGGCAGGCAGTAACCAACACCAATTCAAATAAATTAAATGCAGGATCTCCTGTGCGTATATTAGTTAGAGGTGATCGTACAATCGACTTAACAATTGTAACCAATAACCCAACTCCAACTTCTACTGTGTTGCGCGCAACGGGTACCTTAGCTCAAGGCACACAAACCTATTCAAGTTTAGCTTCTTCTTCTGGGGATTTTAATTTGATTGGAAATCCATTTCAATCACCTGTAGATATGTCCACAGTTATGACAAATAGCTCCAACATAAATACCAATTACTATTATGTGTGGGATCCTAAATTGTCAACTCGAGGCGCTTATGTTACGATTGATTTAAGTTCGGGGGGAACCAACAGTGTTGGATCGAATCAAAACAAGTACTTACAACCTGGCCAAGCTTGTTTTGTAACTGCCAATGGAAATGGTAGCGCATCCGTGGTATTCACAGAATCATCTAAAGCGACCAATCAAACGAATGTTTTTAGATTGTTACCTCCACAATCTTTGATTACAATTAAATTATATCAACGCGACTCTTTTAGTTCAGGTTCAACACCTTGCGATGCTTTAGTTTTGAAGTTTGATCCATCGATGAATAGTGCTTTGGATGTAAACGATGCAATCAAACCCATTAATCAAGATGAGAACTTGTCCTTATTTGTGGAGGATAAATTCGTATCAATTAACTGCGCTGCCTTACCTGAAATGAGTGATACCATGGATTTGAGAATTTCACAAATTCGTGATACTAAATACACGTTCGATATTGAAGCAATTGGTAGTCCTGGAAGAAAAGCATATTTATTAGATCGTTATATTCAAAAATTAACTGAAATAAGTATCGATAGTCGCACACAAATTGAAGTGGACTTCGATAAAAACATAACTGAAAGTATATCCAACCAACGTTTTGCTGTTGTTTTTGGGGATGCAACTTCAGGTATAAGCAGTTTAGTAAAGTTAAAAGCAAAAATTACTCCTAATCCCGTTACACAAAGTGATGTTCGAATCAGTTTACCGAATAAAATGGGTATTCGAAGTTTGGAGATTTTAGATGCCAAAGGTTCTGTTGTTTTTAGAACCCACAGAACGAATGGTGATATAAATGTTTCGAATTTACCCGCAGGAATTTATATGGTGAATGTTGTGGGTGAAAATGGTCAGTTGTACAACGAAAAAATGATTTATCAAGGGAATTAAAACCCAAGGTTAGAAGTATTTTATATGAGTGTGTAAAAGGGCTGCTTCCACGGGAAGCAGCCCTTTTATTTTGTCAATTTTTTGCGTGTTTTTACAAATTGCGGGTAATTATGGTTTATTTTGCGCCCCATGAGATCCAAAATCATTGTAATCTCCGCAGCAATTTTATTCAGTCATTCTGCTGAAGCACAATTGTTTAATAAGAAAAAAAAGCCCAGTGAAATTTCGGCTGCTCCCACTTCCCCTAAAAAGGAAAACAAATTGGAGAAAATCTCAGAAAAGACTAAAAACTGCGTAAAGTTGCCCGGTTTGTTTACTGTGTATCGCGATACAAATACAGGTCAATTGTTCTTTCAAGTTTCTAACAAACAGCTCGGGGTTGAATACATTCATTTTACTTACACAGAGAACGGAGTTATGGATGTTGGAGCTCATCGTGGGGCCTACAGAGGAAGTGCAATATTTAAGATTCGAAAAGTATATGATAACCTGGAATTTGCACTTCAGAATACCGGTTACTACTTTGATCCGAAAAACGCAATTTCAAAAAGTGCTAATGCCAATATATCCGAAGGGATTATGGCGTTTGAAAAAATTGTTGCAAAAGATGAAGATGGTAATTTTTTAATATCGGCGGATGAATTGTTTCTGACAGAACAACTACAAGCGGTAAAAGAGGGTGGTAGAGAAGGAGCAAAAGGATTTCAATTAGGAAAATTAGCAAAAGGCAAAACGCAATACGAGAAAGTTAAAAACTATCCTGAGAATTTGGATGTTGTAGTTCGATATGTTTTTGACAATCCCGCTGCAAGCGGCGGACACAGTGCAGCCGTAACCGATTCAAGATATGTTTCCGTTGTGGTGCAACATAGTTTTATTGCTGTTCCCAACAATGGATTTAAACCGCGTAGAGATGATCAACGCATTGGATATTTTGCAGAATCAGTTAATGACATGACGGGTAAAGATTTTGTGAATTATCGCGATTTAATTCATCGCTGGGATTTACAAAAGAAGGATCCAAATGCAACAAAAAGTGAACCCGTTAAACCTATTGTTTGGTGGATCGAGAATACTACACCCAAAGAATTACGTCCAGTAATAAAAGAAGCTGCCCTTCAATGGAATAAGGCGTTTGAACCTTTGGGATTTGTTAATGCAGTTCAAGTATTTGAGCAGCCGGATACGGCTTCTTGGGATGCAGGCGATATTCGATACAATGTTTTAAGATGGACTTCTTCACCGAATCCTCCATTTGGTGGATATGGTCCGAGCTTTGTTAATCCCCGAACAGGAGAGATATTAGGTGCAGACATCATGTTTGAATTTTTGTTTTTGACCAACCGAGTTAAAGCAGAATCTGTATATCCAACCTCTGAAAAATGGCACAACGAAATGTGTCAAGCTGGTTTGCATCTACACGAAGAACAATTGGCTGCTCGAACTTATCTAGGCGCTTTAGGGCTTGATACAATCGAGAATCCCATGTTTTATGTGAATTCGGATACCATTGTTTTGACCCGTTTAATTCGGGAATCCATTCATTATTTGGTGTTACACGAAATGGGACACACCTTAGGTTTGATGCACAACATGCGCGCATCACAACTTCACACTCCTGAGGAATTATTGAATCCTGATTTGACTTACAAGACGGGACTCATTGGGTCAGTTATGGATTATCCAGCGATAAATCTTCCCCCGAAAAAAGGTTTGAATGTACAGTACTGCCAAACCGAACCAGGTCCATACGATCGTTGGGCTGTGGAATACGGTTACAGTGTTGGATTGGATGACGAATTGGAAGAAGCAGCTCGTTTACGAAACATAGCCAAGAAAAGCGTATTGAAAGAAAACGCATTTGGAAATGATGCAGATGATGTGCGCTCTCCAGGTAAAGCTATTGATCCGAGAGTGATGGTAAATGATATGTCGAGCGATGCAATGGCATTTTCTGAATTAAAATTGGCTCAAATTAGAATAATGTTGCCAGAAATTCAACGAAATTGGGGTGCTTCATTGGGTATTAATGCTCAAAATCATCAGGCTATGGTTAGTGTATTTAATTTGTTGATGTCATCATACGCAACTCATTTAGGAATTATTTCTAGATATGTTGGTGGAGTTTATGTGGAGCGTTTTGAGCCAGGTCAAGTAAATGATAAACAACCGTATGTAGCCGTTAGTCGTCAAGATCAATTGAAAGCAATTAAGCTGATTAGCGATTATGTTCTAGCGCCTGGATCCATAGAAATACCCCACGATTTAGCAAGTTTTTTACAGCCTGTACGAAGAGGATTTGGTTTCTTTTCACAGTCGGAAGAACCCAAAATGCACGGGAGGATCGAATCCATACAAGAATCAGTGATGGATCATTTGTTGCATCCAAATGTACTTAGAAGAATGACCGATAACTACTATTTCGGTAATTCATTGACGGTTTTGGAATATATGAACACATTAACAGATGCTGTTTTTAAGCAGGATTTGAATCAATTGCCTAATACTCACAGAAGACAGTTGCAGATTAACTATGTTGAACGGTTAATTGAACTGATGAAGTGGATGGGAGGAAGAGGATTAGATCCAATTTCGAAAACCGCGATTCATAAACAATTGGTGCAAGTGAATTCTTGGATGTCTGGAAATCTTCCGAAATTGGAAAATTCCTATCAGAGTGAGCAATTAAAAGCACATAGAGATTACTTACGTTTACTTTTAGATCAATTTTTAGACGATTAACAAACGGGGACTGCAAATTGGCAGACTGATTGTTCCAATGGAGAATTCGTTTCTGAAGAATTTCAGTGGATTGAACATCCCCAAAAGTGGAAATCTGAAGCTGAAGCCTCAAAAATGAAAGTAAACAAGGAGAAATAAAAAAAATCATATTATGAGTGAATTAAGAAAATACCTTTTTGGTATGGTAGGAATGCTGTGTGTCATTCAATCAATGGCGAGTTCAAAACCAGTACGAGTATTTAGCAAATTGGATGACCGAAATTTAACGGATACCGTTGATAGTGAAACACTGGATGAAGTGGATATTCACCAAGTGGTTGCGCTGGGTAGCAGAACCAGTTTGCGTAGGTCGGGAATGAATGTTTCTTTAATTACACGTGAAATGATTCAGCAACTTCCTGTTCAGAACATTAATGAACTTTTGAGCCATGTAGCAGGCGTGGATATTCGTCAACGGGGAGTAGCCGGTGTACAAGCCGATATTGGAATTCGTGGAAGTTCGTTTGATCAAGTGTTGGTTTTGGTTGACGGTGTTCGCATGTCGGATCCTCAAACCGGACATCATCAAATGAATTTACCCATTCCCTTGAATGCCATAAAATACATTGAAGTGATTAAAGGCGGTGCAGCTCATAAGTATGGATTGAATGCATTGGCGGGTGTAGTAAATATTGTTACTGTTTTGGGGGATAAGGGTATAAATGGAACTCAGAGTTCACATAATTCTAAGATGTTCCCACAAAGCAAATTACCCCAAATTGAAGTGGATGTATTCGTGGGAAGTATGGCTGGTAAATTAAAGAATCCAGACGGTACCGAAGTTAAAGATGATGTACAATACAATCAATCAGGGGCCCGATTTTTTGTAACCGGTAGTCACGGTAATTGGAATTATTGGGTAGGATCAGAAATTCAGAAAGGGAATGGATATCGCATAAATACTGAATATTTAGGTATTCGAAACACTGCTGGGCTTTCTTATCATAAAGGTAAGCATCACGTTAACCTATTGGGTGGCTCTATAAATAATCAGTTCGGGGCGAGTTATTTTTATGCAGCTCCAAGAGACACATTTGCTCAAGAAGAAGTGAATACTCAGTTTGTACTAGGTAAATATCAGTTTAAGGTTCATCAAAAAGGTGAATTAGAATTGCAAATTAGTTCACGTTGGAACTACGATCATTTTGTTTTTAGAGAATACAATCCTCAATATTATCAAAATTTTCACTCAAGTAGGGTAGATATGCAGCGTTTGCAATACTCACATGAAATTGTCAAGCATGGAAAATTGGGATTGGGATTGGATATGAGACAGGAATCTCTTTCTAGTACGAATTTGGGAGATCCCAGCAGTAATTTTAAGCGAAATAGAAGTTTTTCTGGAGCTTATGTAAATTACACACAGTTGTTTTTTGACCGCTTATCCATTCATGCAGGTGTATATGCTTTGGCTTCAAATACCTTAAAAAACAAGTTGTATCCTGGCATTGAAATGAACTATCAACTATGGAAACGATGGAATTTATACGGGAATTATGGCCTCGGTCAGCGACTTCCAACTTTTACCGACTTATATTACAAGGATCCTGTGAATCAAAGCAATCCAAATTTAAAGCCCGAATTTTCAGAATCGTTCGAATTGGGTATTAAAAGTTCGGGTGGTGGATTTTATTGGGGTTTGAGTTATTTTCAACGGAATGTATTTGATATGATTGATTGGGTTCGTCCCGATGTGGCATCAAAATGGATGCCCGTAAATCAAAATACAACGCGTTACACGGGAACAGAAGGTCAGGTGACCTGGAAGAATGCATTATGGATCAGGGGATTTGATTTCGGTTGGTCGTACTGTTTACTTCAAGGAAATATGTCTGTTGATTCTGGAGTTATTAGTAAAAGTGCATTAAATTATCTAGGAGATCACACTACATTCAGACTGAATTACCAATGGAATAAAAAGCTAAGTATGGGAGTTAATTATCGGTATTTTGAACGTATAAATTCTGCTTGGAGTAATAACAATTCAGACAATCCCGGGTATGGAATTTTGGATGCAAAATTGAAATATACATTCAATAAAACGGTGAGTGTGTATGTAAATGGTATGAATTTATTAAATACACAGTACAGAGAGATATTTTCGGTACCATTAGCACCTCGTTGGATACAATTGGGAATAGTTGCAGGTATTAAATAAGTTAGATCCTGATGTTTTCCGAATAAATAAAATGGTTTATTCGGCAGAGTGGCGGTGGGTTAATAGTTGAATTAGAAGGGGTTTTAATAGTTGAATTAGAACTATTAATAATTATCTGAAATTCAGCCTATTAATGAAATTTAGTTCATTGTTTTAGTATTTTTGTAACCTAAAATTCCATCTATTTAAATTTTAATCATAATGAAAAGAAATCATTTTGCTCTAGGGGCTTTCATGTTTGCAATGGGTGTAGCTATGGGGGCTTTGGGTGCTCATGGTCTAGAAGGTAAAATATCAGAACATTATTTGGATGTCTGGAAGAAAGCATCTGAATACTGGATGTATTCGGCATTGGGAACTATGTCGGTAACTGCATTTGTCCATAATAAAGATCAAAATGAGGCGTTGGCTCATTCTTTTTTTCGTTTCGGGGGACTTTTAACTTGGGCTATATTAGGAACTTTTATTTTTTCTATTTCACTCTGGGTTCTGGCAATGAATGAGTTGTGGGGTTCAGGTTTAAAGAAACTGGGAATGATTACTCCTATAGGTGGTGTAATGATGATTGTGGCATGGGTTTTGATGGGGTTGAAGGTGCTCAAGATAAATAGATAGTTTAATCTTTATTCAATATGAATTGATAGAATTCATATTGTAATTGAAGAATAAAAAATTATTATCAAAGTATTAGATAGTGTTAAAGCGACACTTAGAATGGCATTAAATAATGATTACGGAATTTAAATTCAACATAATTTAACTATATTCGTGACTATTAAATGATTGATTTATGAAATTTTATACATTTATATTTAGTTTATTGAGTACTTTTACTCTATTTGCACAAAGTAATTCGAGTGCTGATTTGGAGCGCAAAGTTGAAAATTTAGAACTGCGTAACAAACAGATAAATAAGCGTTTAGCTTCATTGGAATATGAGAATTTCAAATTGATCCAAAAAATTGATTCACTTGAATCTCGTACTCAAAATCAGATTAGTAGATCGCAAGAATTGCAATCTCAGAACGAACGAGCTATGAATTTGGCATTAGACGGTTTTTCAACCAAATTTGAAGAACAAAACAAAACAGTAAAAGATGTTCAAAGTCAACTGAGTGAAGGTTTTGTGAGTCAATTGGTTATGTTCGTATTAGCGGTGTTGGTATTGGTAATAATTTTTGTCGTTATGTCCAAGAAATCGACACAGAAAGCATTGGATTCTCATTCTGCATCATGGAATCAATTCCAAGAACATTTACTAAAAAAATAGTGAGTTTTACAAATTAATAGAAATTTAATAGTATGTCTAAGAATAACGGAAAATTAAGTGCAGTAACCTTTCTATACGGTTTTGGTGCTGCAGTGGTACTTGTTGGTGCCATGTTTAAATTCATGGGATGGCAGTTTGCAAATGAATTGTTCATCGCGGGTTTGTCAGTTGAGGTTGTCGTTTTCTTGGTTTCGGCATTTGAACGTCAAACCGAAGATAAAGAGTATAAATGGGAAAATGTATTTCCTCAGTTAGGTTCAGAAGGGGGTGGGAATGCCGATACCCAACAATATCAGGAAGCTATGAAACAATTCGCAACTACTTTAACTGAATTGACTCAGCAATTGGGTGGCGTTACCAATAGCATTGGAACCATGAAATCTGAATTGGAGAATTCAGCTAAAAATTCTACAGAAATGAAGAATAAGATGGCCGAATTTAATGAGTTGATGGCTCAATACAACAATAATCTGAAAACCATCAACGACAAATACACTGAATTGTTGAAAAAGTAAGATAGATTTCGATGGGAAATACCATTAAAATAACGAAGTCTAAGAGTTTTACGTACAAGAAGTTAAACTTTTTGTATTTGATCTTTTTGGTGTTCATGTTCTTCTCGAACACGGGAGAATATTTGCGCCATTACCCTGCATTACTCAATACTCAACAGAATTTGAATGAACGACTGATTGAAAAGTTAAATACGTATAACGGTTCTGATGAGCAAAAGATTGAATTGAAAACAGCAACATTATCCTATTTGAAGGAATTGAGTTCTATTGAAAAAGCTTATAATGAGTACAAATCGAAAAATAATTTGGAATCCAAACGGTTGTACGATCACGATTTCGTAAACTCAAAATTTCGCTTTGGCGATTTAGGTAAGCAGTTTACGGGTGCTAATGAAGTATTTCAGGAACGGTATCTTAAAATATCCAAAAAGGATATTTCTAGTGATTTTTTGAAAATTACGGATGAGAATAACGTGGAATTTGATTTGAAAACATTCTACTTTCAAGATTTGCCCAACATTGCGTTTGAAGCGGTATTAGAACATTTTAAGAGTCTTGCCTTATACAACAGCATAGTTTATTTGTTTGATAATGAGTTTTCAATTAGTAAAGCTGAATTAGTAATGCTTAATCAAGCTAAGTTCATTCAAAAAATAAAGAGCAAGTATTCCATGGGTGAGAAAGTGGAAATAGTGGTTAAATCGGATGATTCAAAATCCATTCCCTCTTTGAAGTTGAACGGTAAAATGTTGATTCCCAAAAAAATGGACAGCACAAGCTACATTTATTCATTTTTACCCAGTGAATCAGGCAATTTTCCACTCGAAGTAACCAGCAACGGAAAAAGAGTTATTACGAGTATTGAGGTTTCAAAACCCGAATTTTTAATAGAAACGGAGAAATCAACATTCGATGGCGTAGTGGGCGAGAAGTTTATTATACGATTGCAGCAGAATTCTGTTCTTCCCGCTGGATCTAAACTGATTAGTTCCTATGCAGATGTTTCCTACAGAAACGGGGAAATTACAGTAGTACCAACTAAAACGGGTAAAATTTCGGTTCTTCTTAATTATAAATCAGAGGTAGTTGATGAGTTTTTTGTTTATGCTCATGAACCGAAGCAAATCGAGGTGGCGTTGCAGGATATTGCAGGTAACAATTCAAATATTACTCAAGCGTATCGTTTGGAATCAACCAATACATTCTGGCAAGTAGTTGGATTTAGAATGACGGTTGTTGAACCCAATGGAAACAAAAAGTCATTAAAAAGTGCAACTCGATTTTTGCGGAATGAGTTGAAGGCTCTTGAATCAAAGGCTGTTGCCGGTAGTACAATTGTATTTGATGAAATTAGAGTAATAGGTAAGGAAAAGGGATTAACTAATATGGGTAAGCCAATAATTTTTGTGAAGTAATGGCAAATTATGTAAAAATATCCAAATCGAAGAATTTACGATATCAATTGGTAAGTATATTGTATTTGCTGTTTATAACTCTTACGCTGTTACAAATTCCCGTTGAATGGCTTCGAGTAAATTCTAAATTATCTGCGGATTTTATGAAAGTTTCAGCAGATGATGAAATATCGGATGTGCAATTGTCCAATACAATCAAAGAAGTTGAACGGTTACAGTCTGAGTTTATAGCATTAAGTAAGATTCAAAAGGATCCAACTGGTTACAAAACGACCGATGAATTTTTCATCCATCAGAAAAAAGGAACCGAGTTGTTTTCCGTATTATACGAACTAAAGAACTACTACAGCAAATTGCCAAATAGCTCAACAAAAGTAAAATTTGAACAGTTATTTGATGAAGATTTGAAGAATGGACTTACAAGCGGCGAGTTTAATAAATGGATGGAATGGAAGTTTAAAAATGTTCCAGGATCTGTCGCTCAGTTGTTGCTAAATGAAATTTTAGTTCGTTGTCACTTATTGCATGGTTCACTTGGTGTTACACCTACAACGAACAATAACTTGGTGAATCTGGCTTTTAATATTGATGAACTTCATTTGGGAGATACAGCATTATTGGTATTGAACTCAGGTTATACAGAGAGTTTTGAAGTTTATTTTAATAAAAAGTCGACAACAGAATTCAAAAAAGTAGGAGATTCTATTTATTTCATTCCTCAAAAGGTGGGTAAATACAAAATTTCAGCTACGGGTATAGATAAATCCCAAGAGAGTTTTGATATTCAAGTATTGCCAATGACAATTTCAGGTTCTAATGGTTCTTCAAATGAGAAGAAAATTCATTATTTTTTTCAGGGGAAGCCATCTCAGATCACGTCCAAAGCAATTACTGAAGGAAGCAAGTATCAGCTAGTTGGTGGAAATTGGGAGCAAGTTAAAGTGTCAAATGGCAAAATTGAATTTAAACCCATGAACCCCGGTTGGAATGTTCTTAAGTTAGAAAGCAGCAGTGGTGCATTATATTTAGAAGATTCCGTATTTGTATATCCCACACCTCAGCCTGTAGTAGTGGCATTCCAAGCATCGAATAATAAAATTAGTGCAAAGCAGTTGATGGTAGATGGGAAATTAACCGTTAAAGTTTTTCATCCTTTGTATAAAGACATAGTTTATAAAGTAGAAGAAATGGATGTTAATTTTATCGGCGAAGGATTAAAGGGCCTAAGATATTCTTCAGAGAATATAAAAATGGACAACATCCAAGTATCTAAAGTGAGATTTATTCAAGTAAAAAGAATCAAATTGAGTACAAATTCTAGCTCAATGATTTTAAAAGAACCGTTGTTAATTGAAGTTATTTAAAATGATGAAATTGAAATCAAAAAATATTGCATTATCCCTTATGTTTTTGGGGATATCTATATCTGCCATTGCTCAGAATAGTATCACTATTTCTGGAACAAAAGTGGTTTCTGGTGGTGAAGTGTTTAAAGTTCCCGCTGGATCTACTTTGATTTTTGAACCAGGTGCAATCTTGAGTGTAGAAGGGGGGGTAGAAATATTAGGTACAGAAGAGTCTCCTGTGTCAATTGTTTCAAAAGATCCTCAAAATCCAGGCAGAGGAATACAAGTGAACGGATGGGATCAAGGCGGTCAGATTATTATAAGTAATGTGAAATTTGATGGACTTATTCAGCCGTTA
>JACCDQ011623867.1_pt1 | contig 12247 bp, 9 predicted proteins | sample 7446031 | NCBI WGS metagenome assembly JACCDQ01 (sample SAMN15323442, study PRJNA562643) | freshwater metagenome | isolation source: river surface water | place: USA:Blue River Watershed | collected 2017-08-17
CACGATGCCGCCCATGGCGCGGGCATCCCAGTTGGTGTTGGTCAGGAAGTCCAGCCCCAGCCAGCGTGCCAGCAGGCCACCGGCCAGCGCGCCGCCGACGAAGCCGAGGGCATCGACCAGGCCTTCGCCGAGTGCGTTCTTGATCTGGGGGTCCATGGGTCCGGTCTCTCGTGTGTCGCGTCGTCGTCAGGGTCGGGGTGCGCGGGTGTCAGCGGTTGCGGCTCTGCATGAACACGAGCTTCTCGAACAGCGTCAGGTCCTGCTCGTTCTTCAGCAGCGCGCCGACCAGCGGCGGGATCTGCACCTTGTCGTCGCCGCTGTGCAGCGCGGTGGCGGGGATGTCCTCGGCCACCAGCAGCTTGAGCCAGTCGATCAGCTCGCTGGTGCTGGGCTTCTTCTTCAGGCCGGGCAGGTTGCGCACGTCGTAGAAGTTCTTCAGCGCGGCGGCCAGCAGGTCCTGCTTGAGGCTGGGGAAATGCACGTCGACGATGCGGCGCATCGTGTCGGCTTCCGGGAACTTGATGTAGTGGAAGAAGCAGCGGCGCAGGAAGGCGTCGGGCAGCTCCTTCTCGTTGTTGCTGGTGATGAACAGCAGCGGGCGGTGCCGGGCCTTGATCAGCTCGCGGGTCTCGTAGACATGGAACTCCATGCGATCGAGCTCGCGCAGCAGGTCGTTGGGAAACTCGATGTCGGCCTTGTCGATCTCGTCGATCAGCAGGGCCACCGGCCGCTCGGCTGTGAAGGCCTGCCAGAGCGTGCCCTTGACGATGTAGTGGTGGATGTCCTTGACGCGTTCATCGCCGAGCTGCGAATCGCGCAGCCGGCTCACCGCGTCGTATTCGTACAGGCCCTGCTGGGCCTTGGTGGTGCTCTTGATGTGCCACTGCAGCAGCGGCATGTCCAGCGCGCGGGCGACTTCCTCGGCCAGCATCGTCTTGCCCGTTCCGGGCTCGCCCTTGATCAGCAGCGGGCGCTGCAGCGTGATGGCCGCGTTGACCGCGAGCATCAGGTCGGGGGTGGCGACGTACTGGTCCGAGCCGGTGAACTTGGGGACGGTCTTGGGGGCGGTCATGGGGGTCGTTCCTGGCGCTGCGCCGAGGCGGCGGGCCAGTATATCGACGGGGTCCCGGGCGGGCTCAGGGGGCCGGGGCGGGTGCGGTCAGCGGCCCGGCGGACGCGGTCGCGGACCTGCCCAGCCGGTCGACCAGCGCCTCGAACTCGGCGATCGGCGCGGGCCGCCCGATCAGGTAGCCCTGGAAGCGCGAGCAGCCCGCAGCGGTCAGCAGGTTGCGCTGCAGCTCGGTCTCGACGCCCTCGGCGATCACGTCCAGGTTCATCGTGTGGGCCATCGCGATGATGGTGCGCACGATCGCCTGGTCGTTGTGGTCGCTGGCGAGGTCGCGCACGAACGAGCGGTCGATCTTGAGCTGCGACAGCGGCAGGCGCTTGAGGTATTGCAGCGACGAGTAGCCGGTGCCGAAGTCGTCCATCGAGAAGCGCACGCCCGACTGCCCCAGCGTCTGCATCAGCTCGACGACCTGGTCGACGTCGTCGAGCACCGCGCTCTCGGTGATCTCCAGCTTGAGCAGCGCCGGGTCGATGCCGTGTTCGGCCACGATCTGGCGGACCATCTCGGCGAAGCCGGGCTCATGCAGCTGGCGCGCGCTGACGTTGACCGCCAGCGACAGCCGGCCCAGCAGCGGGCGGCCCTGCCAGGCCTTGAGCTGCTCGGCCGCACGCTGCAGCACCCAGCGGCCGATCGGCACGATCAGGCCGACGTCCTCGGCCAGGCCGATGAACTCGGTGGGTGAGACCAGCCCGCGCTCGGGGTGGTGCCAGCGCAGCAGCACCTCCGCGCCGATCGGGCGATCGCGGGTGTCGACCTGGATCTGCGCATGCAGCTCGAACTCGTCGCGCTGCAAGGCCATGCGCAGGCCCGACTCGGTCTGGCTGCGCCGGTGCAGGGCTTCTTCCATCGCCGGATCGAAGAAGCGCACGGTGTTGCGCCCGGCGGTCTTGGCCGCGTACATGGCCGTGTCGGCGTGCTTGAGCAGGTCCTCGACCCGGGCGCCGTGCTCGAACACGCGGATGCCCACGCTGCAGGTCGCGATGTGGATGTCGTCGCGCAGCGCATGGGGCTGGGCGACCGCCTCGCCGATCTTCTCGCCGACCCGCCGGGCGGCGGCCGCCGCGCTGTCGCCCGAAGGGTCCAGATCCTCGATCAGCACGACGAACTCGTCGCCGCCCAGGCGCGCGACGGTGTCGATCTCGCGCACGATGCCGCCCAGGCGTCGGGCCACCTCCACCAGCAGCAGATCGCCGACGTCGTGGCCGCGCGTGTCGTTGAGGCTCTTGAAGTTGTCCAGGTCGATGAACAGCAGCGCGGCGCGGCGGTGGTTGCGCGCGCAGGCCGACAGCGCGTGGTGCAGCCGGTCGGTCAGCAAGCGCCGATTGGGCAGGCCGGTCAGCGGGTCGTGGAACGCGAGCCGCTCGATCTCCTGCTCGACCCGCTTGCGGTGCGTCACGTCGATGAACGAGCCGATGTACTGGAGCGGCCCGCCCTGCGGGCTCGGCACGGCGGTGATGGTCAGCCACTCGGGGAAGATCTCGCCGTCCTTGCGGCGGTTCCAGATCTCGCCCGACCAGCGCCCGGTGGTCGCCAGGCGCGACTTCATCTCTTCGTAGAAGGTGGCGTCGTGGCGGCCCGAGCGCAGCATCGACGGCTTCTGGCCGACGGCCTCCTCGGCGCTGTAGCCGGTGATGTCGGTGAAGGACTGGTTGACGCGCACGATGCGTTGCTGCGCGTCGACGATCATGATGCCGTCCTGGCTCTCGAACGCGGTGGCGGCGATGCGCAGCTCGTGCTCGGCCTGGACGCGGTGTGTGACGTCGCGCGACATCACGATGAAGCGCGGGTCCGGGCTGGCCTCGCTCATGTCCGCCGACACGGCCGCCGACAGCTCGAAGTGGTAGTCGCCCTGAGGCAGCGACAGCTTGATGCGCCGGCCGCGCGAACGGCCTTCGACCTCGGCCTCGGCCAGCGTCTGCAGCACCCGCTCGGCGGACTCCGGTGGCATGACCTCGTGGACGGTGTGGCCCAGCAGCCGGTCGCGGTCGACCACCAGCAGGTCCGGGTCACGGCCGGGCCAGACATCGAGGTAGCGGCCCTCGCGGTCCATCTCGAACATCAGGTCGGGAACCGTCTGCAAGACGGTCTGCAGGCGCTGGTTGACGGCCTTGAGCCGGTCATCGGCCTCGGCCCTGCGCTGCGACTGGCGCGTCAGGTTGTAGGCCAGCAGGCCGGCCATGGCGCACATCAGCAGTCCCACCAGGCGCAGCCGCTGCACGCTGTCGGGCAGGGCGTCGTCGCGCGGGTAGGCGGCGATCTGCCAGCTCCCGCCGGGCAGCACGATGTCCTGCTGCGCCAGCGCCTGACCGAAGGTGGCGGCCTCGCCACGGAAGACCTCGCCACGCGCGCCGGTCGCGTCACGCCCGCGCAGCGCGACGACGAACTCGCGCTCCAGTTCGGGCAGGCCCGATTCGAGGAACACCTTTTCCGCGTCCAGCGGGATGCTGACCGCCCCGAGGAACTCGCCGTCATCGGTCGAGCCGTCCGGGCCGATGCGGTGCACGGGGATGCGCACGATCAGGCCGGTGCCGCCCTGCACCAGCGCCACCGGGCCGGCGATGATGATCGAGCGGGTGGCCATCATGCGCTGGAAGGCCGGCCACATCGACGGGGTCTTGCGGATGTCCAGCCCGATCGCACGCTCGTTGCCGGCCAGCGGATGGACATGGCGCAGCACCGTGCCGCGGATCAGGCCGATGTTGACCAGGCTGGTCTGGTCCTGGGCGGCGACGCGGGCCATCGAGACGAACTCGGCCTCGCTGAAGTCCGGCCGCGTCGCATAGACCAGCGCCAGGCTGCGGGCCGAGGCGATGACCTGGTTGAGGTGACTCTCCAGCCGCACGCGCACCAGCGACAGCCGCTCCAGCACCATCGCGCGCTGGTCGTGCTCGATGTGGGCGCGTTCGGTCCGGTCGACCGCCGTCAGCAGCAGGGCAACGGCCAGCGTGGCCAGGAAGGCCGACATCCAGGGCCGCCAGGCGGAGGGTGTGACGCGGGCGAGGGTCGGGTGCAAGGCGATCGGCGACAAGGCGAGCGGACGACAGGAAGGGCGTGGAACAGGAGCTTGGAACGTCCGGCCGCAACGTCACCGGTCAGATCAGGTCGAGATGGTGCCTTGTCATCGACAAACCGGACCTTGATCCGCATCCAGAAACACCCTGATGCGCGGACTTTTTCGATGGGTTGCCGGCGCCTGTCCGGGCACATGTCACACGCGGGGACCGGTCAGGGAAACTGTCCGCGCCCGCTGACCACCAGGCCGCCCTGCGGCACCGGCAGGGTGTCCTGCAGGGTCGAGCCGTCGCTGGCGGTGATGCGCACCTCCAGCGGCGCGTCCGGCACGGCCTGCGGGTGGACGAAGTAGTTGTAGGCCATGCGCTCGACGGCGATCCAGCCGCTCGCGCCGGCCGGGCGGATCTCCAGCCGGGCCACCGGCTGGCGGTGGTTGCGCACCTGGATGGCTGTCCACCAGCGGCTGCTGCCTTCCTTGTAGCGGTAGCTGACGGGGCCGCTGACGCTGGCCGGCTCGGCCCGCCAGCTCACCGCGACCCGGCCGTCGATCGGGCGGGCGATGCGGGCGAAGGCCTCGGCGCTGAGGTCGACGTCGCCGGGCGCACATTCGGGGCAGACATCGACCACGCGCACCGTCACCGGGCCGTTCGGTCCGGTCACCACCAGCTGCGCCCCGCAGGCGGCGCTGCCGGCGTAGTCGGCCTGGTTCATCGCCGCGATCATGCGGTCGTCGACCGCGCCATAGCTGCACGCACCGGCGGTGGCCGGGAACTGCACCGCGCTGGCGCTGTAGTCGTAGAAGGTGCCGTCGCCGTGGTAGGTCACGCTCAGCGGGAAGGCGGCGCCGGGTGCATCACCTGAGCCGGCTCCGCCACCTCCGGTGCCTCCGCTGGCACCTCCGCCGGCCCCCCCGCCTCCGCAGGCGGCCAGGGCCAGGGCACACAGCAGGCTGGCCCCACGCGTGGCGAAGAAGGACAGGGCGATCACGGGCGGACTCGGCGGGGCAAGGGTTGCGGACTTGTTCATTTTCGGCGTGGCCGGCGGGCCGCTGAAGTCGATTGCGGCATCTTGGCAACGTTGACCAGCGCAGGAGTTCTCGCGTGTATCCGGTGTGGATTTGGGCGGTCAAGGCGGCGTTCTTCCGGCCTTGGGCCCGTGCGCCCCGTTCCTACGATGAATGACAGTGAATCGACGGCATCGGACCCAGGCCCGATGCCGGGTCATCGCCTCGCCGTTCCTCGCGACATTTACACACCGGACACGAACCGTGAAACGCACCAACCTCCGCCTGTCGACCCGCCTGTACCTTGCCTTCGGGGCCATCGTGTTCATGGCCTTGCTGGCCAGCGCATTGGCGCTGTTCCAGCTGCGCGAGGTGCAGGGCAACCTCGACGACATCGTCAAGGACAACAACGTCAAGCTGCAGATGGGCGAGCGCATGAACGATGCGGTCTCCGTCGTGACCCGCAGCATGCGCTCGATGATGCTGGTCTACGACCCGTTCAAGCGCGGTCTGGAGCGCCAGAAGATCCAGGCCGCCCGCACCCGCTACGACGAGTCGTACCAGGCGCTGCAAGCCATGCCGTCGACCGAACAGGGCAAGGCCCTGCTCAAGGCCATCGACGACGCCCGCAACGTGGCCCGGCCGCTCAACGACAAGGTGATCTCGCTGGCGACCTCGGCCGAGGTGGGCGAGGCGATCAACGTGCTGGTCGGCGAAGGCGGCAAGGCCAGCGATGCCTGGCAGGCCGCGATCGTCGACTACCTGAAGTTCCAGGAAGAGCAGAACGTCGCGCAGTACGACCAGGCGCAGGCCGCCTATGCGACCGCGCGCAACCTGCTGATCGGCTTCGCGCTGGTCTCGCTGGCCATGGCCGGCGCACTGGCCGCGCTGGTGGTGCGCGGCGTCGTGGGCGAACTCGGCGGCGAGCCGTCTGACGTGGCCGACGCGCTGCAGGCCGTCGCCGATGCGGACCTGAGCCGGCGCATCCCCGTGCGTCCCGGCGATCAGCACAGCGTCATGGCCAGCCTGTCGCGCATGCAGGGCTCGCTCACCGGCGTGGTGGCCAGCGTGCGTGGCAACGCCGAGAGCGTGGCCACCGCCAGCGCCCAGATCGCCCAGGGCAATGCCGACCTGAGCCAGCGCACCGAAGAACAGGCCAGCGCGCTGCAGCAGACCGCCGCGACGATGGAACAGCTCGGCACGACGGTGCGCAGCAATGCCGACAACGCCCGCCAGGCCAACCAGCTCGCGCAGGGCGCATCGGACGTCGCCGGCCGTGGCGGCGAGGTGGTGGGCCGCGTGGTCGACACCATGAAGTCGATCAACGACAGCTCCAAGAAGATCGCCGACATCATCAGCGTGATCGACGGCATCGCCTTCCAGACCAACATCCTGGCGCTCAACGCCGCCGTGGAAGCGGCCCGTGCCGGTGAGCAGGGCCGCGGCTTCGCGGTCGTCGCCGCCGAGGTCCGCACGCTGGCCCAGCGCAGCGCCGGGGCGGCCAAGGAGATCAAGTCGCTGATCACCGCCAGCGTCGAGCAGGTCGAGCAGGGCACCACGCTGGTCGACCAGGCGGGCCAGACCATGGACGAGATCGTCGGCGCGATCCGCCGCGTCACCGACATCGTCGGCGAGATCAGCGCCGCATCGACCGAGCAGAGCAGCGGCGTCAGCCAGGTCGGCCAGGCCGTCACGCAGATGGACCAGGCCACGCAGCAGAACGCCGCCCTGGTCGAGGAAAGCGCAGCCGCCGCCGAGAGCCTCAAGTCCCAGGCCCAGGCGCTGGTGCAGGCGGTCTCGGTGTTCCAGCTGGCCGGGCATGCGTCGACCGGGCATGTGGCGACCAGCCCTGCATCGGTCCATCACGTGTCGGTGAGCGCCCCCTCACCGATGTCGATGTCGATGTCCACGCCCAAGCCCGCCAGCCGCCCGGCCGCGCCGCGCAAGGCCGCTGCGGTCGAGCCTGCGTCGACGGCCCCTGCGCCCTCTTCTGCGCCCGCCGCGTCCCCGGCCGTGGCCCTGGCCGACGACAGCTGGGAAACCTTCTGAGCCGGGAAGGCTCCTGAGGCTTCAGCCCGCGTCGAGCTGACCCCGCGCCGCCGCATGGCGGCGCGTGTCCTGGTCCACCGCCGCGCGGATGCGCTCGATCAGCGGATGCCCGCGTGTCGCCTTGGCGCCGTAGACGAGGTTGAAGGCGTAGTCGAACGAGGCCGGGTTCGCGCCCTGGTTGTGCTGGATGATGGTCTCGAGCTTGTCCAGCGCCTTGACCGCCCGGGCCTCGGGCGTGCGGGCGTGTTCGTAGTCCTCCCACAGCGCGAGGTACTCGTCGCGCAGGGGCGCGGGCAGCGACGCCATCAGCGTCAGCAGGTCGGCCCGTTCGCGCTCGGACTTGTCGGGCACGCTGGCCTGTTCGACCGCCGGGATGTCGCCCGAGATCGCCTCGCCCAGGTCGTGGATCACGCACAGGCGCAGCACCTGCGCGAGGTCCAGCGGCGCGGCGCCCTCGGCATGCAGGTGCGGCGCGAACACCATCGCCATCAGGCACAGGCGCCAGGTGTGCTCGGCCGTGCTCTCGTGGCGGCCGGTGGAGGTGTGGGCGCTGCGCAGCACGCTCTTGAGGCGCTCGGCCTCGCCGATGAAGGTCAGGCAGCCCTGCAGGTCGGTGTCGTTCATGGGTTCGGGGTCGTTCATCGGGACGGTGTCGTTCACGGGTTCGGGACCTGCACCCGCTTCAGCATTCGACGATGTTGACCGCCAGGCCGCCGCGGGCGGTCTCCTTGTACTTGGTCTTCATGTCCGCGCCGGTCTCGCGCATGGTCTTGATGACCTTGTCCAGGCTGACGTGGTGCGTGCCGTCGCCGCGCAGCGCCATGCGCGCCGCGTTGATCGCCTGCACCGAGGCAATGGCGTTGCGCTCGATGCAGGGGATCTGCACCAGCCCGCCGACCGGGTCGCAGGTCAGGCCCAGGTGGTGTTCCATGCCGATCTCGGCGGCGTTCTCGACCTGCTCGGGCGTGCCGCCCATCACCGCGCACAGGGCGGCGGCGGCCATGGAGCAGGCCACGCCGACCTCGCCCTGACAGCCGACCTCGGCGCCGCTGATGCTGGCGTTTTCCTTGTAGAGGATGCCGATGGCGGCGGCGGTCAGCAGGAAGTCGATCACGCTGCGGTCGGCCGCGCCCGGAGCGGCGCCGGCCTGGAACCGGACGTGGTAGTGCAGCACCGCAGGCACGATGCCGGCCGCGCCGTTGGTGGGGGCGGTCACGACCCGGCCGCCAGCGGCGTTTTCCTCGTTGACGGCCAGCGCGTAGAGGTTGACCCAGTCGAGCACCTGCAGCGGATCCCTCAGGGCGGCCTCCGGCTGCGCCAGCAGCTTGCGATGCCACTCGGCCGCGCGCCGCCGCACCTTGAAGCCGCCGGGCAGCACGCCCTCGGTGACGCAGCCGCGCCGCACGCAGTCCTGCATGACCTGCCAGATGTGCAGCAGGCCGGCGTCGATGGCGGCGTCGTCGCGCCAGTGGCGCTCGTTGCGGCGCATCAGGCCGGCGATCGACAGGCCATGCTCGCGGCATTGCGCCAGCAGCTGCGCGCCGCTGTGGAAGGGCAGCGGCAGCACGGTGGTGTCGGGCGCGATGACCGCGTGGCGACTTCCGTCTGCCGCCAGCGTGTCGCTGACCACGAAGCCGCCGCCGACCGAGTAGTACACGCGGCTGTCGAGCGGCTCGCCGTGCCCGTCCCAGGCGCTCAGGCGCATGCCGTTGGTGTGCAGCGGCAGCAGCTCGCGGCGCAGGAACAGCAGGTCGCGGGCCTCGTCGAAGGCGATGCTGCGGGTGGTCCCGCCGCCGGCCAGCGTCAGCCGGCCCTCGCTGCGGACGGCCGCCAGCCGGGTCGGGATGGTGTCGATCGCGACGACCTCCGGCTGCTCGCCCATCAGCCCGAGCAGCACCGCCTTGTCACTGCCGTGGCCCTTGCCGGTGGCACCCAGCGAGCCGTGCAGCCGGCACTCGATGCGCGCGGTCCGCCCGAGCAGCCCGTCGGCGGCGAGCCGCTCGACGAACATCCGCGCGGCCCGCATCGGCCCGACGGTGTGGGAACTGCTCGGCCCGATGCCGATCTTGAAGAGGTCGAAGACGCTGATGGCCATGGCCGCATCATCGCAGCGGGCGTGCATCCCCGCGTGCATCCCGGTCTGCGCCATGTTCCGCGCCATGGCCGGGCGACGGCGGCGGGTGCGTTGAAGAAGTTTGAACGCAGCGTCGTCGACCGCACCGCGCACGGCGTGATCCGGAGCGTGTAACGTCCGCCTCCGCCGCGCCCGCTCGGGACTGGCCAGCCGCGCGACCTTGCCCAGAAACCACTCAAGGAGATCCCCGCATGAAGCTCTATTACAGCCCCGGTGCCTGCTCGCTGTCGCCCCACATCGCCCTGCATGAGGCCGGTCTGTCCTTCGAGGCCCTGCTGGCCAGCACCAAGACCAAGAAGCTCGCCGACGGCAGCGATTTCCTGGCGATCAACTCCAAGGGCCAGGTGCCCGTGCTGGAACTCGACAACGGCGTGCGCCTGACCGAAGGCCCGGCCATCGTCCAGTACATCGCCGACCAGGCACCGGCCGCCAAGCTGGCGCCCGCGGCGGGCACCTTCGAGCGCTACCAGCTGATGGAGTGGCTCAACTTCATCACCAGCGAGCTGCACAAGGGCTTCTCGCCGCTGTTCACGCCCGGCACGCCCGAGGACTACAAGACCATCGCGCGCCAGCGCCTGGGCGACCGCCTGGCCTGGGTCGACGCCCAGCTGGCCGGCCGTGACTACCTGCTGGCCTCGGGCTACAGCGTGGCCGACATCTACCTGTTCGTGGTCTCGGGCTGGGGCCAGTTCGTCGGCGTGGACATCGCCGGCCTGGACAACCTGGGCGCGCTGCGCGCTCGCATCGCCGCCCGTCCGGCGGTGCAGGCCGCGCTCAAGGCCGAAGGCCTGCTCAAGTAAGCAGGCCCGACACGTCGCCGCCGCTCAGGCCGTCGCGGCCAGCGCGGCGGCCGGGCGGGTGGCGCGCACCCGGAGTTCCTCGGACCAGTCGATGATCTCCAGCCGCCCGTCGGCATGTTCGACCAGCGCGGTCAGGCTCTCCACCCAGTCGCCGTCGTTGGCGTAGACCACGCCGTCGATCTCGCGCAGCTCGGCATGGTGGATGTGGCCGCAGATCACGCCGTCCACGCCGCGCCGCCGGGCCTCGCGGGCGACGGCGGTCTCGAAGTCGCCGATGAAGCTCACCGCGCGCTTGACCTTGAGCTTCAGGTAGCGCGACAGCGACCAGTACGGCAGCCCCAGCCGCGCCCGCATCGAGTTGAGATGCCGGTTGAGCTTGAGCGCGGCCTCGTAGAGCCGGTCGCCGACCAGCGCCAGCCAGCGCGCGCACTGCACCACGCCGTCGAACAGGTCACCGTGCGTGACCCAGAACTGGCGGCCGTCGGCGGTGCGGTGGATGCAGTCCTCGACCACCTCGATGCCGCCGAAGTGGTGGCCGATGTAGCGCCGCGCGAACTCGTCGTGGTTGCCCGGCACGAAGATCACCTGCGAGCCCTTGCGCACCCGGCGCAGCAGCTTCTGCACGACGTCGTTGTGGGCCTGCGGCCAGTACCAGCGCCGGCGCAGCTGCCAGCCGTCGACGATGTCGCCGACCAGGTAGAGACGCTCGGACTGCACGCAGCGCAGGAAGTCCAGCAAGGCCTCGGCCTGACAGCCCGGCGTGCCCAGGTGCACGTCGGAGATGAAGACGCTGCGCACCTTCAGCCGCCGCGCCCCTTCGGGCACGCCGTCGACGGGATCGGGCGCGAAGGCCGCGCGCATCAGGAGGGTCGGTGACATGTCCATGCGGGGCATGGTCCGTGCCCCGCGTGACGCGCGCTTGATGCGGCGGTGACGGTTTGATGACGTGGGCGGCGCACGACGCGGTGGCCCGCTGCGCAAGGCCCTGTCTGCCGGGGCCGGCCCGCACCACAATCCCGACCCATGCCGATCCCGTCCGATGTCACCGGTCCTGCGTCCGTCCCCGACGACGCCGGCCTGATCTGCGCCTACCGCTTCGCACCCGGCCCGGCCGATGACGACGACTGGCCCGGCGCGAACGGCCAGCCCATCGACGCCCGCGAGGCCGCCGCCTGGCTGGCCCGCACCGCCACGCTCGACGACGACGCGCCGTCGCCCGGCCTGCTGTGGCTGCACTTCAACCTGGCCCACAACCAGGCCCAGCCCTGGCTGGAGGCCCATGCCGGCCTGCCCGATGCCTTCTACGACAGCCTGCGCGGGGGGCTCAACTCGACCCGCCTCGAACGGGTCGACGACGTGCTGCTGGCGGTCGTCAACGACCTGCAGTTCGACTTCGGCTTCGAGCCCTCGGACACCGCCACGCTGCTGATCTGCCTGGAGCGCCGGCTGATCGTCACCGGCCGGCGCAAGCCGCTGCGCTCGATCGACCAGCTGCGCCGCGCCGTGCGTGGCGGCGAGCCGGTGCGGTCCAGCCCCGACCTGCTGGCCCAGCTGCTGCGCCACCAGGCCGACATGCTGGTCGACCTGGTGCGCCAGATCACCACCCGGGTCGACGACATCGAGGACCGCTTCCTCGCCGGCCGGCTCGACCACAAGCGCGCCCGGCTGGGTGCCCTGCGGCGGCTGCTGGTGCGACTGCAGCGCCTGCTGCTGCCCGAGCCGGCGGCGCTGTTCCGGCTGCTGCAGCACCCGCCGACCTGGATGGACGAACGCGACACGCAAGGCCTGCGCGACGCGACCGAGGAGTTCTCGGTCGTGCTGCGCGACATGGTGGCGCTGCAAGAACGCGTCAAGCTGCTGCAGGAAGAGGTCGCCGCGCGCATCAACGAGGAGACCAGCCGCAGCCTGTTCGTGCTGACCATCGTGACGGTGCTGGCGCTGCCCATCAACATCATCGCGGGCCTGCTGGGCATGAACGTCGGCGGCATCCCGCTGGCCGAGAACGCCCACGGCTTCTGGATCGTGGTCGGCCTGATCCTCGGCCTGACCGTGCTGGCGGCGGTCATCACGCTGATCCGCCGACGCGACGGTGGCGACTGAAGCGGCTTCTCCGATCAACG
>JACCDQ010710312.1_pt1 | contig 12246 bp, 10 predicted proteins | sample 7446031 | NCBI WGS metagenome assembly JACCDQ01 (sample SAMN15323442, study PRJNA562643) | freshwater metagenome | isolation source: river surface water | place: USA:Blue River Watershed | collected 2017-08-17
CCTAGCTTTAATCCTACAAACGGAATTAAATATTCTTTAGTCTTCTTCATTTCAACAACATTTTACCCTCAACTACGGGAGCGCAAAGATATAAAATTATTATAAATCCAATACCCTTATTCTCCTTTTTTTGAAAACTCTTGTTTTTCTCTTATTTTCAAAGGATTTTGACTGATTTCTTGGTATTGATTTCTCGAATGAAAAATATCAATAGCCAAATAAACCGCCTCTTTGAACGAATTGTAATCTGCAATTCCTTTTCCTGCAATATCATAAGCAGTTCCATGATCTGGAGAAGTTCTAACTCTGTTCAATCCGGCTGTATAATTTACTCCATTCCCAAAAGACAAAGTCTTAAACGGAATCAATCCTTGATCGTGATAGGTAGCAATAACCGCATCGTATTTCTCATATTGGTTACTTCCAAAAAACCCATCGGCTGGGAAAGGTCCAAAAACCAAAGTTCCTTTTTCAAAAATCTTTTTCAACGTTGGTTTTAAAATCAGGTCATCTTCGTTACCAATAACTCCTCCATCACCACAATGTGGATTGACCCCCAAAACCGCAATTCTTGGTTTGTTGATGCTGAAATCCTGAATCAACGATTGTTTTATTGTTTCGATTTTTTTAGTAATCAAAGCCTCAGTTAAATGAGAAGCGACCTCACTCACCGGAATATGATCCGTCAATAAACCTACACGCAAATTGTCTTGCACCATAAACATCAAGGCGTCGCCTTCTAGTTCTTGTGCTAAATAGTCCGTATGTCCTGGAAATTTAAACGTATCCGATTGTATGTTGTATTTGTTGATTGGTGCAGTGACCAACACATCTACTTTTCCTTCTTTCAATGCTTGCGTTGCTGTTACAAAGGATTTGATAGCATATTCGCCAACCGTCTCGTCATTGGTTCCCAAATTCAAATCAAAACCTTCTCGCCAAACGTTCAATACATTCACTTTTCCCAAAACTAATTGGTCCAAACGATCGATTCCGTGAAGATTAATCTCTGAATTCAGATTGCGTTTAATGAACGAAAGTTGTTTTACATTAGCAAAAATAACGGGCGTACACATTTCTAACATTCTCGAATCTTCGAATGTTTTTAGCACCACTTCGCTTCCAATACCGTTTAAATCTCCTATCGAAATTCCAACAATTATATTTTCTGCTTTTTTCATACTGCCTTGAGCTTATTTATTACTAATTTTGAAGTGCAAATTTAGTAAAATAAAACAAGAAATGTTTACAGGGATTATAGAAACACTCGGAAGAGTTCAAGAAATACAAAAAGATCAAGACAATGTTCATATTACGGTGGCATCAAGCATCACTGGCGAATTAAAAATCGACCAAAGTGTGGCGCACAATGGAGTATGTTTGACCGTAGTGGCCATTAAAGACAATACGTATACCGTTACTGCCATTGCCGAAACGATTAACAAAACTAATTTATCCCACTGGAAAGTAGGCGACACTGTCAATTTAGAACGCGCTATGAAACTAGGCGATCGCTTGGACGGCCATATTGTTCAAGGACATGTGGATCAAACTGGTACTTGTATTGCTATGGAAGAAGCTGGTGGAAGTTGGCATTACACGTTTGAATACGACTCAGCCCTAAACAACATCACCATTGAAAAAGGTTCTATTACGGTAAACGGAGTCAGTTTAACAGTAGTCAATTCCAAGCAAAATCAATTTAGCGTAGCGATTATTCCGTATACGTACGAACATACTAATTTCAATGCGTTTCAAATTGGCACCGTTATCAATTTGGAGTTTGATGTGATTGGTAAATACGTAAGTCGATTGTACGGGAATCGATAACGTAATTTCGACTGGACTGAAGTCCAGCCTTCCAAAATAAATGAAGCCTACGGCTCTCACAACTAATGTACAAGTCCCGTAGGGACGACCCATTGTGTAACAACTGATTTCAATCCGTTGAAAAAGCAAAGCGAAAGAACCTAATAAAAGGGCTGACTCTACTTACACCTCCACCATATCATACACTACAACCTTTTGCCATAGATGCGCGTAGTTTTTCACAAAAGCTTGATGAATGGGATGGTCTTGGTAGATTTTTTGATCTACTTCATTATCAAAATACAATAATTCAGAAACTTGCCAAGACGTATCTACCACCTCGCGTGGCTCCGTAGAGGCCAACAATCCTATATGGATTTGACGCACTACGGGAATGGCTTCCAAGGTTTTTAATCCAGAAAGCAATTCTTGTTTATCTGCTTCAGAATTAGGGTTTTTCAACCAAAAAAAGACATGGTGTAGCAATTGTTTTTTCTTGGGACGCATCCCAAAACTAAACCCTGTAAATCCCAATAAGGCGGATGCCGTTATAAATCTTCTTCGTTTCATATTGATTGATTTAAAAAGTAAATATCGAGAAATAAATTTAATAATTAAGAATAGTCACAAATAGTTTAAAGCCAGAAGACTTTGTTTAGCTAGGATTTTAATCCGTTGGGGGAAACCCATAAAAAAAAGCCTCTCAATTACTTGAAAGGCTTGTTTTTGTGGTCGCACCTGGGCTCGAACCAGGGGAAATAAAACACTCATTACCTTATAGTTAGACAACCCCTGTTTTCTTTGGTAACCGAATTGTATGCCTTTTATATTTTTATTACTTGAATTTCAATAACAAATTTAGATAAATAAAATTGAAATTGGTTAATAACTATTTTTATGAAAAATCTATAATCTAATTTTTCACTTAGTTAATTTTGTGAATATGAAATTGAAATCGATACATAGTTCACCTACTCTTGAATTCTATATTCCTGACTATTCTACGGAGTTATCATTACCGTTTGTAGATGCAGGAGTAAAAGCTGGATTTCCATCTCCTGCGGATGATTTCATTGAGTTATCTATTGATTTAAATAAACATTTAATAAAACACAAAGACACCACTTTTTTCGTAACCGTAAAAGGACATTCGATGAAAAATGTTGGCATTTTTGATGGGGATCTATTAGTGGTTGATAAAAGTCTTGAACCTACTGATGGAAAAATTTGTATCTGTCAAATTGATGATAATTTTACCGTTAAACGAATCAAGATTGAAAGAAGGATTGTTTGGTTAATTGCTGAAAATGAAGATTATCCTCCTATCAAAGTAACTCCCGAAAATGAATTCATCATTTGGGGAATCGTAACCAGTTCAATAAAACAATTCTGATGTTTGCACTTGTTGATTGCAATAATTTTTATGCTTCTTGTCAGAGGGTATTTGAACCTCGTTTAAGAAACAAGCCTGTTGTAATCCTGTCTAACAATGATGGGTGTGTGATAGCGCGTTCAAACGAAGCTAAGGCTTTAAATATACCTATGGGCGCAGCTGCATTTGAGTTTGAAACGTTGTTTAGAACTAATAAAGTGAATGTATTTTCTTCTAATTACGCACTTTATGCCGATATGAGTTCAAGGGTAATGAACATTCTATCAACCTACTCTCCAGAAATCGAAGTATATAGTATTGACGAGGCTTTTCTAAAATTTAAAGGATTTGAATTATTTAATCTAAGAGAAATAGGACTGAATATGCAACGTACAGTTACTAAAGGAACAGGTATTCCAGTTAGTATCGGTTTTGCTCCTACAAAAGCCTTAGCTAAGGTGGCAAATAAAGTTGCTAAAAAATTTCCTAATGAAACCAAAAGTGTGCATATAATCGATACGGAAGAGAAAAGAATAAAAGCACTTAATTGGACTAAAATAGAAGATGTCTGGGGTATTGGGAGGAAACATGCTAAAAGACTGCAAGACAAAAAAATTTTTAATGCTCTTCAATTTACTCTATTGTCTGACGAATGGGTAAGAAGAGAAATGGGGGTTGTAGGTTTGAGACTTAAACACGAATTAGAAGGCAAACCCGTTTTGGATATTGAACAACCAGAAGACAAAAAGAGTATCACTTCTTCACGTTCTTTTGAACAACCACTTGAAAAATTTGAAGACATACTTGAACGACTTTCAAATTATACAACATCTTGTGCAGAAAAACTTAGGAAACAAGGAAGTCATTGCAATATGATTATGGTTTTTATTCAGACTAACTATTTCAGTAAAAATGAACCTCAATATTCAAGAAATATTATCATAAATACTGAATTCCCCACAAACTCTACTATTGATTTGATTCGCTATGCAAAAGTAGGATTAGAATCGATTTTTATTAATGGCTATAAATATAAAAAATGTGGGGTAGTTGTTATGGGTTTAACTCCAAATGACAAAACCCAATTATCATTATTTAACACCTCTAACCCAAAACACCAGCCTTTAATGAGTGTTATAGATAAATTGAATCAAAGTTATGGTCATAACAAAATTAAATTTGGCTCTCAATCACTTGGAAGTCAATTTAAAATGAGACAGGAGAAATTATCACCTTGTTATACCACAAGAATTAATGAAATTCTTTCTATTCAGATTTAATAATATCAGGCACTGATATACCTGATATTATCATCTTGTTTTAAATTGGTCTACAATTCAAACTAACAATTACAATTTTTTTAGCTTGAGGTTTATCTCTATTGTCGTACATATGGCGAACTGTTTTACTTGGCAAACCCATTGTTCCATTTCCAGAACTCATCCCTGTAGGCAGTTTCCATTTATAGGCAATTGAATAGTCAATAGCAGTGTTGTTGTAAGCTAAAGTTGCAACATAATCATTTATAGATACAGTGATTACATCAACACAAAACTTGTTATTGATTTGAGTTGAAATAGAACCGTGAATACGATAATTAGCCAGAATCAAATCATCCATTTTTGGAAAATACGTTCCGCAATTCCCAACAGCTCCGATGTACTCCTCTACAGCTTCAGTTTCTTTTTTAAGCTGTTTTAATTTGTCTTTTTCGTATTGATCAATATCTTCTTCATTTAGATATTTTTGAATATCATCTGAAAGATAATCTGCTTTTCGTTTTAAATCTTCACATCTAGATTTATTCATGACATCTCTTCTGAAATCATTTACAATTCGTGAAAGGTCATAATCAAAATCATTGTACACCTTGTCTGCAGTAGAAGGTGTGAAAAGTAAAACTGTAAAAAGGGCTAATAGTATTTTCATATTAATATTTTATTTAATTTTTAAATTGTTCTCAATCACAAAAAATTCTTGAGATTTTAACTTCTTGCCAATCTGATAATTTGCCGTTTTCTAATACTTCTTGTATTTCAAAAAATGTAGTATGATATACATAATTAAAAATCGTTTTACCTTCAATTTTTAATGATCCTTTAAAAGGTAATTTGTCAAAATCATGGCGCCAAGATCCATTATGTTCTTCGGAATAAAATACAATGGCGTCTTGATAAACACCTGTCTTTTCCCAAAGCAATTTTCCTCCGTGTACACGGTTAATTATTAAATCCATTTTGTGTTAGTTAAAAAGTGATCTGAAATTAATCTGTTTTTATTCATTAAACCGATTTCAGATGTGGCATCGCTCTACATTTCTGTTTATCTACTATCTTTTTTCGCATACTGTTTTTATCAGAAAAATGTCGATATAATTCATAGGTCTTATCAGTATAATCGTCAGAACCATCTTCTTTTAGATGATAAAATAATTTTACTGACAAACAATTTTCATGCTCAAAAATTTCTTTGAACATAGTTCTATCAGAAAGTCCACAAGAATGACCATAAATTTGCACTTGAAATGGTTCAGCTTCTAGAAAGCGGGTTAAATCAGAATAATTATTCGTTTTTAAGTAGCCAAACGATTTTATATGTTTGAAAAGTTCATTATTACCTTCATCTTCAAACTCTTTATATCTTTTATCAAACTCATCTCCAAAACCGAAAATAGGCGGATTATTTTCATCATTTACTGAACCATGAATATAATTGATTTCAGAGTGGATTCGTTTTTGGCAATCTTCAACATATGGTTCTAAAGTATTGGTATAATTAAAATTTAAAAATAGTAATTTTTTAGGTGTTTGACTTGTAATTTTTTCCAAATCTACATCTATGTCTAAAATATCTTCACAAAAACAATCACAAATTAATTTTCTATCGAACTCCGTTTTAAGTAAACTTTGTTGTTGTATTAAATAGGTTTCCAATTTTGACTTAAATTTATCAAAGTGAGTATTTAATTCTTTTATGTTGTTGTCAACATCAACCCCATTAGTCTTAATTCTTACTAGCTCTTTAAAATATTCTATCTCAAAATCAACCCAATTGTATTCATTAAGTTTTTCTACACCTTTTTTTAATATTTCAAAATAATAAATAATTTCTACACCCAATTTTTTAAATAAATATCCAAATTCCGACACTTTTTTAACGGTATCTAGGTGAGGTATATAACTTTCTTTTGGATTACGAAAATCAATTTTAATTTCAATTAATTCGTCTTTATAATAATAAAATCTATTATATGGTCTATCCACATTTTCTCTTAAATTATTTAAAGCAGTTATAAATGATTGTTTAAAATAATATAATACAAAATCATGATAACTCGTTTCTAGATTATGAGCTAAATCAAATCCATTACCAATAATTATTAAACGATTAATTTTTTCATATTTGTCAATAATACTTGGGTAAATTTTAGGTGTTTTAACCACTGCAAAATCTAAATTCGGGATTGTAAAATTCATTAATTTTCTTATCTATTATTAAATTCTAATTTAATACCTCACTTAAAACTTATTGTAATAAATACTTCATATACCATTGATTTAAAACAACTTATTCTTATATACTAAACCAGCCCAAAGAACTCGTAAATCAAGTTTAATGGGGTAAGTAATTTATTAAATATAAAGAAAGCAAAAGGATAAGCTAGCAGTAAAACAAACCTTTACGTTATTTTACTTTTTTATGTTACCGAAGTGTATGCCTTTTTTTTAATAAATATAATTTTTAATATACAAACATAATAACGTCACTCTTATATTTTATTAAATCTTCATTGTTTTTTACAGATTTTTTAAAAAATCATTTTGATAAACTGTATATTTGAGTTCATTATATAAAATAATATTTTTCTTTCAATGGAGTTACAATTAGAAAGCCTTAAATACCAAGACTTAGCCGTTCAATCTGTAGTAAAGCTTTTTGAAGGAACAGAGAAGAATACATTCGACAATGCTTGTTTTGAAGGTATTCGTTCTAATTTCAGTAAACTTACTCTGGATGAAGTTGAAACCAACATTAAAAATATATTGATTGAAAATGGTATAACTGAAGCTGTTGCCAAACTCTCCAATGACAGGGATATTTGTGTTGAAATGGAAACTGGAACAGGGAAAACGCTTGTTTATATTAAAACCATTTATGAATTATTCAAACATCACGGCTTCACCAAATTTATAATTTTAGTACCGTCCGTAGCCATCCGTCAAAACATTATAGGAACGTTCAAATCATTTGATAAGCAACTAGAGAGTATCTATGGGTTTAAACCAAATGCTTTTGAGTATGATAGTAAAAAACTTCAAAAAGTAACGCAATTTATAGAAGACCAACATCCACAAGTGATGATAATGACTTTGGCTTCTTTCAATTCAGAAGATAAAATTCTTAACCAAACACAGAGAGAAGATTTATTCAACAATATTCCTTTTATAGATGCAATCGGTAAATGCAATCCAATTATTATAATGGATGAGCCTCAGGAAGGAATGGATACTGAAAATTCTATCAAACAGATTGCAAAGCTTAATCCTTTGTATAAAATCAGGTATTCTGCGACCCATAAAGTAGTTAAAAATCTAATATATAGATTAACGCCTTATGATAGTTATAAAGATGGATTAGTTAAGAAAATTGAGGTTTTGACTGTTACAGAAAAGAATGACGAAGCAACCCTTAAAATTGAGTTATCCGATATTCAATTTGGTAAAGGAGATCCTAAAGTAAAATTGAAAGCTTGGCATTTAAATAATTCCACCAATAAAATAGATTTTAAAGTTACGGGATGGCTTAGTCAAAATGATAATTTAGGACTTAAAACCAATAATCCTAGTTATCTCAATTATACCATTTCTAACATTAATAAAAGTTTGAAAACTGGAAAATGGGCTGTAAAATTTTCAAACGGTACAGAAATACTAGAAAAACAAATTGCAGGAAGTTTAGAGAATATTTGGGCATTACAATTAGAGTGGTTAATTCACAGACATTTTGCAAAATCTCAAAAATTAGCAACTAAAGACATAAAATGTTTGTCTCTCATTTTTATTGATAGAGTGTCTAATTATATGGGTGAAACTCCTATTATAAAAAACTTATTTATTGAAAAATATAAAGCCATTTATCCAGAATACAATAGTGGTAAATTACCTTCTAATGAACATATACAAAGTATTCAGGGGTACTATTTTGCTCAAAAAGCAAGTGGTGAATTTGCAGACAATGAAGGTGGTGTAAAGGAGCAAAGTAAAATTTACGAATTGATTTTAAAAGGTAAAGAAGAACTGCTTACTTTATCAAATCCTGTACAATTTGTATTCTCTCATTCTGCTCTAGGTGTAGGTTGGGATAACCCCAATGTGTTTAATATAGCTACCTTGAATAATTCCTATTCAGAGATTAAAAAGCGTCAGGAAATAGGTCGTGGTTTGCGTATTTGCGTGAATCAAGACGGAAAACGAGTTTATGATGCTTTAGACGTATCAGATGATGAGCGTATCAACCAGTTAACGGTTATTCCTAATGAAACCTATGAAACATTCGTAACACAATATCAGGAAGAAATAAAATCAATTTATGGTACTGAGAATGCAGGTGCAGGAATGACACATACTCATAAAGGTGTTGCGGCTGATGAAGTTAAATTTAAAAGAAACCCATCTGTTGAAATGGATAAAGCTTTCCGTAAATACTGGACAGCATTAGCTAGGAAAACAGAATACACGATTTCTTTTGATGAAGAAAATTTAGTTACTCAAGCATCTGAATTAATTTCAAAAATCACAATCCCTGATTTTGTAATTGAAGCTTCTAGTTTCCTAATAAATTCAATAACAGAAGAAGGAAAAGAAGATTCATTTCAAGGATCAGAAAATGTAAAACAAAAATCCTTTTTTACCCCTTTGGATTTAATCGAAGAGTTAAGCGAGAACACGGGAGTGAGTTACACTACATTGTTTAAAATAATGCAACGGTTAACTAACCTTAATGAAATGGTGAAAAACCCACCTCGTTTTATCCACGAAGCATCCACTATAATCCGTAATGTTGAACTGGATGAAATGATTCGTGGTTTAGATTATAAAATTACAGGCGAAAGCTATCCATTCAATTTTGAGGATTTTGTAAAGAATATTTCCAGTAAAGGATATGTTGAAACCCCAAACAAGGGTGTTTTTGACAAAATGCTTATTGATAGTGATGTGGAACGTAATTTTTCTTTAGATGCTGATTCGGATGCTGAAGTAGTTTGCTTTCTAAAACTGCCCAGCTTCTATAAAATAAATACTCCAATAGGAAATTACGAACCCGATTTTGGATTGATAATGAAACGCAAGAATCTGAGGGATGGAAATGAAAATGAATTCTATTTTGTGATCGAGACCAAAGGTACTAACGATATCAACGACAAAAAAGCATTAACGGAAAGTGAAGTTTACAAAATTCGTTGTGCTATGAAACATTTTGAAAAATTAGGATTAGAAGTACAATATAAAGCTCCTGTAAAAGAATACAAATATTTCAAAACGGAAGCTGACAAAACGATTAATACATTTATATAATAGGTCATCGTCACCCTGACATCAGGAGAACGATAAAACATAAGAATAAATATGGAAACCATCAATAACTATATGCCATTAAGTAATGACTGGAATAACGAACGATTGCAAACTTTAAAACAATTGTATCCTGATTGGTTTACCAGTGAGGGAAACCTTAATATCGATGAAGTAAAGAAAGCAACAAATCCAGATAGCGTTAATGAAACAGAACGCTATGAGTTTCGTTGGTTTGGTAAAAGTCAAGCTAAACGAAATGCTTTTACACCAAGTGATGCCACATTAGTTTATGACGAAGATAGAAGCGTAAATCCTGAATCAAGTGAAAACCTCATTATTGAGGGAGAAAACCTTGAAGTTTTAAAGCTTTTGAGTGGTAGTTACCGTGAAAAAGTAAAATGTATTTACATTGATCCTCCGTATAACAAGGATAAAGATTTTGTTTACTCCGATGTGTTTTCTCAAGATAAAAAGAGTTATTGGGAAGAATCAGAAATGATTGAGAATGGTGTAAAAATTGATACTAATTCTGAAAGTGATGGCAGGTTTCATAGCAATTGGCTCAATATGATATATAGCCGTTTACTTATTGCAAGGCAGTTATTAAAAAATGATGGAGTTATCTTCATCTCTTTAGATAATAGTGAAATTCATCATTTACGAAAATTATGTGATGAAGTATTTGGCGAAGAGAATTTTATTGAATGTATCACATGGAATAAGAGAATACCCAAAAACGATAAAGGAATTGGTAATATTCATGAGTACATTTTAGTTTACGTAAAGGATTTTTCTTTAAAACAAGAGTTCACAATGCGAAAAGGTGGCATTGAGGATATTGAAAGTTTACGTTTGAAACTTAAAAAAAGAAAAGTGCCAATTCCTGAAGCTGAACTTGAGTTAAAAAGGTTATACAAAAAAAAAGATTATGATAGAGGAATAACATTGTATAACTCATTAGATCAAGACTATAGATTGTGGGGTAAAATAAATATGAGTTGGCCAAATGCAGACACATTTGGTCCAACTTACGATGTACTGCATCCAAAAACAAAAAAGATTGTTAAAGTTCCAGATAGAGGATGGAGATGGAAAGAAGAAACTTTTGAAGATGCTGCAACTGTCGTTGATGGTAAATATAAAAGTGTTGTTGAATTACACGACGGAAGCTTTTTATGTGGGAAAATTTGGTTTAGTAAGGATGAAAATACACAGCCAAGTTCAGTAACGTATTTAGATGAAGTTGAAACTTTTTTATTGAGATCAATATTGTCATCTAAAAGCGATGGAGGAATTGAATTAGAAAAGATATTCGATGGAAAAAGTTTTTTTTCATATCCAAAACCTAGCTACTTAATACAGACGCTACTTAATTCCGTTGTATCAACTGATAATGATATATTTTTAGATTTTTTTGCTGGTTCAGGTACAACTGGTCAGGCTGTGTTTCAATTAAATCAGGATCTTGATTCAAATAAAAAATTTATTCTGGTTCAGATGCCCGAAGCTATGAGTGAAAAAAGTGAAGCTTATAAAGCAGGGTACAAAAAAATAAGTGACATTACCATAGAACGTAACAAGAGAGTTATTACCAAAATCATTACAGAAAAGGAAAGTCAACAACCTGATTTGTCTGGAGGAGATAAAAAAGATGATGCGTTAAAAGGATTAGGTTTTAAGGTTTTCAAACTGCAAAAATCTAATTTTCCTAGAGTAGATTTTGCACCAAACCCAGAATTTAACGAAACGGAAAATATTGAATTACTTAAAAAATACATTGCTGATAAAGAAAGCCAGTTAGTAAATGCCTTCAACAAAGAAGAACTGTTAACTGAGATATTATTGAAAAACAACTTTTCTCTCAATTACAAAACAATACCACAAAAGCAATTTACAAAAAATGAAATACTATTTGTTACCGATGGTGAAAAGGAAACTTTAATCTGTCTAGATGTAAGCATTGCTCCTGAGACCGTAAGTCATTTTAAAGCTCATACAGAGATGAAATTCATTTGTCTAGAAAGAGCGTTAGATACCACAACAAAATACAATTTGAAGCACTATTTGGGCGATAAATTTAATGCGTTTTAATTATGGCAAAGGATAAATGGGAATATTTGCTGATTAATGGTAAGTACAAAACAGTTGAAGTACAAAACCCTAAATTTGATAAAGGAATTTTAAACTCTATAGAAGATTTAAGACCCTTTAATAAGAAAGATGATGATGATAAACCAACTGTTCAGGATGCTCAAAGCCTTAAAAGAGAAGCATATAGTGCATTCTTTAGAAAACCATTCAAAAACTTCTTAATTCTTACAGGGGCTGGGGCGTCAATGGATATAGGCGGTCCATCGATGAAGACTCTGTGGAATTTGGCTGATAAAAAATATCAAGTAAAAGATCCCCTCGAAATTGATCCTGACGAAAATGGATTAGAAAAAATCTGCAAGCAAGTAAAACACGACTATACAGATACAAATTTAGAAG
>JACCDQ010317501.1_pt1 | contig 12245 bp, 10 predicted proteins | sample 7446031 | NCBI WGS metagenome assembly JACCDQ01 (sample SAMN15323442, study PRJNA562643) | freshwater metagenome | isolation source: river surface water | place: USA:Blue River Watershed | collected 2017-08-17
ATTGATTTTACTGTTGAGAAATTTGAAAAAAAATGAATTTAAAAACACTATTTCTCAAAAAACACAGCAGCAAAAAACGAATGCTACATTAATTACATTATTCTCATGTAAAACAAAATATAATACTGTAAATTTTATTAAATTAGCCTAAAGACTGATTTATTTTTAATCAAAATTCGTTTTTATTAATTTTTCAATAATTACAGATGGTAAATTTAACACCGAAATTAAGCCCAAAGGGATGGGATGAAATGTTTTCGAAGGACGGCGTAAGAGACGCTTACAAACAAGTATTGCAAACATTAGAAGGTTTAAATCTTGACAAACTAAATGTAAAACAGAAACAGGCTTCGGATATTTTTATGAATCAGGGGATTACATTTACTGTTTATAGTGATGATAATCAGGGAATAGAACGCATCTTCCCTTTTGACATTATCCCCAGAATCATCACTAAAAACGAATGGATTGAAGTTGAAACTGGAATTGCACAACGTTTGAAAGCCTTAAATCTGTTTTTAGAAGACATTTACAACGAACAGCTGATTGTAAAAGAAGGAATAATTCCTGCTTCATTAATCGCTTCCTGTCCGCATTATTTACCGGAAGCACACGGAATCAAAGTGCCGCATGACATCCATGTTCACATTGCCGGAATCGATTTGATACGGGGAGAAAAAGGAGAATTTTATGTACTGGAAGACAATCTAAGATGTCCCAGCGGAGTCAGTTATATGCTGGAAAACAGAGAAATTACCAAACGTATTTTCCCGGAAATGTTCCGAGCTAACAATGTGAGTATGGTAGCCAACTATCCTATGATTTTTCATAACATTTTAGTTTCGCTTTCGCCCAGAAGTATTCCTAATCCCAATGTGGTTTTATTAACTCCCGGCGTTTACAATTCGGCCTATTACGAACATACCTTTCTGGCCAGACAAATGGGAATTCCGCTGGTAGAAGGTCGGGATTTGGTAGTAAACAATCACAAAGTATATATGAAAACCACTTCTGGATTGCAACAGGTAGATGTGATTTACCGCCGTCTGGACGACGAATATTTAGACCCACTAGTTTTTAAACCCGATAGTACACTTGGAGTTCCGGGATTGATAAGTGCTTATAAAATGGGTAATGTAGCCTTAGTAAATGCCGTAGGAAACGGTGTTGCCGATGATAAAGCCATTTATGCTTTTGTACCACAAATGATTAAATATTACCTGAACGAAGAACCTATTTTAAAAAACGTTCCCACCTATCAAATGGAAAATCCGGAAGAACGGGAATTGGTTTTTGCGGATATGGAAAATATGGTTATCAAAGAAACCAATCAAAGTGGCGGCTACGGAATGGTGATGGGAAACAAAGCTACCGAAGCAGAACTCGAAGCAGCCAAAGTGGCTATTTTAAATAATCCCCGCAATTTTATCGCCCAACCCATAATTCAGTTAAGCACTGTTCCCTGCTACATTGACGGCGAATTAAAGTTGCGCCATGTGGATTTACGTCCTTATGCTTTATGTGGTCCTAACGGTGTGAAAATTGTTCCCGGCGGACTCACCAGAGTAGCACTAACCGAAGGTTCTCTGGTAGTAAATTCTTCACAAGGCGGCGGAAGCAAGGACACCTGGATAATGAAATAAATACAATTAGAAATTGTTTTTTAAAACCTTAAAAAAATAACTATGGAAGTAAATATGCTCAGTCGTGTAGCCGACGGAATGTTTTGGCTTAACCGATATATGGAAAGAACCGATGGGATGTTGCTTACCCTCAATACGCTTTACATCATGTCTTTTGATCAGGAGACAAATGATTACCAGGGATACAAACCCTTATTAAAATATTATACCGATTTAGCTCCGGAACACATCGCCGAATTTCAACACGACACCAATTTTGTATTGAAATATGTTATTTGCGACAACAAAAATCTCAACTCGGTACGGAATCTAATTACCAAAGCCCGTGAAAATGCCAGAGGTTCTCAGGATAAAATTACTAAAGAACTTTGGGAGCACATCAATTCAATGTATCATTACATTAATGCTGCCGACTTACCCAGCCGTCTTGAAACGCCCGAAGCCATCAGTATTTTAGCCAAACTGAATAAGGATTTCCTGCTTTACAATGGGATTTTTCATGTTACTATGCCCAGAGGATTAGGCTGGTGTTTTTCAAGTATTGGCAAACATATTGAACGATGCTTACAAACTATTTCGATGACGCAATCCTATTATGCTCCCATTGAATACAATTTAGACGGAAAAGAAGATTTACTCTATTGGCGAAAATTATTATTGTCTTTATCCGGTTACGAATTATATCTTAAAAGCTACAGTAATATTCCGCACAATCGTAAAGTAATTCAACATGTCATTTTTAACCCTGATTTTGCACATTCGGTGATATTTACCCTGGGATTAATCGAAACCTATTTAGAATGTGTTTTCAAAAACAATAACCTGATGGAAGCCCGTACCATGCGCAACCAATTTGGACGCTTAAAAAGCTACATTGAATACACCGATTACCATCATCTTAGTAACTATCAATTAGAGCAGGTACTCAAAAACACCAAAGATCAGTTGAATGAATTTTCAATGGATTTCTCTAAATTATTTTTCTCATATACCTAAAAAACAATGGCCGTTTTCAACATTATCCATATTACCAAATACAAATACAATTTACCCATAAAAGAAAGTATCAATGAGATTCGTTTGTTTCCTCATAATTTTGAAAATCAGGACGTATTGCAATACCAGCTTTCCATTACACAAAATCCTAATGTGTCTTACACCAACGATTATCATGGCAACAGAGTGGGAAATTTTAATACATTAGAAGCGCATAATGAAATGACCATCGAATCGCGAATGTTAGTTCGCGTAAATCATTCGCTAAAAATTCCGGAAATTGACGAGACTAAGGCTAAGGATTTAAACCTGCACAACGATATTTATTTGTTACGACTTTGTTCTCCGGAAAGCATCAAAAAACAAGAGGAAATTAATAATATTCTAAAAGAAATTGATTACGAAAACAAATCAATTATAGCTCTTGCTTTTGATTGCAGCCAATACATTTACAACAACTTTACCTATACCAAAGGCATTACAAATATTGAAACAACAGTAGATGAAATTTTGGGACACCGCAAAGGTGTTTGCCAGGATTTTGCACATGTGCTTTTACAGCTTCTGAGAACTGCGGGCATTCCATCAAGATATGTAAGTGGTTATATTTGTCCCAACGAAAGCGGTCTTAGAGGTGAAGGTGCTACCCACGCCTGGGTTGAAATCTACACCCCAAAACAAGGTTGGCTGGGCATTGATCCTACTAATAATATTTGGACAATGGACAATCATGTCAAATTATCGGTGGGAATGAATTTTAACGATTGTACACCTGTTAAAGGAACTTTTAAAGGCATTTCTAAACAAACGCTTTCGGTTTTTGTTTCTATAGGTTATGAAGACGGAAGGCATTTTGAAGAAATCAACGATGTCGAATTACAAAAAAATTCTGTTGAATTTGAATTACAGTTAAATCACGCCGAACAACAACAGCAATAATTTTTCCGAAAATTTCAAATCAGAACATAAAAAAAGCGAATCATTCGATTCGCTTTTATATTTTCAATTCTATTATTAATTCGCTAACCAACCCTGAGGGTTCATATAAGTTGTGTTTTGCAACAATAAAAACTTAATAACCGTTTTACCGGTATCACCACTGGTTCTAATTCTACCCAGATTTTGTTTAATACCTACTTTATCCCCTTTAGTTACATTAACGGTACTTAAGTTTTGATAAATGGTAAAATAGTCCCCATGCTGAATCATTACTGCCTTGTTTACAGGTGATAAAACCATCACACTCGCTACTTCTCCACCAAAAACGGCTCTGGCATTAGCTCCTTCATTAGTTGTGATTTCCACCCCGCTATTATGAACCACCAAAGTGTTATACACCGGATGTGGCTGATCTCCATATCCTAAAGAAATAAATCCTTTTTCTACCGGCCACGGCAATTTACCTCTATTGGCTCTAAAATTATCGGCAACTAATTTATCATCCGGAGTCATTTCAATTCTTGAAGAAGAAACCGGACCTCTTGAAACCGTCTCTCTAACTTCCTTCTCTTCTGTTGCGGATGTTTTTTCTTTAGACGAACCTTTTTTGGTTGCTGAAGTTTTTGATTTTTCGGCAGCGGCTAAAGCAGCAGCTTTAGCGCGTTCAGCAGCGGCTTTTCTGTTGGCTTCTGCAATGGCTTCACGAATTAAACGGTTAATTTGAGCATCAATAATTTTAGATTCTCGCTGTTTTTTTCGAATTTCAGAAACAATTCGGTTTTTATCTTTTTTAATCTGATTAACCAATTTTTCCTGCTCTTGTTTTTCTTTCAAAAGCGACTGTCTTTCTTTTTCGTTCTCGGCAATTAACTTTTGCTTTTCTATTTTTTGAATTTTTAATTTTTCATTATACTTAATCAGTTCTGTTGATTTAGCATAAATCTCCTCACCCTGCGATTTTCTAAAACTGGTATATTGCTTTAAATATTGAACTCTTTTATAAGCCTGCAAAAAATTCTCCGAAGAAAGAATAAACATCGCTCTGCTTTGCTCTGAACGGCTTTTGTATGAATTTAAAATCTTATTAGCGTAATCTTCTTTAAGTACATTCAATTCTCTGTTGAGCTTATTGATTTGAAGTTGATTACGATACATATCATCTGCCAAAAGTCTTTTTTGCTTTTCGGTTGTATTAATCAAAGTTTCTTTCAGCTTGATTTTATTTTTTTGAATCAAAAAAACATTCATAGCCGATTTTTCCTTTGATTTGACACTTTTCAACATCTTTTCATTCTCTCTAATCTCTTTTTGAATTTGAGCTTTGCGTTGTTCTAATTTTTCTTGCTGCGACTGACTCCACATCACTGAAGTCAAGCAAACAAATAACAGACTAAGGAAATATTTTGGCATCTTAAAAATTTTCTTTTTTTGCAAATTTACTTAATTAATATTCTTTTGTAACCATCAGGAACACTATATGGAAAAGAAAGTTCTTCGTTAAATGAAACCGAATTGTAATTTAAATTAATTTCCGATTTCCCTTTAGGCTGAGCTGTTTTAATCTCAATACTTGCCGGCAAATTAGCTTCTTTGTAAGCCACTCTTTCCGGATAGGAAATTTGGATGGTTCTGTTTTCAGTTTCCTGAGTAACTTCCTGCTTGTTTACACTGAAATCATTTGAATTAAAATAAAAACTTTTTTTTGTGTTTCCATTTTTAGCATCATCCAAACGATACAGATTATCCATTAAAATCTCGGTATATTTTCCTTTGTTTAAATCGTCCAAAGCTTCTCCAACCAACATATTTTGGATTTTACTGTAATCCAAATCTGTTCCTAACCACTGACTCAAAGCACTAAAATCACCTTCAAAATAAGTCCCTTTTACTTTTTCGTAATAACTTACCGATGTAGGCGTGATAGACGCTTTTGCCATTGTAATACCCAGAAAACGAAGACTCACTAAAATTTGCTGGTCTTTCTTAATTCTGATTTCGGCGGCTACATTTTGTGCCTGTTTGTCATCGGCATAACGCGCATTGGCTTTAATGTATAATGTAGAAAAGTCGTTTTTATTGCTGTAATGATTGTCAATTATTTTACTTGCTTTCATATAATCAACTGGTTCTGTAACGGTTGCCGAAGTAACTATGGCTTTGGGCTTACAGGAAACCATAAAAATGACTACTAAGAATACTAAGAATTTCTTCATTTTATTTTTGTTTTTTTAATAATTGATCGGCTTTAGAAAAGTAAAATACCTTTTTATTCATATCTCCTAATCCGTTATATGCTTCTCCTAACTGAATATTATAATTTATTTCTAATGTAATATCCTCTACTACATAATCCATGCCCATTTCCAGTATTTCCTTAGCTTTTTTAAACTGTTTTAACTGATTGTAAGCTAATCCTGCATAATAATAGAACTGGGGTTGTGCCGGATACAATTCTAACATCTCACTGGCCATTTTTGCCATTTTATCAAACTCCGAAGATTGGGTATAAACATCCATCAGGAGCAAAGTGGATTCTACATCCGGAGTGGTACTTTTTTTAAGTCCCAATTGATAATATTTTACAGCCTTATCCCATTGCTTTTTATTATGGTAATATTTCCCAATTTCTTTGGCAACATTCACATTCGAATCATTATCAAAATAAGAAATGGCTTTGTCTAAATCAGCTGTAAATTCAGGATGAGTATTTACATAAATGAGAAACTCATTGAAAATTCGGTGTTTTATTTTACTGTCAATTTTAGCACTTCCCAAAACAATATTCATCGCTTTAATAGCTTTATCACTCTCATTAGCGACTAAATAATTTTTAAACAAACTCACCTGCGCCCATTCTGAATTTGGAATTTCCGTTTCCAGTTTTCGAGCCGTTTCCAGTACTTTTTCTAAATCGTCCTTTTTGGAATACAAATAAATCAGTGAAATGTAATTTTCTTCGACCTTAGGGTATTTATTGATTTGGTCAACAAGATTCGTTATTTCAGCATCCTGATATTTCCCCTGAGATAAAATTTGAATTTTATAATTTTCTCTCCTTTCCGATTTTCCAACCGTTTCATTCAACTCATTGATAAGCGCCAATGCTTTATCAAATTCACCAATATTCATATATAGAGAAGTCAAATCTTCTTTGAATTTTGAATCAAACGAAATGAGTTTATTAATCACCTTAACCGCATCTGCATAATCCTTAGTCGCATAATCCACATCATACATCCCTATTAAAAACCATTTGTTTTTAGGATCTAAACTATAGGCTTTTTCAAAATCAGCATAGGCGTTTTTATAGTCTTTTAAAGCCAAATAATTTTTACCTAATTCATGGTAAATCGTAGCATTATTAGCATCAATCTTCAAACAACGCTCTAAAGCCACAATAGCTTTATCGTAATTTTCAATTGCCTTATGCTTTAAAGCTTCAAAAAAATAATCTTTAAATTTATTTTCCTCAGGCTTTATATCTTCGGGTTCAGTTTGTCCCCATGACAAAGCCGAATTGCATAGCAAAACCAACATTATCATTAAAGAAACAAACTTTTTCATTTTACCGAATTAATCACATTATATGTCCTTTTTTGTGTCATTTCGACGAAGGAGAAATCACATAACGAGAACAAACATCTTGTGTGATTTCTCCTTCGTCGAAATGACAAAAGTATACGGTTTTAGTGTCCTAAATTATTCTAATACCGAATAATCACCTATGCTAATACTTGTGAAATTACCATCAAAGCTGGCGTGATTCCCAATCATGGCATTATCCAGATTAGCATTTTTAATATGTGCATGCGTTTGAACCAAACTGTTTTTAATACTGCTGTCAATTACGTGGCAGCCATTTCCTAAAGAAACATTCGGACCAACAGTTGCATTGATTAATACCACATCATCACCTATAAAACAAGGCTCAATAATAGTAGAATTCTCCAATTTTATTTTTGGAGAAACTAAACTTTCTTTATCCTCTGCAAGGAAAGCCAGCATTCGTGAATTGGTTTCAACTGTTACATTTTTGTTCCCGCAATCCATCCAGGCACTTACTTCACCGGTTTTAAAGATTTTCCCTTTTGCCATCATATTTTTGATACCATCATTAATTTGGTATTCGCCACCATTTTGGATATTGTTATCTAAAACATTTTGCAATTCCTGTTTTAATACAGCGATGTCTTTGAAATAGTAAATCCCGATTACAGCTAAATCACTAACGAATTCTTTTGGTTTTTCTACCAATTCGATGATTTCGTTTTTCTCATTTAATTTTACCACACCAAAAGCTTCCGGATTTTCAATTTGTTTTACCCAAATTACCGAATCAGCTGTTGGATCCAATTCAAAATCAGCTCTGATTAAAGTATCCGCATAAGCAATTACTGCAGGACCTGAAAGCGAATCTTTGGCACACATAATCGCATGTCCAGTTCCTAAAGCTTCATTTTGATAATAAATAGTTCCTCTGGCACCTAATTTTTCGGCAATGGCAATTAAATCCTGTTCTACTTTTTCACCAAAACTTTCATGGATAATAAAAGCTACTTCTTCTATTTCCTGATTCAAAACTCCGGCAATATCTTCCACTAATCTATGAACGATTGGTTTTCCGGCAACCGGAATTAATGGTTTAGGAATAGTTAATGTATGAGGACGAAGACGTGAACCACGTCCGGCCATTGGAACGATTATTTTCATATTTTTTATTGAAAGATTAAAAAATTTAAAAATTGAAAGATCAAGTAATCATTCCATTTTTAAATCTTTAAATTATTAAATTTTTATTTCACTCCGGTACTGCCAAAACCGCCTGCTCCTCTTGATGTTTCAGTTAATTCTTCCACTTCAATCCATTCGGCGCGTTCGTGTTTAGCAATAATTAATTGGGCAATTCTTTCTCCGTTTTGAATTTCAAAAGCCTGATTGGACAGATTAACCAAAATTACTCCTATCTCACCTCGATAATCAGCATCAACTGTTCCCGGGCTATTCAATACAGTAATTCCGTGTTTCGCCGCCAGTCCGCTTCTTGGTCTTACCTGTGCTTCATATCCTATCGGCAATTCGATAAAAAGACCTGTCTTAACGATAGTTCTTTCTAAAGGTTGCAAGATGATTGATTCGGTTAAATTTGCTCTCAAATCCATTCCTGCTGAAGCTATCGTTTCATAGTCAGGCAATGCATGTTGCGATTTATTGATAATGTTTATTTTCATTTTGTAACTATTGTTATAAAAAACAAATACCGCTTATTGTTGCGGTTTGCTTTTCGTTTTAAGAATACCCATTAAAGTCTCTTTCTCGTTATGGTAAATAAAATAAAGAAACAATAATAATAAGCTGATTCCAACAAAATAATTTTCTCTAAAATAATAAAAGGAAACTACGGAAAACAAAATAGACAAACCTAAATAACCTCCTATTTTTTGAAAATCATACGGAATTGGATAGTATTTATTTCCCAGATAATACGAAATCAGCATCATGCTTCCATAAGCCGCCAATGTTGCTATAGCCGAACCTACATAACTCATTGAAGGAATCAACAAAAAGTTTAATACCAAAGTAATGATAGCGCCAACAATAGAAATATAAGCCCCTACATAGGTTTTATCAATCAACTTGTACCAAACGGAAAGATTTGTATAAATTCCCAAACAGAAATTGGCCAGAATAATCAATGGAACCACTTTCATCGCTACCCAATACGAATCGTCTCGAATCATGATGAATTTGAACAAATCAGCAAAAACAATCACACTTAACATAATGAACGAACCGAATATGACAAAATACTTCGTTACCATCGCATAGGTTTGCGGTGCATTTTCATTTTTAGCATGACTAAAAAAGAAAGGCTCAATCCCAAGTGTATAAGCCGTACGATACAAAACCATAAACAAGCCTAATTTATAACAAGCCGAATAAACCCCTACTTCATCATCGGCGATACTTTTTGGCAGTAATTTAGACAATAGAATTTTATCAAATTGTTCGTTGATGGCAAAAGCGATTCCGGCTACTAAAATAGGTAATCCATATACCATCATTCGCTTCCATAAAGTAAAATCAATTTTCCATTTTAAGAAAACATAATCCGGCGATAAAACCACAAACGTTAACAAACTGGCAATAATATTGGCTAAGAAAATATAGCCCACCTGAAAATTTTCTATATAAAAAGAACTCACCAATCCTGTTGGATTGTGCTCTGATAATTTAGGCAAATACACTAAAAACAGCACACTTAGTAAAAGATTCACCAGGACATTCCCAATTTTAATGATAGCATACATTATAGGTCTTTGTAATGCTCTTAATTTTGAAAAAGGAATAATAACCAAGGCATCCAAAACCAAAATCCAAATGGAATACGTAATATATTGAGAGTCTATTCCGGACCAATCGGCTAGAGTAGTTCGGAACAAAATGGCTGCAACAAGAAAGATAATAGTAGTCCAAAAAATAGAAACCATTGAAGTTTCTACAACCGACTGTTTATCTTCTTCTTTATTGTAAAATCTAAAGAAAGCGGTTTCCATTCCATAAGCCAAAATGACGTTGAAAAAAATCATCCATGCAAATATGATGGTAACTTTCCCATACTCGTCTTTGGGAAGCAAATCAGTATATAAAGGCACTAACAGGAAGCTAAACATCCTGGGAATCACCGTAGCAAGTCCGTAAATGGCCGTTTGTTTAAAAAGATTTTTATATAAACCCAAAGTGTATTGTCTTAATGCTTTTCAAAAAACAAAAATAACTAAATCTTTGGTTTAATCAGCGTAGGATTTTAGTGATTCTATTCTTTTTATAAACAGTTGTAACAAAAAAAATAGCCGCGTTAATCACGCGGCTATTTTTATATAAGAAAATAAACTTTTCAATTAAGCGTTCAAAGCTTCTGCTCCACCAACAATCTCTAAGATTTCGTTAGTAATAGCAGCCTGACGTGCTTTATTATATGTTAATTTCAATTGATTTCTCAATGCAGTTGCATTATCAGTTGCTTTGTGCATAGCCGTCATACGCGCACCGTGCTCAGAAGCAAAAGAATCACGGATTCCTTTGTACAATTGTGTTTTTAATGATTTAGGAATCAAAGTCAACACGATTTCTTCTTTTGATGGTTCGAAAATATAATCTCCGGCAGCTACATTTAAATCTGATTTAACAGGAGCTAATGGTAAAAATTGTTCTGTTTGAACGATTTGAGTAGCGGCATTTTTAAATTGATTGTAAATCAATTCGATTCTGTCATACTCACCACCAACAAATTTTTGAGTTAATGTTTCGGCAATAGCAGCTACATTATCAAAAGTCAAATCATCAAAAACAGTACTTTGATTATCGATTACTGTATTGGTTTTGCTTAAAACATCATTTCCTTTTTTACCGATGGCAAAAACATCAACTTGTTTTCCTGCATAAAATGTAGCACGATTTTTAACTTCTTTAATTACATTTGAATTAAAAGCACCACATAAACCTCTGTTTGAAGTAATCGCTACTAATAAAACTTTTTTAATTTCACGTTGTGTAGTGAATTCTTCACCTACTCCTCCTTCAAGAGTTGCAGAAAGATTTTGTAATAATTCCGTTAATTTTTCGGCATAAGGGCGCATGGCTGTAATTGCATCCTGAGCTTTTTTAAGCTTAGCTGCAGAAACCATTTTCATCGCCGATGTGATTTGCATCGTAGATGAAACGGAAGTAATTCTATTACGGATTTCCTTTAAATTTGCCATTATATTGTTGTTGTTTGTTGTTTGTTACTGGTTGACAGATTCTCTCTAAAAACTATCAACCAACAACTATCAACTAATATTAGTTATATTTTGCAGAAACTTCTTTCGCTACAGCCTCGATTACATCTGTAATTTCGTCTGTTAATTTTCCGGCTTTCAAAGCATCAAGAGTAGCTCTGTGTTTAGCATTCATGAATTCCAAGAAATCTTTCTCAAATTCTTTTACTTTAGCAACAGGAACATTTCTCAATAAGTTTTTAGAACCAGCATAGATAATAGCTACTTGGTCTTCAACAGTATAAGGATCGTTCAAACCTTGTTTCAGGATTTCAACGTTTCTTTTTCCTTTTTCGATTACGTTTAAAGTAACCGCATCCAAATCAGAACCAAATTTCGCGAAAGCTTCTAACTCACGGAATTGAGCCTGGTCTAATTTTAAAGTACCAGATACTTTTTTCATTGATTTAATTTGAGCATTACCTCCTACACGAGATACAGAAATACCTACGTTGATAGCAGGACGAACCCCAGAGTTGAACAAATCACCATCTAAGAAAATTTGTCCGTCAGTAATAGAGATTACGTTTGTTGGGATATATGCAGAAACGTCACCAGCCTGAGTTTCGATAATTGGTAAAGCTGTTAATGAACCTCCACCTTTAACGATTCCTTTGATAGACTCCGGTAAATCGTTCATGTTTTTAGCAATATCATCATCAGCGATAACTTTACAAGCACGCTCTAATAAACGAGAGTGTAAGTAGAAAACGTCTCCAGGATAAGCCTCACGTCCCGGTGGTCTTCTTAATAAAAGAGATACCTCACGGTAAGCAACAGCTTGTTTAGATAAATCATCATAAACGATCAAAGCAGGACGACCTGAATCACGGAAATATTCTCCGATGGC
>JACCDQ012221469.1_pt1 | contig 12245 bp, 10 predicted proteins | sample 7446031 | NCBI WGS metagenome assembly JACCDQ01 (sample SAMN15323442, study PRJNA562643) | freshwater metagenome | isolation source: river surface water | place: USA:Blue River Watershed | collected 2017-08-17
GATGATCTTGCCGCGCCTGTAACGACCATCGGCACACAGGCAATTGGTAGTGCCGAAGTCTACCGTGATGGTACCAGCTGACTTGGTCACCGATGCACAGCCTGATGTTTTGAAGTAGCCGCCGCTGCTGCTGTTGTCAAATGCCTTGTCAGATATGGTCTGCACATCGTCGAATGCCTTCTCCGCTGTTGCTTGATCGGTAGCATAGCTCGTATCCTCGCTTTTAGTCGTATCGTCTTTGTCCTTCCTGTTGCAGGCTGTAAAAACGCTTACAGACAGTGCTATTGCCGTGGCACCCACGCAGAGCATTAGTTTTGATCGTTGCATAAATCCTGTTTTTTTAGTGTTTCAAAATGTGGTTCGTTGTTATTTTGACCGCTATTCTATTTAAGGGTTTAATGCGGCAGTTATTTTTTTAGTTGTTGCCACGCATAGGCCCCCTGCGCGGCCCCTGGCGGTTCAGGCGGTTGATGAGCACCTGCATGAATGCACGCTCTGCCGCATAGAGGTCGGATACCTGCTGCTGGCTGATGACCTTCAGGAACCTGTCATTGTATCTCCTCTTGAGCTCTATCACCTGCTGCTGGTAGTCAAGGTCGTCCTCTATCTTGCGGCGCTCGGCCATGTCGTCATCCGGTGAGATATCATACTTCTTAAAGTAAGACTGCCGTATGGTACGCAGCTCCTTCTCGTACTCATTATATACAGGTATGAACTTTGCCGACTGTTCCTCGGAGAGGTGCAGGTAGTCTGTAATGTAAGCTATCTTGGCCGCATGTATCCGCTGCTGGTTGGGCCGCACCTGCCGGCCATACGACAGGCTGACGGTAAGAAGCAGGAGCATACAGGCTATTACTTTTTTCATTGTCACCATTTATTTATTGGTCACTGTCAAGGTCCCACCCGGTGTCATCCAGGTAGGTAATGATATCTTTAGTGTCGATGTCCATATTATCCAGCAGGTCATTGTGCGTGGCTGGCGGTGCCGCTGGCGTATGATAGTTGTAGGCCAGGTATTCGCGTATCTCCCTGTCGGCCACAGATGAAAGCAAGCCGTCGGCAGGGTGCGAAATATTGTTCATCATATCGTATGCTCCCAACCCCACAGCCACGAACAGCACTGCAGCAGCGGCCCAGCGCAGTTGTGTAAACGATATCAGCACGCCTCTGGGCCTCTTGTTTACGGTCTGCTCCACTACCGTTTGCGGCAGTCGGTCGAAGTACCCTTCCGGCGCGGTGTACGGCATTTCTTTCGGCAACCCGGCATGAGACCCACTTTCGGCCGACACGAGGTCACGCATCCTTTCCTCCAAATGGGTTGCATACCCCTCCGGCACCGCATAGGGCATCTCCCGCGGCACGCTGCCGAGGCTGCTGCCTATTTCCGTTAGTTCGTTCGCTATCTCCTGTTCCATACAATGCTCCTTTTTAGACTGCCGGCTGCCGCTAAAGTTTGATCAGCCGGCCAGGTATTCCTCTACTTTTTTTACTGCGTGGTGGTAGGAGGCCTTCAATGCGCCGACCGATGTCCCCAACACTTCGCTCATCTCTTCATAGGGCATCTCATCGTAGTACCGGAGATTGAAGACCAGCCGCTGCTTCTCCGGCAGGCGCCCCATGGCCTGCTGTAGCTTCCATTCTATTTTGCCGGGGTCATAGTTGGCCTGGGCCGTCAGTCGCTCTTCAAAGAAAGCGTCATTACCGTCCATAGACACTGAGGCGAACCGCTTTTGCGTCTCCAGCCAGGTGAGCGTTTCATTCGTGGCTATGCGATACAACCAGGTATACAGGTTCGCTTCCTGCCTGAAGGCAGCCAGGCTTTTCCACACCTTAACGAACACATTCTGCAAAATATCATCCGTATCCTGGTGCACGACCACCAGGCGGCGAATGTGCCAGTAAAGCCGCTCCTGGTATTTGCGCACCAACCTGGTGAACGCATCCGCCCGGGAGCCTTCGTTACCAAAGGCCACCAGTAATTCCTGGTCGCTCCAATGACCCTTGTTGTCCACCATCCGCCCGGACGTTTATATATAGACTGTATAGGAGACCAAAGGTTTGATCGGCCATTCACTACAGTTCACCAAATTCCTTGTCTACAAATATCGGCTTCATGCCTCCTACCCAAAGCTGCCTTTTCATGTCCGCATGCTGTTCCAGTTCGGGTATGGAAAGTGTGGGAAGCCATATCGTATCATTGAACCGGTTGGGCTCGTTGAGCCTGAAAAGGGCGGTAACGCCCAACTGCATGGGGTGCACACCGATAAGGAACAGACATTTTACACCCAATTGGTCGCGAAGGGCATGCCATGCCACCCGCTGCTGTTCTTCCAGCTCCAGTATATTATATTGCTCGCGCGGCAGTTTGGACGCATCCAGCATTTTGAGGAGCTGTGCACGGCCACCTTCGTCCAGCGGAGCGCTGACCACCAGCAAAGGCCGTGCAGGCAAATCATTGGTGATATCGGCAATATCCTGCCAGTAAATATCGTTGTTGGAATGGACGATGCCAGTGCTGATAATATTCATAGTGTTGTAAAAATACCGGTCATATTATGCAATATTAATAGACAATGACCGCTAAAGTGGTTGTTTTCCCCGAAAATTTGTTTCTTTGCGCAAAAATAGGGGGTCATAGTTACAATTATATAACGTGGCACCCGATCTGGGACTAGTTACATTAATTTAAATAGTAAAATATGAACGTTTCCGCTATGGATATCACAGTAAGGAAAGTGAAAGAAAGCAGAATAGGCGCGGTGGACCCGAAGAATATCCAGTTCGGCAAGATCTATTCCGACCACATGCTGGTAGCTTACTACGAGAATGGCGAGTGGAAACAACCCGAGATAATGCCCTTCGACAACCTTAGCCTGAGCCCTGCTACAACTTTTATGCACTACGGGCAGGCGATCTTCGAAGGTGTAAAGGCCTATAAAGACCCACAGGGCAACCCGATCATCTTCCGTCCTTACGACAACTGGAAGCGTATGAACCGCTCAGCGGAGCGCATGGCTATGCCTGCGGTGCCCGAAGAACTGTTCATAGATGGTATGCGCCAACTGATAGAACTGGATAGCGCCTGGATACCAACATCAGAGGATACTTCGCTCTACATTCGCCCGTTCATGCTGGCGGTAGACGAATTCATCGGGGTAAGGCCTGCTGAGAAATTCATGTTCATCATCATTACCAGCCCCGCCGGTCCTTACTACAACAAGCCGGTATCTATCTATGTGCAGGACCAGTATGTGCGTGCTTTCCCCGGTGGCATAGGCTTTACCAAGGCTGCCGGCAATTATGGCATGAGCATGTACCCTACAATGAAGATCAGGGAAATGGGCTATGACCAGATACTGTGGACAGACGGTTTTGAGCATAAATATGTGCAGGAGATCGGTACGATGAATGTGTTCTTCGTATTGGGCGATAAGGTGGTAACACCAGACATCACACAGGATACGATACTGGAAGGTGTGACCCGCGACAGCGTCATCACCCTGCTGCGCGAGAAGGGCATTACCGTAGAGGAGCGCCCCATCAGCGTGGATGAACTGCACGATGCTCACAAGGCCGGCCAACTAAAAGAAGCATTTGGTACCGGCACGGCTGCGTCGATCGCTCCGATTTACGCGCTCACTTACCACGACGACAAAATGCTGCTGCCAGAAATGGAAAAGTGGGACGTAGCCAACTGGCTGAAAAAAGAACTGGCTGACATCCGCTACGGCAGGAAGGCCGATACGCACAACTGGATAGTGCGCGCATAACAACAAAAAAAAAGGACGAACCATAATAAAATAACCCCGGCTACTGGCCGGGGTTATTGTTTCTCCTATTTCTTGCCTGCTTATACTATCACCTTGGGTTTCTTATACTCACCCTTGCTTTTGCGGATGTTGCAGGCCACTACCTTGTACTCTGGGCAAAGGGCCTCTGAGTCAGATACGCTGCTGGTGATGTTGTTCATCATCACCTCAGGGAAGTGGAAAGTACTACTGAGGATACCGGGTTTTACCTCATCAGTTATCTTAGCCTTGATGTCCACTTTGCCACGGGGCGACTCCACGCACACCATATCACCATCGTTGATGAGGTGTTTGGCAGCGTCGGCGGGGTTGATCAGCAGTACGTCATCGCCCACTATCAGTGCATTACGCGTTCGGCGGGTCATAGCGCCACAGTTGTAGTGCTCCAGCTCGCGGTTAGTAGTGATGATGTATGGATACTGCTTTTCGTTCTGCACCAGCTCTTCCGACTTCTTGTAGTTGTTATGCACGAAGCGGCCCTTACCACGCTTGAAGGTTTCTGTATGGAGGATGTCCGTTCCTTTGCCTTCTTTGTTCACCGGCCATTGCTTGCCATTGCCCCCCAGCTCGTTCCACTTCACACCTTCGAAGAATGGCACTATCTGTGCTATCTCTTCCAGCACCCATTCGGGGTCATAAATAGCGGGCTGCTTGTAGCCCATGCGGTTCATGATGTCCACCATTATCTGGCCATCGCTCTTGGTGCCCTCTATGGGCTCTACCACGGCATTCACGCGCTGTATACGGCGCTCACCATTGGTGAAGGTTCCACTCTTCTCCAGGAAGGAAGAAGCAGGCAGCACCACGGTAGCCAGCTTGGCCGTCTCTGTCATGAACAGCTCCTGCACCACGAACAGCTCCAGCTTGCTGAGCGCTGCCACCACGTGGTGTGTATTGGGGTCTGTCTGCGCCATGTCCTCGCCTATCACCCAGAGGGCTTTCAGCTTGTCGCTCAGTGACGCCTCATACATCTGCGGTATCTTGAGGCCGTTGTGGAGAGGCAGCTTGGCGTTATAGAAATCTTCGTACTTCTTGTGATACACAGGATCTGAGACCTCCATGTAACCCGCACCCTGGTAGGGTTGGCAGCCCATGTCGGCCGAGCCTTGTACATTGTTCTGACCGCGGAGGGGGTTCACACCCACGCCGGGACGACCGATGTTGCCCGTGATCATAGCCAGGCTGGTGATCATCATGATGGTGAACGTACCCTGCGAATGCTCGGTCACACCCAGGCCGTGGAACTCCATGGCGTTCGGCGCGCTGGCATAAGCTAATGCCGCTTCGCGTACCAGTTTCTTGTCCACACCACAAATGCGCTCCAGTTCATCAATATCCTGGCCCAGTATCTCTTTCTTAAAATCCTCGTAGCCCTCTGTGCGTTGTGCAATGAAGTCTTTGTCCTCCATGCCCTCGCCGATGATGTAGTAGAGCATCATGTTCAGCACGGCCATATTAGTGCCCGGGCGCAACTGCAGGTGGTAGGTAGCGTACTTAGCCAACTCTGTGCGGCGCGGATCTATCACGATGGATGTCTTGCCGCTGATGGCGAACTGCTTCAGCTTGGCGCCTGTTACCGGGTGGCCGTCTGTTGGGTTGGCACCGATCACCAGTATACAATCTGTGAGCTTGATGTCTTTTATTGAATTGGTAGCTGCGCCGGTACCAAAGGTGCGCTGCATGCCTATCGCCGTGGGCGAGTGGCAAACACGGGCACAGCAGTCAATATTGTTCGTGCCCATCACTGCGCGGATGAACTTCTGCATGAGATAGTTTTCCTCGTTGGTGCCGCGCGATGAGGATATGCCGGCTACCGAATCGGGGCCGTATTTGTCTTTTATTTCGGTAAGCTTATTGGCTATGAAATCGTAAGCCTCCTCCCAGGTAGCCTCCACGAACTCGCCATTCTTCTTGATGAGCGGCGTGCGCAGGCGGTCTTTATGGTTGTAGAAGGAGAATGCAAAGCGGCCCTTGAGGCAGGTATGCCCCTGGTTCACCTCGGCTTCATAAGGCGCCTGTATCGATTTGATCTTGCCGCCCTTTACTGCTACCTCCAGGTTGCAGCCAACACCGCAATAGGTGCACACCGTACGTACCTTCTCATCTACCTGTATCGATTTCGATTCAAAGATGTCTGATATGGCCGAAGTGGGGCATGCTTGAGCGCAGGCGCCGCAGCTCACACAGTCCGACTGTTCAAAATTCTGCTCCAGGCCCTTGATGATGTGGCTATCAAAGCCACGGCCACCCATGCTGAGCACGAACTGGCCCTGCACCTCATCGCAAGCGCGCACACAGCGGAAACAATTGATGCACTTGGAAAAGTCGGATGTCATGTAAGCGTGGCTCAGGTCCTTCTTGCGGTCCAGGTGGTTCTTGCCCTCGGGATAGCGCACATCGCGTATACCTACTTTGGCAGCTACGGCCTGCAGCTCACAGTTGTTGTTCACCTCGCAGGTAAGGCAGTCGAGCGGGTGATCGGTGAGCACGAGCTCCACGATGTTCTTGCGCAGCTTTTGTATCCTGTCCGATTCGGTATAGATCCATGAATTGGGCATTACCGGCGTGTGGCAGGAGGCCATGGTCTTTACCGGGCCGCCCTTGGTGATAGCCACATCCACGCTGCACACACGGCATGAGCCAAAAGGCTCGAGGTTGGGTGCATCGCACAGGGTGGGAATGGCGTCCTTGCCATGATGGCGGCGCATCAGTTTCAGGATAGTGTCGCCATCCTGTATCTCGTAAGGGTGGTCGTTGATGTAGGCTACCTTGCTAGTGGTCTGCACCGGTGTGCCGCCCGAACCCGGCTCGCTTTTTACAAAAAACTGCTTGCTCATAGCTATCGTTTTTCAGGCAGTATCGCATGGTTGAAAGCGTCATAACGATATAAGCGGGGCATTGCCCCACTATGTGCCTGAGTCAAATATAACGAAAAAAGTGGAACGTTGGGCGTATTCGGTCACATTGTTAGCTTACCGCTTCGGTGCCTTTTGTTTTCGGCGCAGGTGGTGAGCGGGCGGCGTTGCCGGGGTGGGCGGCGTTGAGATCTCCGGCTCACCGGTCACAACAGTGACATTCCTTTCGACAGTTTCTACCACGGGTTTCCGAAAGGCCGGCTGGTCGACCGGGAGGAGCGGTATTGAGACCGGTGCTGCAACTGCACTATCGCGGGTATGGCTCGTTTTGGTCGCTGCCTGCCGTTGAACCTTCGGGGGCTTATTCTGCGCATATGAGTCGAGACCATTCACCACCAGCAGCGTAAAGCCAAAAGAAACCACCAAATGATAGAGCCGGCTGTGTGGTTGATACGGTATACCCATGGGTCTTGCCATTTGCGTAGAAAGGAACCGCCCACATACCTTGCCCTTGTTCTCTGAGAAAAAACGGTATAAAGCAGCGTCTGTCCACCCGGTAAAGTCAACGACCGTCTTCTGGCAGTGTGAGCAGAAGCGACCGCTCTCACGGGCCTCCATCTCCTCCCATGGCTGGCTGCAGGGGGATGGGATGCGGATGGATAATGGAAGGGCCTTGGACATATTTTGACAATACTACGTGATCTCGATGAGAATTCGACTTAATTGTGCTTGCGGTGTTTTCTCAGCCATCCCTTGCGTGGCGGCTTACATCCGTCGCATGGGATGCCGCTGGTGATGATGTTCAGTGTGTCATCTTGCTGCCTGATCGGTGATGGCATTTGCGCCGGGCCAATGGGTAGCGCTTTGATATCTTCCTCGCTGAACTTTACCGGCTCTCTTCTCTCTATCAAGCCTCTGCGTATGGAGCCACCCATTATTACAGGCTGCTGGTCACGAATTCCTAAAGGGGTCATACGGAAGTTTTGGCGTGTCTGCGTTCCTGCCATTACAGGTACTTTGATCACCTTTACACTATCATACCCCACATAAGTCACCAACACATCATAATAGCCCGGATCCAGCGGTTTAATGACAAACACACCATCAAAGTCGGTGACATTCCCACCCTTGAGAATTCCACCCTGGAACACTTGTACAGTCGCATTGAGCAGCGGTTCCTTTTTATCGTCGAGCACAGTACCGGTTATCGCCCCTCCAGCATCGCTAGCAACGTTGGAGGCATCGGGCTTCTCACTACTTATTACCTCTGTTACCCGCGGGGCTTTGTTCTGCGCAAACCCATTCATAGGCTGCACGAACAGCAATGACAACCCCAGTGCAACGACCATCCGGTACAACCTGCTATGTGGCTGTGGCGGGATGCTTATCTCCCTGTTCGTCTGGGATGAGAGGAAACGGCCGCAGACGTCGCCGGGGTTCGTAGCAAAGAAGTTGTAGAGCGCTGCATCGCTCCATGTAGTGAAGTCGATCACTGTCTTCTGGCAGTGAGCACAAAAGCGACCCCGATCGCAGGGTCTCATGTCTTCCCAGCTTTGCTGGCAGGGGTCGGGGATAACGATACGAATAGGTTCAGGTCTCATCTTACAGCACTTTGTCTACTTGTATAGACGTAAGTGAGACCAACAATCTTTGGCGTGCCGTGGTAATACTACTGTAGCGTTACCTTTTGTGTTTCGGTGAGACCATCATGGTGCCACTGCACAAAATAGACTCCGCGTGGCAATGCGGAAATGTCGAGGTAAGTATTTGCACCAGAGATGTTCCGCTCTATCATGACCTTGCCTATGATATCGCGCAGCAATAGTCGTCCCTGACCGGGCGCTATGTATATGCCTAACCGGTCCGTTGCCGGGTTTGGGAAGATCTTCATAGTCTCATCCACAGATACCTGCCTCACCAGGCTGGCGGGTGCTACCTTCTCTACGGCCACCGAATCAATGTAGTAGTAAGCATAGGGCATACCTGGCCCGGGCATTGGCGTCACTGTCAACGAGCCATCGTTCCTGAAGTTGCCGACCACCAGGTGCGTGTAGGCCGAATCTGCTATGAACGTGTCGGTCAACGTCGTCCACGCGGTCTTATCGTTCATCACGCCATAAGCACTGTAGTCTATCTGCGGTGTTACGGGGATAGTAGAATAGACGCCGGTAGAGTCGGGTTTAGCCTCTTTGTAAAAGAAAACGCCCAGTCCGTTGGTCGCATATTGCGATCTGTCGGCCAGCGATACGACCACTGTTACTTTGTAACGAGCCGTGGCCTCCAGGGCAGGAATGGTGGTAGTGATGTACTCTTTCTGATCCTCGATGGTACTGGCATAAGTTATGATGCCCGTATAGGCATTGCTGGCGGAAGACTGGCTACCCGCAAAATTGGTGGGTACGCTGAGCAGGTAGTGCGTAGCCGTCATGGTGTCATTGCAGGCATTGAAATAGTCGGATGAACCTTCGGTCGGCCGTGTCCAGCCAGAGCATTTCTGTATCGAGTCGAGGAAATCAGGGCATTGGGTATGAGCCGCGAAATTGGCATTAGGCACTATGTTCTGTCCATGGGCGCAGGTAAGGAAGCAAACGAATATTGCCAGTAGTGCGTAGCGCATGAGTGGATGTGTGTTGTTCGTGTAAGAGCCACAAATAATATGCCAAACATTTAAAAAGATCGCCAGTGAAGACGTTCCATATTTTCATGCGACACCAACATCATTCAACTGTCACCTTCTGCCATTCTCTTTCCCCATTATGCTCCCAGGTGGCAAAGTAAAGGCCACGTGGCAGGGTATGGATGTCAAAAGAAGTAAGCGTATTTGTTACAGCGCGCTCGGCAATAAGGTTACCAGCAGTATTTTGTAAAATTAATGTGCCTGTTGCAGAAGGTGTTGCTATGAAAAACATGGTGGTAGCCGGGTTGGGGTATATACTGAAACCTCCCACCGTATTTGCTAATGTGATTGGTTGTGCGCCCAGTGTGGTGGTCCATGGGCCATATTCATGAGCACCGATGTCTATGGCACTGCCATATATCCTTGGGTGGTTTGTGTTGTCAAATGCATCAATGTTGATCCCGCTTGTATCCCCTTTATTGATACATGGAGAGGCAGGCAGTAACGCAAAATTGTTATCTGTAGCGTCTTCAGAAATACCCGAAGTAGCGGTTGGGTCTATCATGCCCGGGTTTGTTCCGCTTATATTGGTAGCGGTATCACCAAGGTACGTATAGCTCGCAGCACTGCCCCCGTCCCACACGTCTCTAGCATGATAAGGATTATTCGTCCAGTTATACGTGTATTCAATAGTATCGCCACCCCATACCCTCAGACTATACCCATTAAAATAACTTCCAAATCCTGCATTATCGTAAAACAGGTTATTTTTTATTTTTACCGCATTCCGTCCGGCAGTTATCGGATTATTATCAAGATGAATTGCAGGGCTATTCAAGTTACCACCACTTCCGTCGCCACTTGCATTATGTACTATCTGGTTGTTACAGATCTGTGTTGCTATACGCCAAACATAAATAGCGCCGCCAGAATATGCCGCAAAATTATTGGCAATGACATTATCCCTTATAGTGCAGTAGTAGTTCTTCGTACTGTCATAAGAACTGATACGCACGGCACCCGCACCTTGCGACTGGCCACAGGCGGCACTACTGGTAAACCCCTTGGTCGAGCTGTTATTGCAAATAACATTCCCATTAATGTCTGCAAAACTATTATGGCATGACAAGGCACCACATTCTGTGCCGGTATTGTAATGTATCTTGTTATTTTTTACTACCGCATTGCTATACCATATTGTTACCGTACCTGTACAGCTCATAGCCATCTCCTCTTTGTTGTTAAAAAATTCGTTCTTTTCCAGTAGCACATTATTATTGCTGGCCGAAAAAGCACTTAGTGCTGTGTTGTCATTAAAAATACATTCGTGAACGTATGTATTCGCACTTCCCGACGCATATAATACCTTACAAGAGGAATCAAGTGCATTGTTGTAAAAATGGCATTGGTACAGTTCCACCTGATCGGTCGTATCTGCATCAATTGTCAGCAATCCACTTCCCCATGGGGAACCAGATGTGTGGTTGTGAAAAAAATTGCAGTTGTTTATCTTTATATTTCTTGCCGCGATCCGGATCCTACCCGTTTTTATGTCAGAAAAATTGCAGAATGCAATTGGCGAATCTCCTGCTGCGGTCGAATAATAATTCCCGCTTATGGTCATTCCATTCCATCCACCTGTGATCGATGTTTTATCAGACCACCCACTTGTATCTTTTATTTTAAAATTAATGTACTTGCTTGGTGTTCCTACTGCTACAATACGGGTACCGACTGGTACGTCCACAGAAAAAAAACCTTGGAATACGATCTCCACACCCGGGTCTATCGTCAATGTTTGCCCTGGCGATACAGCGATATTGTTGAATATCTTGTAGGGAGAACCCGATATTGTCCAGTGCCCCGAAACCGTAGCGGTAGTAATATCTGTTGCTGCTTTCGATCGAAAAGAAACAATGCTAAGCAATAAGACAATGGAGAGTAGGTTCTTCATGAAAGCCGCTTTTGGGAGATCAATGATATATCCGTATTACGTAGACATTTAAATATTGGAAATGGTTGGAAAGTAATGTATCAAATACCTGAAGATGGTGACAAAATGAAAAAATGAGCCAGGTACATGATCTTCCCAAACAAAAAACGCCCCCCTTCCGGGGGCGTTTCATTATAAAACAAACTCTTAAGCAATCTTTATGCCACACCCGCACCGTGGCAGCTCTTGTACTTCTTGCCGCTACCACAAGGGCAAGGGTCATTGCGGCCTATCTTGGGGCCGGCCTGCACAGGATTGCGCTTGGTGGGCTGCAATGGCTCGGGTGTCTCTGTGTAGTAGTCCTCTTCGTCGGCAGCATAGGCGTGGCCATGTGCTTCCACCTGTGCCTTGTTGTCGTGCATGCGGCTCATGTCGGTCGGCGGCTCTGGCATGCGTGCGGGCTGCGGTGGTGCTTCCTGCATCGGTATGCCTGCACGCAGCAGGAAACTGATGATGTTGCGGTTCGTCTCGTTCATCATCTTCTTGAAGAGGTTGAACGCTTCGAACTTATAGATCAGCAGTGGGTCCTTCTGTTCGTAAGACGCCATGCGCACACTCTGGCGCAGGTCGTCCATAGCGCGCAGGTGGTTCTTCCAAGCGTCGTCTATAAGGGCCAGGGTGATATTCTTCTCCAGTGTCTGCATCACTGTAGCGCCGTTGTGGGCCACAGCTTCTTTCAGGTCCACATATATCTGCAGGCCGCGGATACCATCAGTGAATGGCACCACAATATTCTCTACCTGGTCGCCATTCTGCTGTAGTATCTGCGTCAGCGTCGGCATCATATGCTCTGCCAGTGCTGTCGACTTGCGCTGGTAGAAGTCTTTTACTGCATGGTACAGGTGCTCGCCTATCACATTCGCATCCGGCTTGGTGGTCAGTTCAGCCGTCAGTTCGAAGTCTATGGCCAGGTGCTTCATCACTTCCAGCTTGAAGGCTTCCGCATCTCCGCCAGCCACGAATTGCTCACC
>JACCDQ010985449.1_pt1 | contig 12244 bp, 8 predicted proteins | sample 7446031 | NCBI WGS metagenome assembly JACCDQ01 (sample SAMN15323442, study PRJNA562643) | freshwater metagenome | isolation source: river surface water | place: USA:Blue River Watershed | collected 2017-08-17
ATGAATTAGTAAAAATTTGTGAATCTTATTTCTCTAATTTTTGAATTCCCATATTATACAAAGTAAAAGCCTGAATATCGACATTTTCCTGAATGGTCGCCGCTACTGATTTTCCGGCACCGTGACCTGCTTTTACATCAATACGGATTAAAACAGGATTTTCACCGGATTGTTTCGCCTGCAATTCGGCGGCAAACTTAAAACTATGTGCCGGCACTACCCTGTCGTCATGATCTCCTGTAGTAATCATCGTAGCGGGATAATGCACTTCTTTTTTCACATTATGCAAAGGCGAATAGCCTTTTAAATATTCAAACATTGCTGCGCTGTCCTGAGCAGTTCCGTAATCATAAGCCCAACCGGCTCCTGCTGTAAAAGTATGGTAACGCAACATATCCAGTACTCCAACAGCTAGCAAAGCTACTTTAGCCAAATCAGGACGTTGTGTCATCACGGCACCAACCAACAAACCACCATTAGAACCTCCGCGAAGAGCGAGAAAATCAGAACTGGTGTATTTTTCAGCAATTAGATATTCGGCTGCGGCTATGAAATCGTCAAAAACATTTTGTTTACGAAGCTGTGTTCCGGCATCGTGCCACTCTTTTCCATATTCGCCACCGCCACGTAAATTTGGCACTGCAAAAACACCTCCATTTTCCATCCAAACTGCGTTAGCAATGCTAAAACTGGGCGTCAGACTAATATTAAAACCGCCATAACCATATAAAATCGTTGGATTTTTCCCGTCCAGTTTTAATCCTTTTTTATGGGTAATCAGCATCGGGATTTTCGTTCCGTCTTTAGAAGTGTAAAATACCTGTTTGGATTCGTAATCTTCCGATTTAAACTGCGCTTTCGATTTTTGATACACTTTTGATTCTCCTGAATTGGGTTCGAATGCAAAAATGGTTGCCGGTGTGATATAATTGGTAAACGAATAATACACTGTTTTGTCCTTTTTCTTCCCACTAAATCCGCTGGCTGTCCCTAGTCCCGGCAACTGAATTTCTCGAATCAATTTTCCGGCATAATTGTACTGCTTTACCACCGAAACAGCATCTTTCATATAATGTGCAAAAATGTAGCCGCTACAAGTTGCCGGCTCCAAAACCTGAGTCGTTTCAGGAATTAAATCTTTCCAGTTTTCAGGCTCAGGATTACTGACGTCCACCGTTACAATTCGTTTATTAGGCGCATTTTTATCGGTTACAATAAACAATTTTGTTCCCTCATTATCAATAACTGTATTGTCGTTATCGAAATTACCAACAACAGTCACAATAGGACTTTGCGGTTTTGTCAAATCCTGAATGTACAATTCATTCCCATAAGTCGAAGTCGCTGCCGTGATGATTAAATAACGGTCGTCTTCGGTCACACTTCCACCTACATAGCGGCGTTTTTGGTCTTCGCCAAAAATTACTTTATCCTCTTTTTGAGCTGTTCCCAGTTTGTGGAAATACAATTTATGTTGATCGGTTTTAGCCGATAGCTCACTCCCTTTTGGTTTTTCATAACTCGAATAGTAGAAACCCTCATTTCCTTTCCACGATAAACCGCTGAATTTCACATCCACCAAAGTATCTCCTATAATCTGCTTCGTCAAAGCATCCATAACAATTACTTTTCTCCAGTCGCTACCGCCTTCAGAAATCGAATAAGCAACTTTTGAACCGTCTTTAGAAAAAGCCAATTCGCCCAAAGAAGTCGTTCCTTCTTTCGAAAAAGTATTCGGATCGAGAAAAATAGTTTCTTTATTTTCTTTATCTTTTCGATACAAAACCGATTGGTTTTGCAAACCGTCATTTTTGAAATAATAAATAAAATCTCCTTCAGTAAAAGGCGCTCCTATTTTTTCATAATTCCAGAGTTTTTCCAGTCTTACTTTCAGCTGATTCCTGAACGGAATTTGGTTCAAATAGGCATTGGTTACTTTATTTTGGGCAATCACCCAAGCCTCGGTTTCAGCCGAACGGTCGTCTTCAAGCCAACGATAGGGATCATTTACTTTTGTACCAAAATAATCATCAACCGTTGCATCTTTTCTGGTTTCCGGATAATGAATAGATTTTGAAGTCTGGGCAAATGATGTCATTACTGAAATGATAATTGTAGTTATTAAAATTGATTTTCGCATAGTTAAGTTACTATTAATCCACACAAAAATAGGGATTCAAAATTTCAAAACTTTCACTAATACTTAAAATTATAAAACCATTAAGATATTTAAAAAAATTAAGTTCCAAACTTAACTCTCTTAAATATCTTAATGGTTTAAATACTTTTCAACCACAAAGTTCACAAAGTAGGCGCGAAGCACACAAAGCTTTGTATTCTTTGCGTTAAACCTTATTTTCTTTGCGGTTAAAGACGTATTATAAATTAAAATTCACACCCAAAACAATGTTTCTTCCAATATTAGGAATACCATCATTTTTTAATCTCGAAAGATGGGCGATGTATTTTTTATCGAATAAATTGTTACCGTTCAAATTAACATTGAAAGCGGTTTTACCCCATTTTACTTTTCCTCCAAAACCAAGATTTACCAACGTATAACCGTTAGAACTTGTTTCAAAACCGCTCACTTTATCCTGATTCAAAGTCGTTGTTACATTCAAAGAAGCAAATCCATTGGTAAGCCAATTTTTAATTTTGAATTCGGTTCTTAATGTATTATTCCAATTGTTAGCAGGAATTAAAGGCAGATAATCTCCGTTTTGTTTTTTTCCTGTTACGGTTTCAAAACTGGTTTCGTAATGCAACCAATCCAACGGATGCGGATGAAGATGCAAACCAACTTCGCCACCATACAATTTGGCATTATTCTGAACATAATCAAAAACATCATTATTTTCCAACTGAGTTCCGTTAGGCGCCGTGTAAATGTAATTGTTGATATGATTGTAAAAACCATTGACAAAAAACTCAAAATGCGTGTTTCCGTATTCAAAATTCACATCGGTTTGCAGGTTTTGCTCCGTTTTTAAATTGCTGTTTCCTACTTCGTAACGATTGGTTCCTTCGTGAACACCATTCGAACTCAACTCAGCCAAATTTGGCGCTCTAAAACCTGTAGCCACATTCAATCGCATCGTTAAATTATCCATCAGATTGGTTTTGTAACCCAAAGAAGCATTAAAACTGTCGAAAGATTTATCGATAGCGTCAAAAGAACCTTCTTCACCTAAAATACCATGAGCTACAGTGGTTATTTTTCGATTATCAAAACGCAATCCTCCCTGAATTACATTGGATTTCCATTCGTAATTTGCAGTTCCAAATACCCCAAAATCATTCGTTGTTGCATCAGGAATCAAATATTCTTCTCCAAAATTAGTATTGGTTTGGTGCATTCCCTGAATTCCTATTATCGATTCCAGATTTCCAATTTTTGGCAAATAGTATTTTGCATCATAATTGAAAGTTTTCAATTTCATTCGCAGGCTGGGATTGTTACTGTCTTCAAATTCGCTTCGGTCATTGGCAATATATCCCAAATCGACATCCAGTTTGGAATTCTTTAAATAAATTACCGAATTCCAACTCAACAAATGATTATCAACTCCCTGCCGCGGGAAAATGGTATTCTTACTTTTCGATTGTTCAGCTATGCCTTCTTCGGGAATTCCCAAATCCAGTTTATTGAAATTGTATCGCAAAACCGTAGAAAAAGCAGCATTGCTATATCCAATTCCGGTTTTAAAATCGGTTTCATTGTAACGGCTGTTGGTCACTCTGTCTCCTCCCGAAATCTGATAATCTGAATGCGTATTGTAGCTTCCGCGAGCCAGAAATTTCCAGTTTTCAGTTGATGTTTTTAAGCCTAAACTCGAATTACTTCCTAATGTATTCGAGAATAATTTTTGGTCAAAATCAGCCTTAAAAGTATGGGCTTCGGCAAATTTTTCAGGATTGAAATACAAAACACCCCCCAAAGCATCCGAGCCATACAGCAAAGAAGCAGGACCTTTGATTACCTCAACACTTTCCACTCCGGCACCATTTAGTCCCAAACCATGTTCGTCGCCAAACTGCTGATTTTCTACCCGAACGCCCTGCGAATAAACCAAAACACGATTCCCGCTCAAACCACGAATAACCGGTTTCCCTATCGATGTTCCGGTAGCAACCTGAGCAACTCCGGGAATTGTAGCCAATCCTTCTATCAAAGTTGACGTTCCTTTTTTCTCTAAATCACGCATGGTTGCGTGCTCCACTTTCATTACGTTTTGAGACTGAATTTTGTTGAAAGCGGTAGAAACAATCACCTCATCCATATGAAAAGTGGTTGCTTCCAACTGGACATTTAACGTATTTTCTTTTTGCAATTTAGCTATTAGCTGATTTTGTGTAGCGTAGCCTACATATTGAAAACTGATTTTCAAAACTCCGTTTGGGAGATTTTTTAAAAGATATTTTCCATTGGCATCCGTAATGGTTCCCTTATGCAATTCCGGAACATAAACCGAAACACCAACAAGCGGCTGCTTAATACTATCTGTAACAATTCCTGAAACCACATTTTGAGCCTGTAGCATAGCCGAAAACCCCATAAACAGGGCAATTATATATTTTTTCATTGAAAATGATTGTATTGTTTATTTTCTCATAGTCAAAATGAGAAATTATGAATTAGAATAAACTCACTTAACAAAAACTGTTAGTGAACTAAAAAAATCATCGTTTACCATTTAAGCGGTTCTGTTTGATTATTTTTCAAACCATTAAGAAATTAAGCTTATTAAGCTTCATTTTCTTAATCTCTTAATGGTAAAAAATGTTTAAGATAACCTTAAAAGTAAAACGGTATTAAACAATACAGGCAGGAGGTCCGCGATGGGCATACAAACTCCCCGGGAAGGAAAGAATTTCTTTTTGATTGGTAACGAAAAAAGGAATCGCCCTGAAATCAGAAAAGAAATGATAACTTATAAATTTAGGATACAAACAACTCCCAAAGGCAAACTGACAAATGGCACAATGCTCAATTGTTTTGTGCTGATGGGTGAGTTCTGACTTATTCTTTGTAGTGTCGTGGTAGCAGATTTTATGAGAAAGCTGCTTTTCCAGATGCTCATAACTATGAAAAGACTGGAACAGTATCGAGAACAATACCGCCGCTGCCAAAGTAAAACTAAATATCAGCTGTTTTCTTTTCATCATGGGCAAAGGTAAGCTGTGGGATTAAGAAATACAAGATGAGCTGATTTTGATTTTTTCACAAAAGCTTATTTTAATAATTTATAAGAATATTTTTATATATTTGAAAAACTTAAATAAATCAAGCCGACAATACAAAAAACGCATTACGTTTTTTTGTATTATCGAAATTAAAAAACTAAAAATCAACAAATTAAATACATTTCAACTTTTAGAGTTGTATATTTTTAAGAATTACCTTGTATATACCCAAACGTGACAATGGACTTACTCACACTTTTTTGCAATTATCATCCTAATTTTATGGAAAGATTAAATTCGTTTTCTGAACTAAATAAAGAAAGACTTTTAAAGAAATTAAAAAGTGCTAAAAATAAAGAAGCATTTCGTTCAACGATTTCGGAAATTAGATTTGGGGAATTTTTTCAAAAGTTAAACTTTGAAATTGAATATGATAAGAAGTTTAACAATCAAACTCCAGATTGGACTTTAAATTATTCTTCATTTCCAATAATCTGCGATGTTTATCGTTTAGGCAAAAGCAGTAAAGACCAAAAGAAATCGGACTTTGAAAACTTATTAAGAGAACAACTTGAAGAGATTCCTTCAAACCTCATATTAAAAATCAAAATCGATGACAGTTATAGTAATTATGAAGAAATACGAATTGATTCAATAAAAAAGCAAACAGAAAGATGGTTAGAAAATAAACCACGTATTAATGATAGATTAAAACTTGATTATGGAATTCGTTTTAAAGTAATTGCAATAAGCGGAAAGTCAGAGTTTCTTTCATTCATCTCTTCGGGTACAATTGACTACAAAATTGGTAAAATTCAGCAAGAAGAAAATCATCGTCCAAATGAAATAACAAAAAAACTAAATAAGTATAATGGTATTATAACCACTAAAAAGCTTCCATTTTTTCTATGCGTTGATATTGATTTTGAAAGTGGATTTCATCATAAAGAATTCGAAGAATATTTTTTAGGCTCAAAAACAAATTTTATAGATTTTGACCCAAATAAAAGAATTTCAACAGAGATTGGAATTCTTGGAAGCGAATGGACAAAATTGGGTAAATTCTATGAAAACATACAAATTAGTGGAATAATTACTTGTTCAAATAATGATTTTAGAGTTCTCTTAAATCCAATATGCAAACAATTGATTTATGAAAACCAACACAACGAATATCTAACTGAACTAAGAAAGTATGGTTACGTCAGATAACAGCGGTTTCGTGCCCAAGCTAGCGCGAGCATCTTGCTCGTGCCCATTCCAAATATTTTTTATATTTTTTTCATGCCCAGCAAGATGAGATTGCTTCGCTGCGCTCGCTATGACAAGATTGCGCTCAGTTTCTTCAATAAACTTAAATTTAATCCATAAAAAAAGCTTCTCAATCGAGAAGCTTTTCTGTTTATAGTAATTTAGTAATTACACTAAGTTGTTTGCTACTAAATATTCAGCAATTTGAATTGTGTTTGTAGCAGCACCTTTTCTTAGGTTATCGGCAACAATCCACATGTTTAAAGTATTAGCTTGCGACTCGTCTCTTCTTAAACGACCAACAAATACTTCGTTTTTACCTTGAGCGAATAATGGCATTGGGTATTCAAACTCTTTTAAGTTATCCTGAACCACAACTCCGTCAGTGTTTTCTAAAATGCTTCTTACTTCGTTGATATCAAAATCATTTGAAAATTCCACATTTACTGCCTCAGAGTGACCTCCTACAATTGGCACACGAACCGCAGTAGCCGTAACTTTAACAGAATCATCACTTAAGATTTTCTTAGTTTCTTTAACTAATTTCATCTCTTCTTTAGTGTATCCGTTGTCTTCAAAAACATCACATTGAGGAATCGCATTTCGGTGAATTTGGTATTTATAAGCCATTTCTCCGTCAATTCCTGCATATTCGTTTTCTAATTGTTTCACCGCTTTCACACCTGTTCCAGTGATAGATTGGTAAGTAGAAACAATTACACGTTTGATGTTGTATTTTTTATGTAAAGGTGCCAAAGCCAATACCATTTGAATAGTCGAACAGTTTGGATTAGCAATGATTTTGTCTTCTTTTGTTAATTGGTCAGCATTGATTTCAGGAACAATTAATTTTTTTGTTGGATCCATTCTCCAAGCCGAAGAGTTATCTACTACAGTTGTACCTACTTCAGCAAATTTTGGAGCCCACTCTAATGAAGTTCCTCCACCAGCAGAGAATAAAGCAATTTCAGGTTTCATCTCTACAGCAGTAGCTAATCCTACCACTTTGTATGTTTTCCCTTGAAATTCCATTTCTTTTCCTACTGAACGCTCAGAAGCTACAAGGATTAATTCGTCATTAGCTTTAACAAAGTTTCTCTCAGCCAAAACCTGTAACATTACTTCTCCAACCATCCCGGTTGCACCCACAACTGCTATTTTCATATCTGTATATTGTTATTTTATTAAAATCAAATTTTGAACTGCAAAAGTAAGTATTATTCAAAGCAAAACAATAACGTTCACAAAAAGTAACAAAAAGTTACAAATTTAACAAAACAGAAAAACCACCCCATTACGAAGTGGTTTAGTTGAACATATAGTGAAGCGGTATTACTTTTTCAATAAATCTCTAATTTGAGTAAGCAATTCTTCCTGAGTTGGCCCAGCTGGCGGAGCAGGAGCGGCTTCTTCTTTCTTTTTAGCTTTCTCGGCAGCTCTTAAAACGATAAAGATGAAAAAGGAAATAATAACAAAATTGATGATTGCCTGAACCAGATTACCATAAGTAATTACAGCAGCTCCGGCAGCTTTGGCAGCAACCAAATCAGCATAGTCATTCCCGTCTAAGGAAATAAACTTTGTAGTAAAATCAATTCCACCGGTGATTAAACCAACAATAGGCATAATAACATCATCTACAGCAGAACCAACAATTTTACCAAAAGCACCTCCAATTACTACGGCAGTTGCTAAACTCAATACATCACCTTTCATCAGAGAGGCTTTAAAATCACCAAAAAATCCCATATCTATTAATTTTTAAGTTAGACTTCTTTAGAATTCCTAAATTAACATTTTTTTTAACAGGAATTACAATTCTAAGCTAAAAAAACCTTTAGCGGTAAAATATCCTTTTTACTCTTTGAGAAATACTGGTTAATATTTCATACGGAATGGTATTTAATTTCTCGGCAATAAAAGAAACATTTGGATTTTCACCAAAGATAATCACCTCATCGCCTTCGGCACAATCAATTTCGGTAACATCCACCATCAGCATATCCATACAAACACTGCCCAAAATAATTGCTTTTTGCTCTTTTATATTTACAAAACCAACACCATTACCCCAGGCTCTCGAAACGCCATCGGCATAACCAATAGGAATTGTAGCCACTTTAGTCTCTCTTTTTGCCATGAACCTGCGACCATAACCCACACTGTCTCCGGCTGGAATAGTTCTGATTTGAGAAATAATGGATTTTAATGTACCCACATTTTCCAACTGTTTTTGCTCTTCGGCATCGTTAGAAACACCATACAAACCAATTCCCAGACGCACCATATCAAATTGCGTATCCGGGAAATTACTGATTCCCGAAGTATTTAAAATGTGACGAATAGGTTTTATCTCTAATTCACTCATCATTTTAGTCGATAATCTATCAAACAAACTAATTTGCGAAAGCGCAAAATCATAATGTTTGGAATCATCACTGGTAGCCATGTGCGACAAAATACTTTGGACTTTAACCGTTGAATTCCCTTTTAAAGTCGCAATCAATTCGTCGACCGTATTGTCTTCAAATCCTAAACGATGCATTCCTGTATCGAGTTTAATATGAATTGGGAAATGTTGCAGATTTTTTTGCTTTGCAATTTTCAGGAAAGCATGCAAGCCTTTTAAACTATAGATTTCAGGTTCTAAACGATGCTGAATAATGGCCGAAAAACTGGTGCTTTCGGGATTCAACACCATAATAGGCAATTTGATTCCGCCATTTTTTAACGAAATTCCCTCATCGGCAAAAGCCACACCCAGATAATCCACTTTATGATGTTCGAGTAATTTGGCAATTTCAAGTCCGCCATTTCCATAGCCAAAAGCCTTTACCATCACCATGATTTTCACTTTTGGCTTCAATTTCGATTTAAAGAAATTTAGATTATAACTAATGGCATTTAAGTTAATCTCCAAAACGGTTTCATGGGTTTTCTCTTCGAGTAAAGTTACAATCTCTTCAAACTGGAACGAACGCGCTCCTTTTATCAGAATACTTTCATTGGAAAAATCGAGTTTCTCAAAATTCGAGATGAACTCGGCAGTCGTTTTAAAAGTGATACAATTCGAAAATTTATCTTTAAACTCTGATATGGTCTCTCCAATTCCGATAACACGATTGATTTTATTGGAAACAATCAGCTGCGCCACCTTAGCATACAATTGTTCGTTAGGAAAACCACTCTGAAAAATATCCGAAAGAATTACTGTTTTCTTATGAAACTGATTCTGACTTTCCAAAACATCCAATGCAATTTTCAACGACTGAAAATCAGAACTGTAACTGTCATCAATAATACTGCAATTATTGATTCCGTTTTTAACTTCCAGGCGCATTTCGACAGGAAAAAGCATTTCCATTCTCGATTGGATTGCGTCACTTTCGTAATCAAAATACAACAATACCATCAAACAGGAAATGGCATTTTCAATAGAAGCCTTATCAATAAAAGGAATTTTTAATTCATACGAATTGCCATTGTACGTATAAAACAAAGTTGTTTCATGACTAGCAATCTCTTTTTTAAACACAAAAACATCGGCATTCTCCTCTTTAAAACTCCAGGAAAAAGCTTTTGTTTTGGTACTGATATATTTTTCGATCTGAGCACTTTTTTGATAAATCAAAACCGTTGCATCCTGAAACAACAGCATTTTTTGCTGGATTTTTTGTTCCAAATCAGCAAAACCCTCATCATGAGAAGAACCAATATTAGTTAGAACACCAATGGTAGGTTTTATGATTTTCTCCAGTTTATCCATTTCGGAAACAGTAGAAATCCCCGCTTCAAAAATCCCCAAATTGTGTTTTTCGTTAATGGCAATTACTGACAATGGAACACCCACCTGCGAATTATAGCTTTTTGGACTTCGGATAATATTATAATCAGGGCTTAAAAGAAAATTAAGCCATTCTTTAACGATGGTTTTTCCGTTACTTCCCGTTAAACCGATAATTGGAAATTCGAAAAGAGAACGGTAATAAGCGGCAAATTGCTGCAAAGCCACTAAAGTATTTTCGACAACTAAAAAATTAGCCTGATTTTCACATTCTTTCGGGATTTGGGTTACTACAAAATTTTGCACCCCAATCCCCATTAAATCCTGAATATAATTATGTGCATCATTGTTTGGACCAACTAATGCAAAAAAAAGCGTATGACTGTTATTTTGCAACGAACGGCTATCAATTGAAATATTATCTATAGTCGCTTCGGGATTAATCCCAAACCATTTAGCGTCCAGAATAGAGATGCAGTTTTTTATTATTATACTCATTGATTTAAAAACAGAATTAAGACTAAATACTTTCTCAAAAATAAGACTTCTTTTTAAATTGAAACCATACAGTTGAAGTTAAAAAAAGGGACTCAGAATAAATCTAATCAGAATAGACAATGTCTTTTTACAACTTTCGTTATATTTGTGAGTCTAAGCTATTTTACAATGCCAAAAAGAATTTTTCCTTTTTTCTCTTATGTTTTTCACCCGGTATTCATCCCGATATATGCCACCCTTTTTTATCTTTTTTCTAATCATTCGTATTTTTTGAACAAAGAAAAGTATCTGGTTTTACTGGAAGTAACCGTAATCACATTTGTGATTCCTATTCTTTTTTTCTTCCTGCTTCGATTTACAGGAAAAATTTCATCGATAATGATTCCTGAATTATCCGAAAGAAAGTTCCCTTTAGTCGTGCAATGTTTTTTACTGATTCTTTTGGTAAAAAAAAGCATTACGCTGGAACTATATCCGGAACTGCATTTTTTTATCTTAGGTGCATTATCGAGTACTTTAATCGCTTTGATTTTGCTGTTTTTTTATAAAAAAGCAAGTTTGCATATGATGGGATTGAGTGCGCTGACCTTTTTTGTATTTGGCCTGAGTATTCACCACCACACAGCCAATACGGCACTGATTATTTTTCTGGTACTCATGAATGGATTAGTAGCCTCTTCCCGATTAATTATGGGAGCACATACACCTAAAGAATTAATTTTCGGAGTACTTATTGGAAGTATTCCACAAATTCTTTTGCTTTTTCTCTGGTTATAAAATATAAAAAATCACTCCTATATTTAAAGCATTCATTTTGGTTTTGAGTCCATCAATTTCAGCCGATTTAAAAATAGGATTCAAACCATAATAGGCATACACATTCAAGGTATTATAACCTGCCGAAAGATACAAGCCGTATAGCAATTTATTAAAATCAGCATTATTAGTAATCACTGTTCGCCCTTCGCTATTCTCTAATACCGATTTGCTATAGGCCAGATAACTAAATTTCATTCCGCCATAAATGCGCCAAAACTTATAACTCTCATAAGTGGAAGTGCGCCATCTAAATTCCAACGGAACATCAATTAATAATTGGGTAAACTTATTTTTATCAAAATTAGACTGAACACCTAAAATGTTATAAACAGGAGCTTGAGAAGTACCACTAATTCCCAGATTTTGATTGTAATTATTATAACTCACTCCTAATCCTGTCGCAAAAGCTTTAGTTCTGTTTTTATTAATTGGCATATCTCTTAAAAAGCCACCTCCTATTCCGATAGAAAATTTCTGCTGATTTAAACCCGCTGGTTTTTGCTGCAACGTATTATAGGTAAAGGCAAAATAAAACTGATCTTCGCGATACAAAGAATCAATTTTCACCTCATAAACTTCTTTTTTAGGCTTTATTTCTTCCTGTGCCAACGCACTAAAAAAAGGCAGCAGCAACATACCATATAAAAATTGGTTTATCATTAGATTCATTGTTTACCGTTTAGGATTTATTTTTTAACCATTAAG
>JACCDQ010140420.1_pt1 | contig 12242 bp, 27 predicted proteins | sample 7446031 | NCBI WGS metagenome assembly JACCDQ01 (sample SAMN15323442, study PRJNA562643) | freshwater metagenome | isolation source: river surface water | place: USA:Blue River Watershed | collected 2017-08-17
GTTAAGTCTCGTTCGTTTCAGAACACCTATGGCCTCACTCACATGAACTTCCTTGTTGATAGGTATGGCAACCATTTCGTCTACAAAGGATCAAAAATCCTGAGTGTTAATCACTACTATGGAATGGATGCTACCATCAAATCTCATGAAGTCTATCAAGAGACTCTTCAGACTTGGTTAGGCAGACCAAAAATCTCGAAGCACCTCGACGCAGAAGGAAACATCCTATGACTGACATATTGAAGCAACTCACCGATACACTTGAAGAGGTCGTGACTCGTAAGCGGAACATGCTAGCGGGAGATGAACTTAAACTTCTATTGTTCAATGCTGTTTATGAGATTGAACGTCTTCGTTGTGTGAACAGTGATCTTAGCTGGCAAACAAATCCCGACCGCATGGGTGGTCAATTCACGAGCGAAGAACGTAATCCTGATGGGAGTTGGTGATGATCAACGCAGAAGAAGCACGTAAAATCTCTCGAAACTTTCGAAACAAAGATGATGATTTGTTCGTTCTTGGCGAACTGATTGAAGCTGCGGCAAAGAAAGGGCAGACGAGCATTCGCGTTCCTTACGAGATGTCTGATCACAAGGGTTACGAACAGTGGCTTAAAGCCGATGGCCTCGAGGATGCACTGAAGCAACTCGGCTATAAAGTCGACTCGAGATCTGAAGACTTTCAGTTTGTCGACCTCTGGATTGAAGTGAGCTGGTGATGGGTATGTTTGAAGACGTAGGTGTTTGCTATCGTGAACAAGGTGTTCTATGCACGGATGGTGAATGCGGACATTGTCTGTACATACTCAATCGCCTCCAGTTTGTGTTCAATCGAGAGATGATGGAGACAGCCTTAAGAGCAAACGGTTGGACGAATGGATGGGCGGGTGACGATTGGGTATCACAATCCATGAACGCTGATCGTGGTGGTATGGAGCTTAAAGAAGCATTCGAGGCTATGCTCTACGGAAAGAACCTCATCGGAAAAGATGTGAAAAATTGTTGGAAAACTGCATAAAGCCAGTTTACAATCTGTTGCGCAAGGTATAGATCTATATCATACGGTAACAGAAAGAGACCAACATGACTAAGTTTGAAAAATCGAAGTTCACTACCTCCGGTGACTATGTTAAGTACGAAGGTAAGTTCGTCGCTCGCTTCAAGCACAAAGGTCCTTTCACTAAAGCGAAGTTTCTGAAAGAACTCATCGCAAATCACACTGTCGAGAGCTACTTCATCGAGATGTCGAAAGACAAAGCTCCTCTCGCAATCCTCCGCGATGCCAATGAAGATTGGTATTACGGTATCCTTGAAGCTTTCTCTGGTCGCTCTTTCCGGTGAGGTAACATGAGCAACGTTAATCAACTTCTCGCGAAAGCGATGAGCACAACTTCTGAAGAAGAGGCGATGTCATGCCTTCGCATGGCACGCAAGAAGGGTAAGACCTTTGACACTGGTGAATCTACTACATCAGGTGATAAGTACAAAGGTGAAGGTGCCAAATATTGGTACGACAAAGCGTTGTATTATTACAACGAAGCAAAGAAGCGTGATGGTGATCTGACTCGAGATCAACAGACGACATTATATCGCATGTACAAAAATGCTGAAGATGAAAAAGCAGCTGCACGAACTGATAACTACAAACTTCGTAAAGAGATCGAAATGCTTAAGGTAAAGAAGCCTGAAGGCGGATGGAAAATTCCAGTGATCTTCTTCCAGTGCTTGGTCATCCTTGCACTAGTACAAATGATCCATTGACATCTCGTAGAACTGGTGTATAGTTCTACTAAAGGAGATTATGATGACTTGGAATTTGTTCCTTGATGATGAACGCAACCTCGAGGATGTCACTTGGGCGCCTTGGCAGGTTCGTGAGAAGTATCGCAACGAAGAGTGGGTGATTGCCCGTTCATATGGCGATGCTATGTGCGAGATCCTTGATCGTGGATTCCCGAAGTTCGTAAGCTTCGATCATGATCTTGGTGACGAAACAAAGCACACCGGCTATGATCTGGCAAAGCAACTCGTTGAGAACGACATCATCTCCGGCGATCGTGAAAGCCGACAATCGTACAAATTCGTCGAAGACTTCGACTTCTATGTGCATTCGCAGAACCCCGTTGGTAAAACTAACATTGAATCCTATCTGAACAACTACCTGAAGCACAAGGGCTAATATTATGACTTACGTGATCCGCATGGGCAGCATGTATCGTATGATGTCTGAACAAGACATCGAGATTTGCGATAAGCTGCCAGCAAAGAACTACACTGTGAAGCAGAATCCGATGTCGAAAGAGTTCTATCTCGAACCAGTCGATGACTTCATTATGCCGAAGAAGCTTTATGGTGACACAACCAAGAAAGCGGAACGTATCCTGAATACGTTCAAGTCGCGCCCACTTTCGACGGGTGTACACCTTGACGGTGTGAAAGGTTCTGGCAAGACGCTTCTGGCAAAGACCCTGTCGCACATGGCACAGAAAGAAGGTGTTGCATCTATCGTCATCAACCAACCGTTCTGTGGTGATGAGTTCAATGCTTTTGTTCAGAGCATTGATGTGCCCGCTATCATGATCTTCGACGAATTCGAGAAGGTGTATGATTACCAGACACAGAACAAAATCCTGACGCTGTTTGATGGTGTGTATCCGACGAAGAAGCTTTTCGTTCTGACGACAAACGATGCGTATTCGGTGAACAACTTCCTGAAGAACCGTCCGGGGCGTATCTACTACTCGTTCAAGTTCGACACTTTGGCCCAAGAGTTCATCAAGGAATATTGCGAAGACAACCTGAACGACAAGTCACAGATTCCTTCTGTGTTGAAGTACACTCAGATCTTCTCGTTCTTCAACTTCGATATGTTGGCTGCTGCAGTCGAAGAGATGAACCGTTATGGTGAACCTCTGGCAGAAGTGCTGAACTACCTGAACATCGTTCCTGAGAACAAATCTTCCGAGACTTATGTGATCCGCTTCACCGTCGGTGACTTCACCAAGGTTCTCGAGAAGAACCACAAAGGCTTCTCGCCGAACAACTTCGACTACTACGTTAACGTCGAAGAAGAGTTGAAGGAACTGAATGAGCACAATCCTCAGGTGTATGCATACATCGAGAAGAACTTTGCCGAGGAAGATTATCCGGGTGAAAGCCGTGATATTCACTACACCACCGGCAATCTCGTTAACTTTGATGCTACTACGAACGTCTTCACATTCACCCTTGAACGTGGCGGCGTTGAGGCGGTACTCACTGTTGAGCGCATAGTCAGCGTGAACACTGACTTCAAGAAGTACGGTATGTTGTTTTGAGATGCTGTCCAACAGGTGAAACCACAAAGAAAGAACTCGTCATCTATGATGGCGGGTTCACTTTCACAGGATGGTTGACATATTGTGATGGATGTGGTATTGTTAGACCCAGCACATCTATAATTTTTGATGGAAAACGCGATGGAACCAGACGAGATAAAGAGAATTTATGATTCAATCCATACGTACGACATCATGCGTACGATTCAAGATCTGTCGAGGGTTAGCACTCGAGATTTGTTGAACGAATGCTATCGTCGACGTGCTATTGAAAAGTTCTCGATTGATAAACGTGCAGACGAATACATGGCACAGAACGATGCATCATACGCGCAATATGTTATGGAACAGATCAGACGTGATATATGGTACTCAGTCATGGACAATAAGAAATTCTTGTCTGAAGCTGTTCCCATCAAACACGACCATGATATGATCAACCGGATGCATATTTATACTTCGGAGGTGTATGTATGCAAGCATCCGACAAGCCTAAGAAAGTGATTCGGGTTGAAGGCTACGTAATCGTCGGGCCAGTATCACCGTGGTACGAAAAAGATCGTGAGAAGATCATCGGTGATACAGCATTCCAATCATTTGGTAAGACACCATATGAAGCATGGATGCGGCACCTTGGTGGATGGCGACCAGAGTTTGATCGTGGCGATATGAGTCGACGAGTGCAGTTCTACTTTGACAGAGGGTATCGCCTCAAGAAAGCACAGATGGAGATTGAAGATGACGAATAATACGATGAACTTGTCAAAGCTCAAGTCAGTGTATTCAATTCGGAACAAGACGACCGGTGAGTTATATCAGACACCAAATGGCAAGACTTCTTGGTCGACTAAGTCTGCTGCAAAGAACGCTTGGAATTGTCATAACTACAAAGACATTCACTACACAAACTACAGAGGTGAACCTGCAGTTCGACATGGCAATGCTCGGTTTGACGATGATGCAACTGACCTTGAAGTCGTCGAGATGGGATACGTGATCAAGAACGGGTCTGATGCCGACAACGAACTGAAGTATCTTCGTTGGTTCTATGCGAACGCTGACTTTGGTCCTGCCGACTCAGATGTTCGATACTACATGAACAAGCAATACATCTACGAAGGTGGAGTAATCCCCAACGGTTACAAAGAGGATGAAGATGAATGACGAATTTAGACTCCTTGTTTGCGGAGGCCGAGACTACGGTTACTGGAAAAACCCGAACACGGGCAAAGTCGAAGAGTGCCAAAGAGAAATCGACCACATCTGGCACACCCTTAATACTGTTCGGAGCGCAATCAGTCGACCTCTCGTTATTATCGAAGGAGAACAAAGAGGCGTTGATCTCCTTGCGCGCTGTTGGGCGGAAGAAAAGGGTCTCGAAGTCAGAGGCTTCCCCGCAGACTGGGACAAATACCAAAAGCGAGCCGGCTTTATCCGAAACGACCAAATGCTCAAAGAAGGAAAGCCGCACGCGGTCGTCGCGTTCCCCGGCGGCGTCGGCACCAGAATGATGGTTGGTCTAGCACGTCGTGCAGGTGTGCCAGTGCGGGAATTCTATCCTGAATGGTTGACATCTTCAAAGGACTGATATATAATCGATCCGTAATAGAAGGATTGTAGCATGAAGTTTCCTATCGTATGGGTGTCTGAAAAGGCACCGCAGATTGAAGATACGCTTGAGATCATTTTTCCAGAAGTCGAACGAGTCATGGAAAAACTTGACAAAGCCGAAGACTTGATCTTTCATACGATCTTTATCGATAGTTCTCATGATGGACCTATCGTCATGGCGTATGGTAAAGAAAATGATCCGAACATCTATCTCGACTACCTAGATGATGTTCGGTGGGTACGTATGGAGAATGATGAATGATAGAAGGAAGACTTGAGATCGGGACGAAGGTCTACTACGTTGAAGAAGACAACAACGTCTTTCATCGTAAAAAGATCGTTATGGCCGACGAAAATGGTGTTGAGTGGTATCGTTACGATCAACCTCTACGAACGCATGCACTAACTGAATACACCATTGTTGGTCGTGTTCTTAAAGAAGTAGAGGGCAACGTTCCGGGCATCGAAGATCATCTTGATGAATACTACCTCAATGATGGTAATATGGTCGATTGCGGACACATCGACGAGTTCGATACATGGAGCGGGTACTTCCTCGACAAAGCTGATGCAGAAAAGTGGATCGAAGAGCGTAAAGCTGAGATGCACCGCATAGAACACAGTTGACATTTACTTCATGTTGGTTTATAAATATCAACATGAAGTACAGATTAGTCCATATAACCGAAAACGGCTCTCACGACTATACACTTCGTATCGAAGAACGTATATCCGTGTGGAGTCGTTTTTCTTTTCAGTTAAACCAAAACTGTATGTAATACACGGTTCTGGGTATGGTGATTGGCACTACAGCACGTATGGTATCGCACTACCAAGTGATTTGATCGACTTTGCTAATGGAGTTATCAGTGAGTATCATTTTCGTATTCGGAAGTAACCTAGCAGGTCGCCACGGTAAAGGCGCTGCACTGTTTGCAAAAGAAAACTATGGTGCTGAGTATGGTGTAGGCGTAGGCCGCACCGGTAATGCATACGCACTTCCAACGAAAGACTATCTTCTTAAAGTTCTAACTCTCGATGCAATTGGCAGACATCTCGCTGACTTCATTGAATATGCGAAAGAGCATCCAGAAGATATTTTCATGCTTACTCCGGTTGGAACTGGTTTAGCCGGTTACAGTCGTGAGCAGATCTATTCTTTGCTGAAGCAATTGGACGGCACGTCCAATGTCCTATTCACTAAGGAATGGTTCAATCTATAATTTACTTCTATATTACTGCCCTTAAAGGGATTATACTCAGTCTGTAGAAGGTGTCAAGGAAAAAGGAGCGACTATGCAACAAAAAATGAAACAGATCGACCTCTCGGATTTGTTCCAACAAAAGAACAAGCAACAGGATCGCTACACATCCCGTGCTGCAGTCAACATTCATGAGTTCTATCTATGTGGAAACATTGAATCGGCAGACGAGTACATTGAGTGGTTTGATGTTATTCGACATTCTGGTCCAACCGATGTGATTCGATTGTTCATCAACTCGTATGGTGGTGATCTGTTCACTGCGATCCAGTTCATGCGAGTTCTGAGCGAAACCGAAGCAACTGTGATCGTCTCGGTCGAAGGTGCTTGTATGTCAGCTGCCACTATGATCTTCCTCTGCGCTGATCAGTTCGAGGTGTCTGAACACACGATGTTCATGTTCCACAACTACTCGGGTGGTGTTATGGGCAAGGGTGGCGAGATGCTTGACCAACTTCAGCACGAGCGTGTCTGGTCTGAAAAGCTTCTACGTAGTGTGTATGAAGACTTCCTGACCGAGGATGAGATCAAAGCCATGCTGAACAACAAAGACTTGTGGATGGACGGCGAAGAGATCATCAAGCGCCTCGAAGTCAAGAAGGCAAAGATGGAAGCTGAAAAGGCCGCAGAAGAAGCCGACAACATCACTGAGGTTGAGCCTGAAGAAATGCTGATCACGAGTCTGAAGAAAGCCGCATCGAAGAAAAAGATGCAAGAACCTAAAGAAATCCGTTGACATTAAACGCTCCATTGCTTATATCTAACTGGTAAGCAATGGAGCACACCATGACTATCCAAGAACTCATTGATCAACTTCTCGCTGAGTGTGAACGCACGGGTAAAGACCCTGCTGAAACTCCTGCTGTCGTTGACTTCGGTTGTGACTATGGTGAAGTCGAGACCGTTAACACACTTGACGGTCATATTCTAATCCATTGAGGGCATTATGCAGATCTTGAGTGAACACGATCAATACGGTTGGATCACTGCGATCATTGAAGGTCGTTGGGTTCAAGCAAAAGTTTTTGATGAACCTTCGTGCTATGGCATTAACGATGGTCGAGTATCAAAGTTGACTATCGGAAAGACTGATAGTCGTGATCCGACTCGTAACTTCTTTGATCAGATGGACTACAATTACGATCGTGGTCTCGACTTCAAACGTCGTACTCTTCCGATCGCAACTTTCCGCAAGATCCTTGCACAACTGGAGGCGCTTCCGAAGCTAGAAGATGAATGAAGATCAACTAAAACAACGGATCAAAGAGATCCAAGCAAAACGAGCCGCTCAATACGAACGCAAGAAACGACTAATCGAAATGGGCTATATCAAAGGTGTAGCATTACCCGATGGCTCTTTCATTGCCGCTTCGCCGAAAGGAATTCAGAACTGGCATGACACTCGCACTCTCGTGAAACGTGTTACTGAAGCATTTGATCGTAATGAAAAAGCTGGATCTGGTCGTATCTGTTGGATCAATAACAGACATCAACTTCAGATTCGTGGTAAACACCTTCGCCGATTGTTGAAGGCAATGCCAAACGTGAAACAAGTTGGGCGGAAGCTCGTGGAGGAAAAATGATCGGTGTAATCATAATCAAAATCGTGCTGCTCTCGCTATTGTGGTCCTTAGGCTGGTGCTTTCACTTTATGAAGACGAATGCTGAGGCAAACGCAAAGAACATATCTATCATGGGTGCACCGTGGATTGTTATGTTCGCCTACATCATGCTTTTCTGGTGGTAATCATGTCAATACTCGTTCTGTTCATTCCCATGACTTGGTTGATTGCAGTTGCTTGCTATTATGCAATCACGACTGCTGAACCTACGCCTGCTCGGTTCGCGATCATGTGTTTGCCGCCATTTGCATTTGTAATTGGTGTGGTGCTTCTAGCATGACAAAGTACATCAATCTTTTCGGTGGCCCTGGTGTGGGTAAGTCTACCACTGCGGCTGCCATTTTTGTCGAGATGAAACGTCGAGGAATGAACGTTGAGCTCGTGACTGAAGTCGCAAAGGACTTCGTTTGGGAAGGTCGAATGAAGACCCTCGACATTCAACCCTACGTGACGATCAAGCAGTTCCGCAATCTGTATCGTCTCAAGGGCAAAGTCGACTACGTCATCAGTGACTCTCCTATTCTTCTTGGATGCATCTACGCTGACAAGTATGCACCGACTCTTCCCGCTTCATACAAACAACTGATTGTTGACTTGCACAAACAAGAACTCGATCCGTCGGTCAACATTGTGTTGAAGCGAGTGTTCGACTACGATCCGAATGGTCGATACCAAAGCGAAGATGAAGCACATCAACTCGATCGTGATATGCAGAACATCCTCGACTCAAACAACATTCCTTCTATCACGTGGAACCCTACTGACATTGCTGGTCTAGTAAATATTTTGCATGAACTGTGATTAGTGGTTGACATTTAATAGTAGATTGCTTATATCTAACTAGTAAGCAACGGAGAAGAACATGCCTATCGCGATCATCACCCCTGAAGAAGTTGATGTTGACGTCTGCTACGGCGAATATGACGGTTCGTACACCAAGACGATTTATGTCGTAGACTTCTTTACCGGTGAAGTCGGTTTGCCCATGTCGAACCTCGAGACCACGATGTACATCAAGACCGAACATGACGCCAAGATGATGGCTCGTCTGTTTGAGCTTGGTATGACCGGCCGCGGTGAATACAACGAGATCACCTTCAACAAAATCTTTGAAGATACGGAGTTTGCTGAGTATGCATAAGCTTGAAATTCTTGTTGGTCTCCCGGGCTCGGGTAAGTCGACTCGTCTCAATTTCGTCGATGATCCTGAGTTCAGCGATACAGTCTTCGTGTATAGCACTGATCGTTATCTTGAAATGATTGCTGATACTCAGAACTCCACATACGGTGCGGTGTTCAAAGATTGCATCGCTGAAGCTACTTCCAAGATGAACGAACAACTCGCGTTCGCTCTAAGTGAAGGCGTCGATGTGTATTGGGATCAAACCAACATGTCGTCGAAGAAGCGCAAGGGTATTCTGTCGAAGTTTCCCAAGACGTATCACAAAGAATGCTGGTGCATTCGTCCGCCTCAGACCGATAAGGAGTGGGATGACCTTGATGATCGCCTGCTCAACCGTGCACGTCACACCGGCAAGTTCATTCCTCATCACATCGTCGACGCTATGGCTGACTCCTACGTTGAGCCTGAACTCGATGAAGGCTTCGATAAGATCACGATCGTCGACCTCTATGGCAACGTGATCAAAGTGAAAGGTGAATGATGGCATTTCCATGGTCTCAGATTCAATGGACTCCTCTCGCTCACGCGGCACGAGAGCGTATCATTCTCTTGCCGGAAAAACGACTAGACTACCATAATTGGGATCACGTCGTTTCGATGTATCAATATCTTGCTGATACGAATGAACCGTACGATGAAGCGCTTGACTGGGCTGTTCTTTTTCATGACATCGTCTATGATGAAAAGCTGGAAAAAGAATATCGTTCAATGAAGGTGTTCGCGGACATGGTTGAGCGCTATGAGGGATGTACACCTGACATCTGGGAGCGCGATCGTGTCTGCAAACTGATTCTGTGCACGGTTGATCATATCGCTACACAATACCCGAAATCATCTGCGATTGTCCGCGCTGACCTTCATTGCCTCACAAAACCATTGACATCGATCGAGAACTTTGTTAAGATCATGAAAGAGTCGATGAGTCTATACAACATCGACGAAGTGGAGTTCGCGAAGAACTCTGAAAAGTTTATGAACGAACTGTTCTATCGTGTGCATCGCAATGCTGATCACGATGTTGAACATGCACAATTCTATAATGATGCGTGTAAAGGTATCATGATCACAATCCAACTTGCACAAATGCTTCAAGGAACTCTGAAATGAACGGTCTCTCTTGGCTCCTCTACTTTGCTGAAGTGTCTGAAAACATCAGCGGAACACTCGGTGTGTTGTCTATTATCAGCGCTATCATCTTTGCTGGTTTTTCGTTTCTACAAATCATCATTCCGTTTCAGGAGCAATCTAAGAACTTCAACGAGATGGCGCCAAAATATGTAAAAACTGCAGCTGCTGTATTCGCACTGTCGCTAGTTGGCCTCCTGTTTCCGAGTCAGAACACAGTGTATTTGATCATTGCTTCTGAGAGCGCCGAAATGGTTGTCACCTCTGAAAGTGGTCAGAAGATGCTTGGTGACATCCAACAAATCGTTTCGCTCAAGTTGGAAACAATCGCAAGTGACATCACTGATGATGCAACTCAAGCAGTCACGGGTAAGAACTGATGCAACTCTACGTTCCAGAAATTGGTGATATGATCAAACTGACCGAAGACTGGACGTTTGATCTTTACCGTGAAAGTCGTAACGATTCTCTCTGGCGCGAAAAGGTCCAACGGGAAAACATCCGAGAACCCGATCCTGCGCCAGAAAAAGAAATGGAAGCAAAGATCAAAGGCATCGAAGATCGTTGCACATATGTTGAGAATGCTAATGCATATTCTTACATGGGTCGTCGAGTCAAAACATATGGCACAGTTGAAGATCGTGACAACCATCATGTCTTCATTCATCAGTTAAACCAACTACGAAGTCGACCGAGTTGGGCTGAAGTGACTCTTCCGAAAGACACTGTTCTGAAGGTCGATCGCATCTACATCCGTAAAGGTATCAGCGAATACTCGTCGATCACCTTCTACGTCTGGAACGAACCCGGACCAGTTCCGGCAAAACCAAAGAAGAAAGCTCGATTCTGGGCTAAACTTTACGACTGCAACAACATCAACTTTGAAAAGGTTACGTAATGGAATCCGAACGACTCGAGTCTCTGAACAAAATGATCAGTGAACAATTTGAACAAATTCTTGCCGATCAAGAAAATGAAGTCTCGACTGAAGACGAACTGATCGCTGAAACCTATGCACGAATGATTGCGCTTTCGGCATATGGTTTTAATCTCGGTGCAATGGCCGAATCCGCTGATGCTGCGGCAGATCGTGTTATGGATCTGTTTGAGAGCATGAACAAAGAAGAGGAGGCTGTGTGATGGAAGCTTTTATGGGTGCATTTAGCGGCGTTTGGTTCGCGCTATTCGCAATTCTCTTTGTCGTCAGTGGAGCATTCACCGCAACATTCGGCAGCATGTTCTGGTCAGTAATTGTTCTGGCTGCAGGCGCAGGTATTCTCGAATTCCTTCTTGGGGTTTCTGTGTTGGCAGTCGTGGCAACGAATCCATTGCTTATCGTTGCTGCCTTTGCGATCTACATCGGCATTGGTGCAGCTTACACTGGACTGTGGCGTTGGCCATCGTGGCTTCGTAAACAATCAGGTGTGATTGGGTCGACCTTCCAACAGTTCAGTAAATCACATGAAAAGCAGTTGTCAGGTAAGACTAAAGAAGAATCGTTTGAAATCTTCTTGGATTCTCCTCACTACGCGTCTTGGCATCCTTCACATAACAAAGAACGCCTGTCGACTTGGGTTCTGATGTGGCCTTTCACTTTGGCTTGGGAACTCTCGCATAAGCCTTTGATCTGGGTCTTCGACACCGTCTATGCTACTCTTGGTGAGATGTTCGTCGTAATCGGTAAACAAACCGCTCGTAAGAACATCAAGCTGGATTGACACTTACTTGAAACTGTGATAGAACAAACACGGGAGTCTTGAAGGGCTCCCGTTTCACAACAAGGATCTATATAATGCTTCGTGACATCAAATTCCCTAAGGCCTATTATGTTGGCTTCCAAAAACAGCGGTACTCTCGAGAAGAGAACTTCCGGATGCTCGGCTTCGCAACTCCGAACACTGGCGACTATGCCTTCAAAAAGCGCAAAGCATCTGTTGATGGTTGGTCAGAAAAAGATCTGACTCCTCTCGACATGGAAAACAAACCGATGCATGGCTTCAAGATCGTTGATGCAGTGAGTCGTTACTCGACCAGCAACAAGAAGTTCCGCGTTGAAGACCCTCGTGGTTTTGAACTTGAGATTGATGTATACAATCTGCTCGAGATCATTGAGAAGCATACGA
>JACCDQ010332077.1_pt1 | contig 12238 bp, 8 predicted proteins | sample 7446031 | NCBI WGS metagenome assembly JACCDQ01 (sample SAMN15323442, study PRJNA562643) | freshwater metagenome | isolation source: river surface water | place: USA:Blue River Watershed | collected 2017-08-17
GGTACCCTTTATCGACAGCTCGATACCATTGTTCGATACGTCGCCTACATTGATGTAGTTGTAGCTATAGCCCGATGATGCTGGCAGTGGCACTGCAGCTATCAGGTTGCTCGTCCACGACCTGTAATAAGTGAATGAAGTAGTGATCACATCGCCCAGGAAGCCGAGGTCCGTACCCACTTCAAATTCGCGGGTGCGCTCAGGCCTCAGGTTGTTGTCGCCAAATGCGTTGCGCACCTGGTATGCATTGATACCGTTGAATGGTGAGCCTACCGCGCCATAAGTAGTAGCCACGCCCGACTGTATGTAACCAGCGTTGTTGTTCACATAAGGCAGCGCATCGTGGCCGGTACCACCAGTAGCCATGCGCAGCTTGCCATAGTTCATCACATGCTCCTTGAAGCCGGTGTGGTGCAGCCTTTCTGTGAATACCCACGATGCATTGGCACCTGGGTAAAAGTAAGAATTGCGGCCGGTGATCAGGGTAGATGACCAGTCGTTGCGGCCGGTCAGGCCCAGGAACAGCTCCCTGCGGTAGTTCAGGTCTACATTGTAGAACAGGCCTATCGTGCGGCGGTTCACTGTGTAGTTATAGCCTGTCACAGGACCTGCGTTATTACCCAGATTGTAGAAGTTAGGCAGCACCAGGCCACCCATCTCCGGGGAAATGATACCCGCCAGTGTCTCATCGCGCTGGAAAGTCAGGTTATGACCGCCGGTAGCGTTCAGGCCAAAGTTGTCTGTGATCTTGTGGTTGTAGTTGATAATGAAGTCATTGTAGATCCTCATACCGTTGTAGTTCGACTGCGTATAGCCGCCGTTCGATATATAGTTCTGGCCGGCATACAGCGGGTCTACGCCTGCTGCATGGAACATCGGGGTAATGTAAGCCGAACGGTCGGCCGACATATCCATACCAAAGCGGTTGAAGATATGCAGGTCTTCCTTGCGCCAGCCCAGCCTCCAGTCGCCCAGCACCCTGTCGGTCTTGTTGCGGTTGTCATACATCTTGGCGGTCCAGTAGGGGTTCTTGTAGTAGGCGTTATAGTAACCATAGCGCTCAGCACCTGCTGAATCGTAGAAGTTCATGGAGTAGAACTTGTTGTCATACGCCGCCAGTTCCTGCACAGGTATGTCGCGTGGCGTCTCTATCAGGCTCTTCGCCACGCTGCCGGCACCATGACCACCCTGCTCAGCACGGGTATACGTGTTGATGTAGTTCACATTGATACCAGAGTACAGGCGGTGCGACAGTTGCGTAGTGCCGTTAAAGCGCACACCATAGCGGTTGTAGAATGTGTTAGGGGTCACACCGGCAGAGTTCACCGTGTTCAAAGACAGCATATAGGTCGACTTTTCGCTGCCGCCAGATACTGCTACATAGTTGTTCAGGTTCCTGCCGTGGTCATAGAAATTGCGGTAGTGGTTCGGCTGGTCGCTGTAAGGCTTCACCAGTTGCTTGCCTTCTATCACCTGTCCCCATGGGCGCAGGCTGCCATCCATATCATAGCCCCAGCTCAGGTTAGTGCGGCGGTCATCGGCTATACCACCGTATATGTCACCCTGGCCATATTTGTGCTGCATGTCTGGTGTCTTCACCACATCGCTCTGGCTGTAGGTCATTTTCACGGTCACGTCCATCTTGCCTGGATTGCCCTCGCGGTGCTTGCCCTTCTTGGTCGTGTACATGATAGCGCCGTTCGCACCCATAGAACCATACAATGCTGTCGCAGCTGCTGCCGGCAGTATGTATACCGACTCCATGTCTTCGGTATTCAGGTCGTTCGCGCTGTTACCGAAATCTACCTGGCCCAGTGTATTAAAGTTGGGGTTAGCCGCGTTCAGTTTGCTGATGGTCCTGTCATAGTTATTGGTGATCACACCGTCCACTACTATCAGCGGGTTGTTATCCTGCAGCAGCGACTTTTCGCCCCTCAGTACGATACGCGATGAACCGCCGAAACCATTGGTAGAGCTGATGATGCTGGCGCCGGCCACCTTGCCCTGCAGGCTCGATACGATGCTCGTACCGCCGCCCGACATCAGTTCGTCGCCGCTTATGCTGGTGCTGGTATAGCCTACTTCGCGCTTCTCGCGCTTGCCGTTCATAGCCGTGGTTATCACACCGTCCAGGTGCTTCGACATCGGCAACATTTTGATGATGATCGACTCACCCTGGTCCTCCATATACACAGTGGCATAACCCATTGCCTGGATGATCACCATATTCAGCCCTTCCGGTGCGTCGAACATAAAGTCACCGTTCACATCTGTAACAGCCCCTGCCTTTGCGCCCTCTACCGATACACTGGCGCCCTTGAGGCCCACGCCACGCTCATCGGTCACCTTGCCCGATATGGTGTGTGTCTTGGTCTCTTCTTCCTGGGCGACAACGCGCAAGCCGATGGTCAATAGGAACAGAATAAATAAACAGATCCTTTTCATACTCTTTTGTTTATCTCGAATTGAGTTTGGTCCGCAATAATATAATGCAAGCTCCCCCGCAAAAGCGGAGTATGCTGCACATTTGGGGGTGAATTTATAGCATGTAGCCGAATAATCAAAGCATTCGTTGGTTTTTTCTTAACAAACGAAAGGCTGTTGCGCACATGTGGCGCGCGTTTGAAGAACACGACAAAGCGGAACAAATGATCTGTTTTGCTATTTATCCGAATCCTGAGCGCTATAGATCATATCGCTTTGCTGGTTGCCTCCCGATATCCATCTGGACGTGTCCGACCGACCACCCGCACAGTCACAATCCCAATTCGCCGGCTTGAGCACCTTGACGACTTCCAGGGCCGAATCGATCCGCTTTATTTCTTTGGCGTTCTTAGTTACCTGCGTGGCAAAGTCCACTCCTTCAAATTGGTAACCATTTATGATGCTGTCTATCTCCTGCCGGGTGGCTGGTCGCATCTTTATCTCGGTAAATTGGGCGCGGCTGGTGGTCATGATGGCGTCACCAAAATAGAGTTGTTCCTTTTCCGCCCCCACAGCAAATAACACCATCTTTTCACCCTGTGGTAGCGGTATCTTTCCATCCTTCGTATAAAAACCGTAAGTGTCCTTTTTTCCATCCAAAAGCCCTCCGTCCAGCAGTATTTTGTTCCTCGGCAAGGCCATGAATACGTCGATGTTTGCACTATAAGTGCCTGTTATTCTTACCATTAGTTCGCTTTCCTCAAAACCCGGCAGCCCTTTCATCAAAATATCCACGTTATACCATCCGAATGTCGTAATACTGAATTTATAGTATTCTGCGCCATTCTCCACAGGCGTTACCAGGTCTTTTGAAGCATCAAAGACCGCCGGTTGAAGTGTGCTATCTGGATCGGTCTGAGATGTTGGCACATTGGTGGCCAGACTATTGCTCCTGTTTTCCTGGGGGTCGTTGTCGGCAATAAGCGCTTTTCGTCTTGTTGTCAATTCCTGCACCAGGCTGTTATATAGCTTGCAACTATCAAAAGCGGCTTTATAGTCCCGGATGGTGGCCGGGTCCACATCCTTGGCAACGCCATCCACATACTCAAAGATCCTCATTACTTCGTCGCGGCTCAATTGCGGAAAAGCGGTCATGGCTGTTCTATTATAATACTCGTATATGCAGCGGGCATAACCATCATCCCTGTATGGCGCTACAGCAGTATCGGTCATCGGCCCTACCATAATATGATCGGCCTCTTCAGTACCATTCAGAAGAGGCTGGGTAGCTGCTATCATCGCGCTCGAGTTCCACACGAACTGGCACAACCACTCCTTTTCCCTCCTTTGCGCCAGGAACGCCAGCGGCGGCCCTGTGCTTTCCTTCGTAGCGTGGTGACACGATGCACAATTAGTGTTGAACAGCACCTCTCCGCTTATCACAGTATCTGCCTTGTCCTGTTCGGCGGGCTGCAAGGGCTGGGGGTCGGTCCAGTCTATGCTGCCGTCGGGTCTTACCACGCCTTGATATAATTGCATCCCCGGCTGTGTCACCCTGGCGGGCACAGACACTTCTATTGGCTTGGCAATGGTCACCTGCTCACTCCCGTCTACGCTTATGTTGATCATGCCCCCGCTGCTCAGCGGCTTACCACCTGCCTTGGTCACCAACCCGGCCAGCATCATATCTTTCATGGTATAGGCTTCCTTGATAGCCAGCCGGACACTCCCGGTAGCCGACCGCAACGCGCCTTCCGGTATGCGTATGATCGTGCCCTTGGGCGTTAGCAGCGAGGTATCCCGGCCCGTTCGCACCACATATACATCGGCGGGCAGGTTATCCTCAGTGAGCACGGTGGGCGGCGTAGTTGTGGAGCACCCCCACACAGACAGAATGATCAGCAATGACAGAATACGTATAGCATACCGCATAAATAGTGTGTATTTATATGCAATGAACACTCAAAAATATCAGTATATTTGTTAATTATTACATAATTGTATGCGTTTACACTGGTGCTTTTGTGCATCCTGACGCATCGTCCGGATAGTATGCAGCCAGACCGCCTATTGCCGCCATAATACTACCGGCCCGACACTCGGTTTAAGATGATCATTATTTTTTAATAATTTTAAAGTGTCCTGTTGACACCGTTCTATGAGCTTAGCAAAACACATTCTGGTTACCCTGGCCTTAAGCGCATTTTCTAACCTGGCCGCCTTTTGTCAGATCATAGACAAGACCACATCAGTCAAAGACGGTCTGTATGGAATGGTGAAAGAAGTAAAGACGGTACATTTTACGGTTGATACCAATGAGTTTGGCCGGGTAGACACAGATACTACCTACACCGAGGTATCATCATACGATATGGCAGGCCGGCTGTTGCACAGAAAAATGATCCGCTCCCGCTTCCGCCACCCTTCTGATCCGGTACATAATATTGCCTACAAGTATGATAAGAACGGGAACCTTGTGGATTATACCGATGACATCCTATTTCCTACTACTATCCGCTTCCGGTACGACGAGCGCAACAGACTTACAGAAGAGCGTACCTATAATGAAAATAGGCGCCTCGTTTCACGCAAACGATATATATACGTCAACGGTTGGCTTGTCCGGTCGGAATCGGAATATACCGACAATAAAATGCCACACAACGTCTTGCGGTACGACCATTGGGGAAATGAAACGGAACACTGCCAATGGCGGGAAGATGAAACAGGCAAAAGGGTCATGATCTTCAAACACGACCACACCTACGACGAAAAGAACAGGCTGATCGAGACACTAAGCAGCAACTACAGCACCGGCGAGACCGAACGGCAAACCTACCGCTATGACGAACATGGAAACGAAAAAGAAGTAGCCGGCTACGATAATGAGAGGCTGACCTGGAGAACGACAAACAGGTACGATGCCGGCAACCACCTGGTAAAGGCTCAGAAATACGATAAAGATGGTAAGTTGGCGGAGGAAAGGAGGTACAAATACGTATACGATGATAACGGCAGGTTGCTATCAAAAAAAGAAACGATCGTCAACCCATATCACACCACCCACATTACCGAAAGATATACCGCGTGGGACAATAACGGTAATTGGCTGATCCAGGAGAATACATTGACCGATGAAACAAAAAAACAAGTATGGCTGGTCAGTCGAACGATAAAATATTATGACTAGCCACTGGCGATAGAGGATCAAGGCCGTCTTTATTGTGTTATGGGATTTGATGAAAATGCAAAAATGCGTTTGGTTATTGACAAGTTTAAACAGATCGCCTCTGAACTCACTTTTTAATTTGAATTAAAACTTTTTAGCTTATGCGTTTCCAGAAGAAAGAATACATAGTGGCTATCCTGCTTATGTTCTTAAACGTACATGCGAACTCGCAAACAGAATGGGTAGTAAAAAACAAAAACATCTTGAAAAGCAATTCTACTGACAAGATCGATGAATTAGTGATCAAGAATGCATTCGGGAATATATACGTGCATACATGGAACAAAAAAGAAGCAAAAGTCGAAATAGCTATAACATGCACAGCGAATGGAAATGAAACTGCTCTTCAACTACTTGATAATGCCAATGTTCAAATAGCAACATTTGATAAAAAGATACAGTATACTACGCATGTATATACTCCATACAATAAAGGAAATGGAGTCCGGCGCCTTTCAGAAAAAAAGGATACCCTTGACTTTGAAGTAAATGTCACGTATAACATGTATGTTCCTGAGAATTTACCGATCAACCTTGATAATACTTTTGGTAATGTTTATATTGATAGTTTTAGCGGGAATTTGACCGTACATATAACACATGGCTGCCTTCATACCGGAGATCTCAAAGGCGAAAGCATCGTCATAAGGAATGATCACAGTATTGGAGTCAATACGATCAATTCAATTAATTCAAACGACATCAAAATTGACGTGCCAGGACGTTCTATTGTGATCGGTAAAGAATAAATTCAGTACTGTCCTTAATACTGCGACCATATAGACGTGTCAACACCCCTCTCTTCCAAACGGGCAGTAAAATTATTCTTTAAAATTTTCATTGAAAATCAATAATTTACAACACCTCCCCAAAAAAACTTAATGAATTTCTTGGTGTGGATGTATCCATATCCTACCTTTGCGCTCCCGATCCAAAATCCACATCGGGGTTTTAATAAAATGAGACACTTAAGTTTTAAAACACGATCAGCCAACGAGACCATCGTAAAGCGCGAATGGTTCGTGGTGGACGCCACCAATAAGACTATGGGGCGCATGGCTTCACGCATCGCTTCCGTACTCCGCGGCAAGCACAAAGCCTACTACACTCCTCACTTCGATTGCGGCGACTATGTCATCGTAGTTAACTCAGGCAAGGTAGTATTCACCGGCAACAAGATGGAAGACAAGGAATACCAGACCTATTCCCTGTATCCAGGTGGCCAGAAGATAGAGGCCGCAAAGGACCTCATCGCCCGCCGCCCCAACGTGGCTGTAGAGCGCGCAGTAAAAGGCATGCTGCCTAAGAACCGCCTCGGTCGTGCTATGTACAAGAAACTCTTCGTTTACGAAGGCGCTGAGCACCCACACAAGGCACAGAACCCAAAACCACTGAGCCTCTAATCACATTTTTCAAAAAGAATTTTAAACCATTAGTATTATAAAATGGAAAAACAGAAAAACGCCGTAGGCCGCCGCAAGGAAGCCGTTGCACGCGTGTATGTAAGCAAGGGTGCCGGCAATATCACGGTAAATGATAAGGAATATAAAGCATATTTCCCGCTCATGTACCTCCAGAACCAGGTGGAACTCCCACAGAAGACCACTGATACCCAGTCTGCTTTCGATATCGTTGTTACTGTAGCAGGTGGTGGCCCCAAAGGCCAGGCCGAAGCCATCAAGATGGCTATCTCCCGCGCACTGTGCGAGGTGAACCCTGAATACCGCCCTGCTCTGAAGAAGGAAAGCCTGCTCACCCGCGACAGCCGCTCTGTTGAGCGTAAGAAGTTCGGTAAGCGCAAAGCACGTCGTAGCTTCCAGTTCTCTAAACGCTAATTGGGGAAGAGGTTTACTTTATTTTATTTATTTAACGATCAAGAAATCATTAAAATGGAAGATAATAAAACATTGCACCAGCAGCTCCTCGAAGCAGGCGTGCACTTCGGCCACCTGAAGAAGAAATGGAACCCAAAGATGCTCCCTTACATCTTCGCCGAAAAGAACGGTATCCACATCATCGACCTCAATAAGACCATTGATGGCCTCGACGAAGCGGCTGCTGCACTGAAGTCTATAGCAAAGAGCGGCAAGAAGATCATGTTCGTTGCTACCAAGAAGCAGGCTAAGGAAATAGTGGCTGAGGCTGCTGCCCGCGCCAATATGCCCTTTGTTACCGAGCGTTGGCTGGGTGGCATGCTCACTAACTTCTCTACCATCCGCAAGAGCGTAAAGAAGATGTTGAGCATCGAAAAAATGCTGGGCGATGGTACCTTGGACAGCGTTACCAAGAAGGAGCGCCTGACCCTGACCCGCAGCAAGGAAAAAATGGAAAAGGTGCTTGGTGGTATCTCCCAGATGGGCCGTATCCCTGCAGCCCTGTTCATGGTCGATATCAGCCACGAGCACATCGCTCTGGCAGAGGCTAAACGCCTCGGTATCACCACCTTCGCTATGGTGGACACCAACAGCGACCCTACTAAGGTAGACTTCGCTATCCCGTCTAACGACGACGCTACCAAGTCTATCGCCATCATCACACAGTACCTCACTGCTGCCATCATGGAAGGCCTGCAGGAGCGTGCCCTGGTGAAGGAAACAGAAGAAGAAACAGAAGAAGTGACCGAGAACACTGGTCGTGGCATGGATGTAGCTGAGGACGAAGAAGGCGGTCGCCGTGGTGGTGGCCGTGGCCGTGGCCGCAGTGCTGGCGCTGGTGCGTCAGCCGGTGGCGGTGCTGGCCGTGGTGCTGGTGCAGGCAGCCGTCCAGGTGGCGGGTCCCGCCCAGGTGGTGGCGGTGGCCGTCCAGGCGGTGCTGGTGCTCGCCCGGGTGGTGGTGGTCCCCGTCCTGCCGGCGGTGGTGCTCCAAGGCGCTAACCCCGTTGCCACAGGCACGAATTAACATTACTATATAGTTGCATTAAAGCCCCGCTCTTGGGGCTTTAATGATAAAATGCGAATTTCGCACCCTTATTCAAAAAACAATATCAAAATACTCGATACAATGAGCACAGTAACAATATCGGCTGCAGAAGTGAACAAGCTGCGCCAGCAGACAGGGGCAGGCATGATGGACTGCCGCAAAGCGTTGATAGAAAGCAATGGCGACTTCGAAGGCGCTATCGACTACCTGCGCAAGAAAGGCCAGAAAGTAGCCGCTAACCGCAGCGACCGCGACGCTAAAGAAGGTGTGGTGATAGCTAAGGCTAACGCTGACAATACATACGGCGTACTGGTGAACCTGTCTTCTGAGACCGACTTCGTAGCCAAGAACGCAGAATTCATCGAATTCGCACAGGAAATAGCAGATATTGCTATCGCTACCAAGGCAAGCAATGTGGACGACCTGAAGGCCGCTGCAATGGGCAATGCTACAGTAGGCGAAAAGCTGCTGGAAGTAGTAGCTAAGATCGGCGAGAAGATCGACGTAGTTCGCTTCGAGACAGTTACAGGCGACGCAGTAGTTCCTTACATCCACTCTGGTTACCGCATCGGTGTACTGGTAAGCCTCAACCAGGCTGCCAGCGAGGCAGTGATCGGCGCAGGCCGCGACGTAGCGATGCAGATCGCCGCTATGAACCCGCTGGCTGTTGACGCTGACAGCGTATCCCCTGAGATGATCGAGCGCGAAAAAGCGATCGCCGTTGAGCAGGTGATGGCTGAAGGTAAAGCTGCCGACATGGCCGAGAAGATCGCTGCCGGCAAGCTGAACAAGTTCTTCAAAGACAACACCCTGTTGCCACAGGCGTTCGTGAAGGACAACAGCAAGAGCGTAGGCGACTACCTGAAGAGCGTTAGCGCTGGCCTCACAGTAGTTTCCTTCAAGCGTATCGCTGTAGGTTCATAAATATAATGTTTTAAATATATAATGGCAGGCATTGGTAATACCGATGCCTGCCATTATTTTTACGCCAATTGCGCCGCAACTGCCTTGTTCACTTGGCAGTGCAGCTTTTTTTGCACTATATTTATACCCCTGTTGACACACAGGGTTTTTATACGAAATATTTCCTTATGAGATCAAGCAACGCCAGGATGATCAATTGGCAGCACAAAGCGGTTTGTTTGCTGACGGCAGCCCTGCTGGTGACGGGTGGTGCACATGCACAACTGTCACTGAAAAGGCAGCGATACGATAGCATAGCAGCCCGCTATAAGGGCGAGCACGCTGTGTATACAGAATTTACCGAGAGACTGGAGATAAAGGAAGAGGATAACAAGATGATAGCTATCGACAGGGCCTATATGGAGAAACTGTTCATCAGCGATCGCTCCCTGAACATGTTCAACGAAGACCCCTACTCGCCGCTCCCAGCGTACCTTTTTGGTGGTGAGCCTGACTACACCCCAAACTATGATGCGACGATCTACCTGCCGGAAGGCAATGATTACAGGAGCGTTAAGAACACCGACAAGAATGGCAGGGCCTCCTTCGAGTACAGCGGCCTGAAAAAAAACGCCGTTACGGTTTCCCGCTATCATTCCGAGAACGATGATCTGCGTCATCTGGGTGGCTTCTTCTTCAGCCAGAACATACCCGTGCTCAACTCCACCTTCGAAGTGACCGCACCGAAGAATGTGAAAATGGGCTTTTTCGTTACAGGCGGTGATACCAGTATCATCAGGCGCAGTGTCGAAGAGCGTAACGGTAAGATCATCTACCGTTTCACGGCATCAAATGTACCTGCCGATAAGCACTACGGCAATGTGCCCTCTGCCCGCTACTACATGCCGCACGTATACCCTTATGTCGTGTCATTCAGGCTCACAGGTGCTAAGAAAGACTCTGTGCTTACTGGCAGCAACGAAGCACACCAGAAGTTCGAGTATGCCTACGTAAAGGGTATGAACTATGAGCAGGATTCCTTCCTCAATAAAAAGACTGCTGAGCTCACCCGCTACGCCTATTCAGACCGCGACAAGGCAAAGCGCATCTACGATTGGGTGCAGAAGAACTTCCACTACCAGATATGGTGGAACGATGTGTACAAGGGTGGCAATGTGCCCCACCAGGCCGATACAGTTTGTGACCGTATGTTCGGCGACTGTAAGGATATGTCCAGCGTCATTGTGGCTATGTGCCGCAAGGCAGGCGTACCAGCTTACTTCGCGGTCATAGGCACTACGGAGAACAATTATACTCACGAGGACATGCAGCTCGACTATCTCTACAACCACATGATATGTGCAGCCAAGATAGACGGCCAGTGGGTATTCCTCGATGGCACTACACATGTGATGCCTATGGGCGCCAACCGCGATGACATACAGGGCAAGGAAGCCTACATCATGCTGGATGATACGCGATACGAGGTGGTGAAGATACCGATAGAGCCAGCTACCCGGTCCACGGTGACTACCACTACCACAATGAATGTTGCTTACGGTGGCGATGTCACTGGCAGTATGTATCGCCGGTTCACCGGCTATGAGGCATGGGATATGGGCGAGAGCCTGAACCGCCTCAATCGTAAGGACGAACGCGACGAATACATCCGCAGCAAGATGCGCTCCGGCAATAACAAATTCCTCATCGACAACTACAATATCAGCCGCAGCGATGAGGGCAACAAAGACATCAGCGTAAATGCCAGCTACCACATGGGCAACTATGCTACACAGGTGAAGAAGGACTACTACGTGAACATGAACCTCTATCCTGCATTCAGCGACATGCTGGTATCTGATGAGGACAGGAAAGTGCCCTTGTACTTCGACTACAAGAAGACCATCAAGGCAACAGTGACGATGAACATCCCCAAGGGCGCTCGTGTGTCTGCTGTACCCAAGCCAGTAAAAGGCGGTCTGGATGGCAAATGGAGCTATTCTATATCTTACAAGACAGATACCAAGGCAGGTACTATCACCATGACCAGGGAAATAGTAGTGAATACGCTGAAGATCGACCCATCGGATTTCGAGGCGCACAACAAACAGGTGAACGCCCTGTCAGATCATTACAAAGAAACAGTAGTACTCACTGCCAAATAAAACGGCTTTATGAAAAGAACTTTTGCATTCATTGCTCTTTTTTCTGCGCTCGCGCTCTCCGCTCCTGCACAGAAGAAACTTTACTATACACAGCACCCTAAATTCAACGAATGGGTCGATAGCCCGAAGGTACATCCTGTGCCGCCGGAATACGCCAGCCAGCCGGCCATCATACTCCTGAACGACTTTAACATCGACTACAGGAAAGAAGGCAATGGCACTCAGACCTACTACACCGGCCACTCCATCATCAAGGTGCTCGACGACAAGGGCATCAACGAATACAGCGTGGTACAGATACCACTGCCACTGGGCACGCGCGTACCGCAAGTGAAGGCTCGTACCATATCGCCTGATGGAAAGATAAAACTCATCAAAGACAACGCTGCGGAGATCCGCTGGATGGAAAATGGGCAATATGTAATATCGCTGGCCATGAAGGGTCTGGAAAAGAACTCCGAGATCGAATACATGGTGAAGGAGATACAGCCCTGGCACACGTTTGGTCGCGTCACGGTGCAGACAGATGTACCCGTGCTGAAGACAAGGTTCAATATCTCTTATCGCCGCGATATGGTGATAGATACCCGTAGCTACA
>JACCDQ010093033.1_pt1 | contig 12233 bp, 15 predicted proteins | sample 7446031 | NCBI WGS metagenome assembly JACCDQ01 (sample SAMN15323442, study PRJNA562643) | freshwater metagenome | isolation source: river surface water | place: USA:Blue River Watershed | collected 2017-08-17
CTCTTAAAATATGAATGATCTGCTCCGCTGTATAGCGCTTACCTGAGTTTGACATCTCTAATCTCCTTACCAATTGATGAGTCTATCCTCTCTCAACACCTGGTACAAAAAATTAACTCAGTTCAATGACGGTCGAGCCTATATTCAGTACCAACGTGTCATCTGCAGTCATTGTGGTAGCCTTATACAGCTTATAGTTGGCCAAGTTGCTGACTAGATATAAATTGTCCTTGCCGTTGCCAGACTGGGTAAAATCAAAGGTGACTTGGTTTTCTACACCGATATAAAAGGAGTCGACTTTATTGGTGCCATTGATATAGATGGTTTGGTTATCTAATACTGCGTCGGAATAGTCGATATTGAATTTCGCTAGTCCACTGGTATTGTTTTTCATAAAATAACGCGAGACTTTTGCCATTTAGCAATCCTTTTTAATTTTTTGCGCTTTTCTTGTTGTTATGCGCTTGTTAGGTGGGCATGGTGCCCAATAATGATGATTATAATACCATTAAATATGTATGAATGAATTATTTAGTGTACAAATTGCAAGTCACCCGATTGGCTTAATTAGGGTAAAATGCGCAAGTTTTTAACAACTTTAAAACCCAGTTTATTTAAGGAACCGTCATGGCTACTAAACAACCGGCAGCCCAACCATCAGGAGAGGCGCAAGCCGCTGCTCAAAATTCAGATCCTAGCTTTGTCATTGAAAAGCTCTATGTAAAAGATATGTCTTTGGAAATCCCTAATGCACCGCAAGTGTTTACACAGCGTGAAGTGCCACAAATTGGCATTGAAATCGGTAATTACTCTGCTGTATTAGAAGAAGGCATTTATGAAGTGGCTTTGCGTGTCACCGTAACGGCTAAAGTGGGTGAATCCACTGTGTTTTTAATCGAAGTACAACAAGCTGGTATCTTCCGCGTACAAAACGTACCTGACGAACATATTGAGCCTATCTTGGCGATTACTTGCCCGAATATTCTGTTCCCTTATGCACGTGAAGTGGTATCCGACATCTCCATTCGTGCAGGTTTCCCGCCAGTGACTTTGTCACCGGTCAATTTTGAGGCGATTTATGCGCATCAAAAGGAACAAGAAGCACAACAAGCGCAAGCAAAGCACTAATTGAATAGTGATCAGCGCCCCGTCAGGGGCGTTTTTATTCAAGGCTATTTCAAGGTCAAGGAGTGGAAATGAAAGTTGCAGTGTTGGGCGCTGGCGCATGGGGAACGGCCCTTGCGATGCATATTAGCCAACAGCATTCGGTATGCTTGTGGGCACATAAGCAATCGCATGTGGATGGCATGCGTCGCGTACGCGCAAATCCCATGTATTTGGGCGACTTTCCTTTTAATGACCATTTAAGCGTATCAGCTGACTTAGCCGAGACTATCCAAGGTGCTGCCTTTGTCTTGAGTGTGGTGCCAACTTCTGGCTTTAGAGCCACCTTGCAACAACTCAAGGATTTGCAGTGTCAGGTGCCGATTGTTTGGGCGAATAAAGGCTTGGAGCCACAAACAGCACTGTTGCCGCATGAGGTTGCTGCAGAAGTGTTGGGTAAAAATTATGCTTGGGGTGCTTTATCTGGCCCAAGTTTTGCCGCGGAATTAGTGCGGGGATTACCTACAGCGGTGACATTGGCGATGAATGATGCGAGCGCAGCTAAGCTTGCTGCATCAGCTTTGCATGCAGGTAGTTTGCGCATTTATACCAGCGATGATGTGACTGGTGTCGCGGTAGGTGGAGCGCTGAAAAACGTGATGGCGATTGCCGCCGGGATATCCGATGGTATGCAGTTTGGTAATAATGCGCGTGCCGCGATGATTACGCGTGGCTTGGCCGAGATGACACGGTTTGGTGTTGCCTTAGGCGCACAAAAAGATACTTTTATGGGGTTGGCAGGCGCGGGTGATTTGATTCTGACTTGTACCGGACAGTATTCCCGTAATCGTGAAGTTGGCTTGCAACTTGCCAGCGGTCGTCCTTTAGAGGAAATCCTGAAAACACTTGGTCATGTGGCGGAGGGCGTATATACGGCCCGTGAGGTGTATCAGCGCGCCAAAACACTAGGGGTTGATATGCCCATTACGGACGAGGTCAATCAGGTATTAAGTCATGGCAAATCAGCACGCGATGCGGTGATGGATTTGCTCGGACGTGAGCAAAAAGCGGAGAACGGTTAAAGCAATTCTGGCGCTTGAGTTGCCTACATCCCGCCATCAAAACCAAGCTGTCGCCAAGCTTCATACAATACGACGGCGACCGAGTTAGATAAATTTAGACTGCGACTTTCCGGCAGCATAGGCAATCTTAATCGATGCTCAGCGGCAAATTCTTCTCGAACTTCCAATGGCAAGCCGCGTGTTTCAGGGCCAAATACGAATACATCCTCATCGGCAAATTTTTCCAAATGATAATGACGTGAGCCTTTGGTGGTGAGCGCAAACATGCGTTTACCGGCAAGGGCCTGTTTGCAATGTGCCCAGTCTTCATGCACTTGCATACTGGCGAACTCATGATAGTCCAGCCCAGCACGGATTAATTGCTTGTCTTGCAGACGAAACCCCATGGGCTCAACCAAATGCAATTGCGCGCCAGTATTGGCACATAAGCGAATGATATTGCCGGTGTTGGGAGGAATTTCTGGTTCGAATAGGACGATATGCAGCATAACAATATAGGGTGGGTTAACTCTTTGTTAATCGTGGTGTTCTGTTCCTGCGACCAACCAACATTGTACATGAGCTGCCCCATGTTGTTTTAGCTGTCGCGCCAGTTCATTCAAACTCGCGCCTGTGGTCATCACATCATCCACAATGGCAATTTTTAACCCTCGTATGTCTTGCTCACAACTAAAGGCGCCTCGAATATTACGAATTCTTTGTTGCGCATCCAGACCGGCTTGCGGCGGTGTATGGATGATTCTTCGACAGCATTGCTGCAGCGGAATATGCAGGGCTAGGCTGATCATCTTGGCGAGTTCAAAGGATTGATTAAAGCCACGCTCAGCAACACGCAGCGCGTGCATAGGCATGGCTATGATGATGTCAGGCCGTTGTTTAAGTTGCTGGGCTAGTGTGACGATGAGGGCTTGTGCCAATGGCAGAGCAATATGCTGTTGCTGGCGATATTTGTATGCAGCGATGAGCTTTTCGACGGGATAGCGATAATGAAAAGCGGCGATGGTTTGGTCAAAATTAGGGGGTTTTGTTAAGCATTGACCACATAATTCACCCCAGCTGGGATTGCCACACTGCGGACAAGAGGGGCTGTTTCGCCAAGGTAAATGACGCTGACAGTCTTTGCAAATGCAGTTTGGGTGGGGGTTAGGGCTAAGTTTTACAGGGGTTTTGCACAAGACACAACGAGTGCCTAACAAGGCATTTTTGAACAAATGAACAATTTTTAAGCAATTGTTTAGCATTATTTGGTATTATCCTTAACAGCTTGTTTTTACGTGTATAATCGTGCCGTTTTAATGATTTTTATATATGAGAGAAAGTGATGACCGCAGACTCACGTCGTCCTAACAGGACTACTGTCACTCGCCAAATAAGCGCCAAACAACAAATGCGTTCGGCACAGAGTTTTACATTCTTCTCTTGTTTGGCTGTGCTAGCCCTTCCGCTGGTAATCCCTATGTTTATTTGGGTAGCGGCGTCTATTTTTATGTATGCCGCTGCCGCTCACCATCCCAATCCTAAGGTAGTGGATTATGTGCGCTACGCTGGATATCGTTTTTATGCGACGTTTGCATTATTAGTGGTGATGGGATTTTTTGGCTTTATGTTGGCGGAATGGATAGGGCGTTTGAATTTGATTTTGTTAGTTTGGGCCATCACCATCTTGCTGGTGATTCCCTTGGGTGTTCGTGATATGTGGCGTGCGGCAAAAGACGATTGGCAGGATATAACCGTGGAGGTAGAGGCATGAGTGAATTGAGTACGAGCGAAATTGATTTGAGCCAGTTAAAGCGCAACCAACATGAGCATCATTGCTCGGAGTCGGTTGAGCGTTGGACCATAGAGCAAATTGAGGCGTTGTATGCCTTGCCATTTAATGACTTGCTGTTTCAGGCGCAAACCGTTCACCGCAATCACTTCGACGCGAATGCTGTTCAAGTCAGCACCTTGCTCTCCATTAAAACTGGAGGGTGCTCCGAAGACTGTGGCTATTGCCCACAAGCGGCACGCTATCATACAGGCGTAGAGAACGAGCCTTTGATGGCGTTGGATGACGTGCTGCAAGCAGCGCGTGAAGCCAAAGCCAATGGCGCGAGTCGATTTTGTATGGGGGCTGCTTGGCGTAGCCCTAAACAAAAAGATCTAGAGCCCGTATTAAAAATGATTGCCGAGGTGAAATCACTGGGCTTGGAGACCTGTGCTACTTTGGGCATGCTGAAACAAGGACAAGCCGAGCAACTCAAGCAAGCGGGCTTAGATTATTACAATCACAATCTGGACACTGCGCCAGAAATGTATGGCGATATTATTTCTACGCGTACTTACCAAGATCGCTTAGAGACATTAGATAGCGTACGCGAAGCCGATATCAATGTATGCTGTGGTGGCATTATTGGTATGGGCGAAAGTCGCAGTCAGCGTGCAGGTTTGATTGCACAATTGGCGAATATGTCTCGCCCACCAGAAAGTGTCCCTATCAATCTGCTCACCCAAGTCGAGGGTACGCCTCTGTATGGCACGGATGAACTCGATCTATTCGAATTTGTACGCACCATTGCGGTGGCACGTATTACCATGCCGACCAGCTATGTACGCTTGTCCGCTGGCCGTCAAAGTATGCATGAAGGGATACAAGCTTTGTGTTTCTTGGCGGGTGCAAACTCGATTTTCTATGGTGAAAAATTACTCACCACCGGGAATCCAGAAGCCGATGCAGATCGTCAGTTGTTTGCCAAATTAGGCATACATCCGATTTAACTCTTCCCTCACGATGCTGAAACAACTACAAGCCGAGCTGGCGCAACGCGCCAAATCAGGACTGATGCGTCAGCGCCGTGTGTTGTCTGGAGCTCAACAGCCAGAAATCGACTTAGATGGGCAAGCCTTATTAGCCTTTGCTAGTAACGATTATTTAGGTTTGGCACACCATCCACAATTGATACAAGCCACCCAACAAGCCCTAGGACAAGTTGGTGTCGGCGCCGGCGCTTCGCATTTGATTAATGGCCACCATGCGCTGCATGAGCAAGCCGAAAAAACCTTGGCGGCATTTGTTGGCTACTCAAGCGGACTGTTATTTAGTACTGGATATATGGCCAATTTGGGTGTCGTCTCTGCCTTGCTTGGGCGCGAAGATGCCTTGTTTGCGGATAAACTCAATCATGCTTGCTTGAACGATGCCGCCATATTATCCCGTGCAAGTTTTCAGCGATATGCGCATCAGGACTTGGCTGCTTTAGAACGATTGTTGGCCAATAGCCATGCGCGGCGAAAGTTAGTCGCAGTTGATGCAGTATTTAGTATGGATGGCGATATTGCCGATGTTCCGCGCTTGTTAGCTTTATGCGAGCAATATGATGCCTATTTGTTGTTGGACGATGCGCATGGATTTGGGGTGTTAGGCCAACAAGGTCGCGGCATCCTCAGTCATTTTTCAGTCAGCTCAGAGCGCATTATCTATATGGCGACGCTAGGCAAAGCTGCTGGTGTGGCCGGTGCATTTGTCGCGGCGACACCAGTCATCATGGAGTATTTGATGCAGTTTGCGCGCACCTATGTGTATACCACCGCAACACCTCCTGCATTGGCGGCTGCGCTGATCCAGAGCGTTGCTGTGATGCAGCAAGAGCCTCAGCGACAGCAACATTTAATCGATTTAATTGCCTATCTGAAACAACATTGTGTATTGCAACATTGGCATTTGATGCCGTCTGACACCGCGATACAACCTTTGTGGGTAGGGGATGCAGAAATGGCCGTCAGATTGAGCCTAAAGTTAATGCAGGCGGGCATTTATGTCCCCGCGATACGCCCACCCACCGTGCCACAAAATAGCGCCAGATTACGCATCTCACTGAGTGCCGCGCATACCCAAGCGCAAGTGCAACAGCTGATAGCAGCCTTGCATCAAGCAGAAAGTGAATTGGCGTGAGTGCCTTGTATATCGAGCAAATAGGAGCAGGTCAGCCCTTGGTGATATTGCATGGTTGGGGAATGCACGGGGGTATTTGGCAAACCGTGCGCGATGGACTCGCCGAGCATCACCGTTTGTATATTGTCGACTTGCCCGGTATGGGATTTAGTGATGCACTGTTGGCCGAGCATTTGCCCCAAGTCGCCAACGCAATGCGCGCCGAATTAAATCAACTGATTGCACAACCATATCACCTGATTGGATGGTCGTTAGGTGGCTTGCTGGCCATGCAGATGGCCTTACAGGAATCCTCTGCCATCGCTAAATTGATATTGGTCGCAACCACGCCTTGTTTTGTCGATAGACACGATTGGCAACATGGGGTGCCTAAACAAGTATTCCACGGCTTTTTCAAAGAGGTGATGCAAGATTTTGCCAGTGCCTTAGAAAAATTTTTGGCGCTGATTGCGATGGGGAGTAGTCATACTCGTCAAGAAGTAAAAATGCTATTGCAAGTGATGCTGCAGCGTCCTCATCCTAGGCTACAGTCTTTGCAGGCGGGATTGAAAATACTATTAGAGTCAGATTTGCGTGAGCAACTGCAAGATATCCAACAGCCTGTGTTATGGATACATGGTGAGCGCGATCGCTTATGTCCAGTCTCGGCTGCGCAATGGGCGACGCAACAATTGCCCCAAGCCACACTAGAGATTTTTTCGGCGGCAGGGCATGAGCCCTTCATTTCGCATCCTCAACAATTTGTGCAAAGCGTCAACGCATTTTTAGGAACCTCATCGTCATGAGCGACGATCAATACAGCTTAGATAAAGCCCAAGTGCGATTGGCCTTCAGCCGTGCCGCGCAGGACTATGATGCGCATGCGGTATTACAAAGTGAGGTGCGCGCACAGATGCTAGAGCGTTTGGATTTACTCAAGTCGCCGCCTACCCGTATTTTAGATTTGGGTTGTGGCACTGGCGTGGCTGGAGCGGCATTGGCTAAACAGTTCAAGCACGCACACATCATCAGTTTGGATTTGTCCGAGGCGATGCTAGAAAAAGCTCGTGCACAACATGGTGGTTGGGGACACTGGCTGCAAAAAGGGTTAGCAAAATTAGGCTTTGCCAAGCAGCAACAACATCACTACCTGTGTGCTGATATGGAGCGTTTACCGCTGGCGGATGCCAGTGTGGATATGGTGTGGTCCAACTTGGCTTTACAGTGGTGTAACGATTTGGATGCCACCTTTGCGGAAATTCATCGCGTATTAAAACCAGATGGCGCGCTCATGTTTGCCAGTTTTGGGCCCGACACCCTAAAAGAATTGCGTTTAGCGAGTCAGCAAGTAGATGGGCATATACACGTTAATCGCTTTATTGATATGCATGATGTGGGCGATGCATTAGTGCGTGCAGGTTTTGCCGGGGTAGTTCTTGATGTGGACTACTTTACTTTGCAATATGCGGCAGTGATCGATTTGATGCGGGACTTAAAAGCCATCGGGGCACACAACGCTGCGCAGGGTCGCCGACGCGGATTGTCGGGTCGACGCTTTTTGCAAGATTTAGCACAAGCATATGAAGCTTTTAGACGCGATGACAAACTGCCTGCCAGCTATGAAGTCGTCTATGGTCATGCTTGGCGTCCGCAGCAAAAACCGAGTACCAAGTTTGATATGCCAGATGTTGCGCCTATCAATTTTGTCAGCAAAAAAGACGATGGCTTAGAAAGGTAAATCGCATGCAATCTCAACATCAGCGCGCTATGTTTGTGACAGGGACCGATACCGATGCAGGCAAAACCTATATCAGTGCAGCGCTATTGCGTCATTTTGCTGCGCAGTCCTTGCGCGTCGTGGGGATGAAACCAGTGGCGTCAGGCGCAACGGAATTGGATGGTGTATTACACAATTCAGATGTGACGCAACTGAGACAAGCCAGCAATGTGCAAGCAGATATGCGTTGGATCAATCCTTATTGTTTTGCCCCGGCGATTGCTCCACATATTGCTGCCCAACAAGCCGGCGTGACCATCGATTTACAACAGATTAAACAAGCTTATGAGCAACTATGTGGCATGGCGGATGTGGTCGTGGTGGAGGGCGCAGGTGGCTGGTTGGTGCCTCTCAATGGTCAGCAAACAATTGCAGATTTGGCGCAATTGCTCGATATCCCAATCGTCTTGGTGGTGCGCATCCGTTTGGGCTGTATCAATCATGCCCTGTTGAGTGTGGCGGATATCCAGCGTAGAGGCTTGACTCTGTTGGGCTGGGTGGCGAATTGTATGGAGGATGAGATGCCGGTCATGCAAGAAAATATTGCCACTTTGCAGCAGCTTATCGCCGCGCCTTGTTTGGCGGTGGTAGGTCATCACGGCCAGGTAAACTTTAACGGAATTTAGTTTTCAATTAAATCAATGAGTCACAGCATACAGGCCATGCTGGGCGATATAGTCTGCCACTTGCGGACACACTAGATGCTGCAAACTCAATCCTTGTTGAACACGTTGGCGAATATCACTAGACGCAATATTGGGTGCGTCTATATCTAGCATCACTATCCGTCCATGTGCTGTGGCATGTAATTCAGACCAGTCCTGAGCGCCATGTTGCTGCCATAACGCTGCTGCGCCACCTTGCCATTCTTGTTCGCAATTTGGTCTGGCAATCACAGCCAAATGGCAATAGTCGAGTAAGCTATCCCATGCTTTCCAATGCTCAATTTGCGCGAATGCGTCGCTGCCTAACAGCCAAACCAAACGGTCATCCCAGCCTAATTCCTCACGCAGGGATTGCAAACTGTCTATCGTATAAGAGGTGCCGCCACGCAATATTTCACGTTGGTCTATGCACATATGTTGTTGTTGCAAAGCGGGCAAGGATTGCAGGGCGAGTTGCAGCATATTCAGCCTATCCAAACTGCTGGTGCTGGGATGGTCTTTTAGTGCAGGAATCGCGGTAGGGATAAAACGCAGTTGCTGAAGCTTGAGTTGTTTGAGTGCGTTTTGTGCGATATGCGTATGGCCCAGATGCACGGGGTTAAACGTGCCTCCGAGTATGCCTATGGCCGGGAATGAGTCAGCTAAAAGAGGGGCGCTTGGCATCGCTAGAATTAGCTGCGCACCTGACCATCACCCAGCACGATATATTTTTCTGAGGTGAGACCTTCTAGACCGACAGGACCTCGCGCGTGTAGCTTGTCGGTAGAAATCCCAATTTCTGCACCCAAGCCATATTCGAAACCATCGGCAAATCGCGTCGAGGCATTCACCATCACGCTACTACTATCTACCTCGCGTAAAAAGCGACGTGCTTTGCTGTAGTTTTCTGTGACGATGGATTCAGTGTGCTGCGATGAATATTGATTGATATGTGCAATCGCTGCATCCAGTCCCGCAATTACCTTGCAAGAAATGATCGCATCCAAATACTCGGTATAGTAGTCTTGCTCGGTAGCCGCTTTGGCTTGAGGAAGCCATTGTCTAGTCTGCTCACAACCACGAATTTCCATGCCTTTATCCAATAACATTTTGCCTATGATAGGCAAAGCGCGCTCAGCGATAGAGGCCGCCACCAAGAGTGACTCGGCAGTATTGCAGGTACCAAGGCGCTGCGTCTTGGAATTCTCGACAATACGCAGGGCTTTGTCTAAATCCGCTTCATCATCAATATACACATGGCAGTTACCATCCAAGTGTTTAATCACAGGAATCGTTGCTTCGTTGCTTATGCGCTCGATCAAACTTTTACCACCGCGTGGCACGATCACATCGACATATTGTTTCATGGTAATCATGGCGCCAACGGCAGCACGGTCAGTAGTCTCTATCACTTGCACAGCAGCACTGGGTAAGCCAGCGATTTGCAGACCTTGTTGCACGATATTGGCCAATACTTGATTGCAATGAATGGCCTCTGAGCCGCCACGCAAAATGGTGGCATTGCCGGACTTGATACATAGGCCTGCCGCGTCTACCGTGACATTGGGTCTGGCTTCATAAATGATGCCTATCACACCAAGTGGCACGCGCATCTTGCCCACTTGTATGCCTGAAGGACGATATTTGAGATCGCGAATCTCGCCAATAGGGTCGGCTAAGGCTGCAATTTGTGACAATCCTTCGGCCATGCCATGGACGGATTTTTCTGTCAGTGTCAGGCGATCTAGCATGGCGCTATCCAAGCCATTGGCCTTGGCTTGCGCGAGGTCTTGTTGGTTGGCGGCCAAAATTTTGTCTTGCTCACGCAATATCATGTCGGCAATCGCATTCAGCGCTAGATTCTTGGTGCGCGTGTCGGCTTTGGCCATCGCACGTGAAGCCTCGCGGGCTTGCACCCCAACCTGATTCATATATTGCGCAATATCCATGCTATTCCCTGTCTGACTTGTTGGTCTGAATAATGACCATCGTCTTCGTCTGTCTGTAAAAATATTTTATCTTGTTCTGCTTTGTCTGGCGGCTATCCTTGCCAAGCCGATACTCAATCGGTCTAACTCTAGCCATGGATCGCCTTGCAAAATGCCTTTGACCATTTTATCAATATCCGCCAACTTTAGCAGTGCGGCTTGCAGTTGGCGCAGAGTGTAACGGCTTAGCGCACGTTTGGCCAATTGTTGACGATCGCCAAATAACTTCGCTTGAGCAAGAGCAGTCTGTTGAGACATGCCTTGCGCCTCGGCTTGCTTCACCTTAAGCACGGGGCGTAATGTCCAAATCAAAGGATTCATGACGGCGATGGCGGCTACGCCTTCTTCTTGCAAGCCATTCAGCATGCGTGAGGTGCGAGCAATATCACCATTAAATATCGCTTCACTCAGTTGATTTTCATCAAAACGCGAGACATTCAACACGGCAGCACGGATCGCTTGACCATCGATGACACCTGCAGGAAACATCAGCTCTAGCTTCTCAATTTCCTGATGAGCGGCGAGTAAATTGCCCTCAACTTGTTGTGCCAAAAACTTTAGCGTGTCGGTATCTGTGCTTTGTTGGTTTGCCGCCATGCGTTGCGCTATCCATGTAGGCAATTGCTCCGGGGGCACCTCTAGCAAAGGGATAAAAACGCTATCCTGTTCAAACTGTTGATAAGCCGTGGCTTTGGTTTCACGCCAGTCTAGCTCGGGCATCATCACAATACACACAGTATCAGGCAGACCATCACGCGCAATTTGCGCCAGTACTGGCCAGCCTTCAACGCCAGGTTTGCCATTCGGAATACTGAGTTCTAGGATTCTCAAACTCGAGAACAGGGATTGGGATTGCGCAAAGGTTTGGATTTGCTTCCAATCAAAATAGCGGTCGCAGATAAAGGCCTGCCGCTCTGAATAGCCTTTTTGCTTTAGGCTGCTTCGTAATAAATCTAGGGATTCTTTTAACGCGAGAGGTTCATCTCCGACCAAGGCATAACAAGGTTTCAAGCCTTTCTCTAGATGCGCGGCGAGTTGTGATGCCTGCAATCTCATGGTGATTATTGCGGAGTTTCGGTTTCTTCGGATTGATTGCTGACCGAGGGTTGATGAGCAGAGAGTGCGCGCATAATTTGTCTCACTGTGTCGCTGCGCATATTGTCATAAAGATTTGCCTCTTCATATGACTTGCCGAGTACTTCAGCGTCAGCATATGAAAAATCACGACGATTTTCTATTGATTGACTATGCGCCCAAGTTTTATTGCCTTTGTCTTTTAGTCTGTAGGATACGGTATAAAACAATTCAAATTCTCGAACAGCACCAGTGCTTGTACCTACGGAACTGCCTAAAGACAAAATACGCTTGTATTTATTTTCATGCATAATTTCTAAACTTATTTCCGCAAGCTCTGGATTGTTCACAACTTTGACACCACTATTTTTCATGCTACGAATAAGGTCTCGACCCAGTTCTGATTGGCTATTTTCAATATAAATTGTTTTAAAAGACAGATCTGCATATCCACGTAGGTGGAATCCACAAGCGCTTATCGTTAATGCTAAAACGATTAGCATTAACTTCAACAAAGATCGAAGCCCATTATGAGTCGTATTCGCCCAGCGCATGTTTACCCCACCACGATATTCACAAGTTTGTTTGGTACGACGATGATTTTACGCACACTCGTGCCTTCTGGCATAAATTTTTTAACAAAGTCTTGTGCTA
>JACCDQ011128030.1_pt1 | contig 12231 bp, 8 predicted proteins | sample 7446031 | NCBI WGS metagenome assembly JACCDQ01 (sample SAMN15323442, study PRJNA562643) | freshwater metagenome | isolation source: river surface water | place: USA:Blue River Watershed | collected 2017-08-17
GCACGTAGCTGGCCAGCGGCAACACCAGGTTTTTACCGGCAACCACCGATAGACCCGTGAGCCCGGGAGCCTTGACCAGACCGCCTCGGCCGAAGATTTCTAGGTTCACGGTTGCATCAACCGCGGTTGGGTTGCGCAAAATTAGCAACGCCTCGCGACCGGTTGAGGTGTCTCCGCCGATCAACCACTGTTCGCTAGCTGGGCGCTGGCAAGCGGCTCCGGTGAGGCCAGCAATCGAGGCACCCCCAAGCAGTTGAGTTTGGTTGGCGTTCAGCAACATCGAACCCTGCTGGGCTGCGCCAGCTGGGTCAGAAACGGTAAGCACGCGATTGCTCTCGGCAACGGTCACTCCGCTTGGCCCCGCGAATCGGCTGGCGATTGTTCCGGTGCCCACCTGCTCGAAACTACCCAGCTTGGTGCCAGTGGTGCCACCGGTTTTGTAAACCCCGCCCGGGCAGACCAATTGCAAGTCTTTGGCCTTCACCTGAAGCTGGCTTGCCTGAGGTATTTGGCCGGCTTCGAAACTAAATGCCGGCGTGAAAATAAACACGGCAGCTGCCAGCAGCGCGGTTAGCGAGAACGCAACGATTCTTTTAATCACTCTTCACCGGCCTCTACAAAGATGGTGCTGTCGGCACCCTTGCGGCGCACCCCGGTTGAGGTTGGCACAGCCAAGAGCACAAAGCCAAGCAGGATGCTCAGCTGAACAACCTTGGTGATTGACCAAACCGAAGGTTGATCGGTAGCTGGCTGCAGTAGTTTGGCATCTGGTTCACGCACCCGCCACAGCAAACCGGCATCGGTTTTACCAACCGGCTCTAGTTCACGAACGGCATCAAGTGAAATAGCCAAATCGTTGGCCAGAGTGCTGCTATTTGGTGGCATCAAAACGTAACCGATGCCCGCCTGCTGCAGCGGCTTGGTTAGGTCGGTGCCGTTTGCCGAGGCCAAATCGGCCACCAATCTGGCGGTGTCGAAATAACGCTGGGCCCTGAGTTCGTGCTCGGTGGTGCCGCTAGCGAACTGAAGTTGACGAAGGGCAAAGCGGTAGCTGAGGCTCACATCTTCTAGTTGAATGCCGTCGCCCGAGACAATCTCGGCGCTCAGCTGCGTCTTGCCATCGGCGGTCGCTGCCGGGTTGACCACTAGCATCTTCAGCTGGCTGCCCAGTGCGGCTTCGGCACCAACAATCGATGGAACCACTCGGCCATCGGTGTATTCGATCACGGTTTGAGTGGTTGCTGCCACGGCTGCAGCCGGCACCACGGTGAGCGCAACCAAACCTGCCGCCAACCAAGCTGCGGCCTTGCGCTTCGATGCCTGGCTAATGGTTAGGGCTACCAAGCAGGCCAGGGCCAAGGCGGCAAAAATCTGGTGCGGTGCCGAGGCGCCGTTTACGTAGTCGAGTGAACTGGCCGTTGACCCAACGCCAACCGCCGGAAAATTCATCGATGCCATGAACCAGCCAGAAACGGTGGCAACCAGCGCAAAAACCCAGAGGCCAAGAGCGCTAAATGCGCGTGCGCTTAGCGGTGCAATGGCCGCCAAAATTACCGCCGGGATGGCGAGCCAGAGCGACACCGAACCGAGCAGCGGCAAGTCGAGATCGAAGCCGGCGCCGCCGAGAAGAGTCTGCCAAAGCGGCAATTGCTGGGTTGGTTGGGCAAGCCCCGGGTCGGCAAGTTGGGCTAGCGGCTGCAGGTTTAGCCAGTAGTAGAGCACCGATGGAGCGGTGATTGCGGCCAGCGGCAGTGGAACCCAGATTAGGTACCCAAAGCGCTTGATGCGAACCAAGATGACTGCCGCGAGGGCGACCAACAGGATTGGAATGAGGCTCGGCGAGCTTGCGCCGACCACGGCCAACAGCAAACCCGAAACGGCAACCCAAACCCAGGCTTGGCCGGCAACGGCGTTTAGTTGATTGCGGCCAAACTTGGCGGCTCTGGCAACGGCCAGCACCAACCATGGCAGAGCGATGCCGGTTATCAGCGCTGGCAGTCGACCCTCGGTTTGGGCGAGCGTGAAGCTTGGCCAGAGCGCGAAGATAAGTGCAGCCGAGGTACGAGCCAGTGCCGATGAAACAAACAGCGAGGCTACTCGCCAGGCACCCAAAAAGGCCAGCGCCTTTGCAGCCAGCAACAGCAGTGCAATCGACAGCGATGGCGCCCAAAAGGTGAGTGAACCAAGCGCCGTCAACACCCAGATGAACGGATCGCTCGGCGCAAAGAAGCCGAGGCTGATTGGCTGATAGCTGGCACCGGCACGAGCAAATAGCTCGAGCCAGGAATCGCTCAGTGGCAGCAACGCGCCACCGGTGGCGGCAATATTGCTTGGCCAAAACTGAATGCTGAGCGCGGTGAGAATGAGCATGAACCAAACTCCACCAGCGGCAACAAAGCCGGTTGCGGTTGGCTGGTTGTCTTCATCCTGGCGTTCGAAAGCCTGCAGGGCCAGGGCGGTTTGCTCTTCTTCTAACCTTGCCCGCTGGTTGGTGCGCACCTGCGGCCAGGTTGCCAAGAGGCCACTTAGCGCCTTGAACTTGAACTTGCTGGTTTTAGCTATGCGACGGCGGCTACCGAGGCGAGCAAAGAGCGTGAAGTAGCCCCAAATTGCCGACGAAATCTCAGACCACAACTTATCGGGGCGCTTTGCGGCCACGCGCCAGATTGCTCGAAGCAAGCCGATTGCCGGTAGCGCCAACCAGAACAACAACGCCAACCAGAGCGGTGAATAGGCAAGTCTGAGGTGAATGCTTGCCCGACGCAACGCTGCCTTTGGCGTGGTGCCCAACCAGCGTCGCTCGCGTTTGCCAGCCAGCGAAAGCCCGGCATGGATGACCTTGGCGGTTGGCACCACAATTACGCGGTGGCCGGCCAGTCTTGCCCTAATTGAGAAATCGATGTCGGCAGCCAGCGGCGGTGCGTTGCCGTCGAGCCCGTTCAGCTCATCAAAGAGGTCAACCCTGATTAGCGCGCCGGCGGTGCCCACTGCAAGCACATCGTCTACGTGGTCGTGCTGCGATTGATCTAGCTCGCCGCTGACCAGTGAGAACAACTCACCCATCGGGGTGAGGGTTAGGCCCTGCTGCAGAATTTTTTTGTGATTGTTCCAGTCGAGCTGCTTTGGCCCTGCCAGTGCAACTGCCGGTGAGAGCTCTACGGCCTTCAGCAGTTCTTCGAGGGCATCGTGCTTGGGTGCGCTGTCGTCGTGAAGCAACCAGAGCCAGCCGGCTTCGGCCGACATCTGTGCACGAGCCGTAAGCAGCGATTGCGCGAGGCTCGAGGTGGCATCGATTTGCAAAATTTGATCGGGTTGAACCGATTGCCTATGCAGGGCATCGAGAGTTACCGAGAGATATTCGGGCGCATCATGCGCAACCACAACTGCGGTAACGAAGGGTTTCATTGGTTCGGCCTAAGCCGTGGGTTAGGCGCGCTTCTTGAGCTTGCGGCGCTCGCGCTCAGAGAGCCCGCCCCAGATGCCAAAGCGCTCATCGTTGGCTAGTGCGTAGTCGAGGCACTGAGCCTTAACTTCGCAACCAGAACAGATGCGCTTAGCATCGCGAGTTGATCCACCCTTTTCAGGGAAGAAGGCCTCTGGGTCGGTCTGTGCGCAAAGCGCATCAGCCTGCCAAGAAAGTGGGTCGGTTTCAGGATTCGAGTACGCCCCCGCGACACCAAGTCGAATTGGATCGACAAACCAGTTTTCTGGCACGCGATTACGACTGTCCATTACTTTTCCTTACCAAGGTCCGCACCAAAAGTGTGGGACCTTTACGAAATACTTCCGTGCTTGTAATTACACTGTTGTAGTTCGTTTCTGTCAAGTTGAGATTTCGGCGTAAACATCGGCAAAAATGGCCGCTATCCTTGGTTTTATGAGCATTTTGGTTACTGGTGGGGCGGGCTACATTGGCTCGCATGTTGTCCGATTGTTACAAGAACGCGGCACCAAGGTGGTCGTCGTCGACAACCTTTCTTCTGGGTTGGCCGGCCGCATCGGCTCTGCTCCCCTGATTCAGCTCGATTTGGCAGCACCAAACGCGGTAGCCAAGCTAACCGAAGCCATCACCGAGCACGCGGTGACCGCGGTCATTCACTTCGCGGCACTCAAGCAGGTTGGCCAATCGGTCGAGAAGCCAGAGTGGTACTACGAGCAAAACATCGGTGGCATGGCCAACCTATTGTTGGCGATGCGTTCCACAAATGTTCAAAAATTTGTCTTCTCATCAAGCGCGGCCACCTATGGCATGCCCGATGTGGCTTCGGTAAACGAAGACATCGTTTGCGCACCAATTAACCCTTACGGCCAAACCAAATTGATTGGTGAGTGGATGGTGGCCAACGCCGCCACCGCTTGGGGGCTTCGCGGCGCGAATCTGAGGTATTTCAACGTGGCCGGAGCCGGTTGGCCAGAGCTTGCCGACACCGCGGTGATGAACCTGGTGCCAATCGTGTTCGCCGCTTTAAAGGCAGGCAAGGCACCGATGGTCTTCGGCGACGATTACCCAACCGCCGACGGCAGCTGCATCCGTGACTATGTGCACGTGCTAGACCTTGCCGAGGCACACGTGAGCGCGCTTGATTACCTAGACCGCGATGACCGCAAGTTCGACACCTTCAACGTTGGAACCGGAACCGGTTCGAGCGTTTTTGACGTGTTGAATGAAGTGAAGCAGATTTCGGGAATCGACTTTGAAATTGATGTGCGACCTCGCCGTGCGGGTGACCCACCGGCGCTTTGTGCCGACGTTTCACGCATCGAAGCCGAGTTCGGTTGGACCGCCAAGAACGGCCTGCACGAGATCATCAAGTCGGCCTGGGACGCCCAGAGCTAAAAACTATTTAGGGCTGGTGGCAATAAAGCAGGTGCCAGAGCCGGCAAGGTTGAATCGATTGGCGTCGCCCGAAAGATAGGCTGCCTCGCCACGACGCAACACCAAGCGCTCGTCTTTGCTGCTGCTCACGGCAACTTCGCCCGCGGTGCACAAAAACACGCACTCCCCCGGCAGGTTTAGATCGGCTAGCAGATTGCTGCCCGAAACCTCGGCTCGGTAGGTGATGAATTCGCTTGCCGAAGTCGGGTACTCGGTAAGACCGGCCACCAACTCTTTTGGCTCAACCAACGGCAGATCACCAAAGCTAAAATCAACCACTTTTTGCAATTCCGCAACATCGATGTGTTTTGGAGTAAGCCCACCTCGAAGCACGTTGTCTGAGGCGGCCATGATTTCTACGCCGAGCCCCGAGAGGTAGGCGTGGATGTTGCCGGCCGGCAGGTAGAGCGCCTGGCCAGGCTCTAGATAAACGTGGTTCATCAGCAGCGCCAAGACCACGCCTGGGTCACCCGGGTAAAGCAGATTCAACCGCTCGGCCAAGGCGTATTGCCCTTCGCCATCGGCCAGTGCGGTCAGCTCGGCGTTGTAGCCGTCTAGGTTTCCGCGACGATTACAGATGTCGGCAAACACGCTCTTCAGGCCATCGGGCTGCTCAAACATCTTCAGCCAACCAGCCGAGATCGATCTGAAACCCTCGCTCACACCAGGGTGCTCGGCAAGATCTTGTAGCAAGAAACCAATTTCGCGCTGACTCTTGAAGCCGCAGAGTGCCTCAAACTCGGTGAGCGCAATGATCATCTCTGGCTTATGTTGATCGTCTTTGTAATTGCGGTTCGTGGCACCGAGCGGCACACCGGCCGCATTCTCGGCGGCAAAACCGGCCTGCGCCTGCTGCATGGTTGGGTGAGCCTGAATCGATAGCGGCGAATCGGCAGCCAAGATCTTGAGCAAAAACGGCAGCTTGTGGCCGATGGCAGAACCAAGCGCCTCGCCGGTCTCTAGCACTCTGGCTTCAGAGCCCGGGTGCGTGCCAAACCAAATCTCGGCCATCGGCAAACCGGTGGCCGGCATCGAAAAATAATCTGGGATGAGCGTGCGCGAACCCCATGCGTAATCTCGCGCATCGTTCGTGATTCGGACCAGCATTTTTACCCCTTAAAGCCAACCGGTTAAGCCTAACCAGCCCAAGGCTAAATAGACTTGAGGAACTTGCCAAACAGGAAGCCAAGATGCAGCCACTGACTCAACCAATTCGCGTGATTTTTAACACGCGCGAAAAGGGTTACCGAGCCAAGACCTGGCTGGCCTACATTGCGGTGTTCACCCTGATGGCCGGCGATGCGGTTCGATACAGCATCGGCTGGTGGGGCTGGGGTTTGGTGCTCGCGGGCTTTGCAACCGGCACAATTTATCTCTTTGCCCGCGGTCAATGGCAGCTGACGGTTCGAAACATACCTTGGCCGCTCACCAGTTTGCTGGTTTTGATGCTGCTGAGCACGCTTTGGTCTGCCTACCCGGGCTTTACCCTGCTGGCCACTCTCTCGCAGGCGCTAACCACGACCTTTGCCCTGTTTCTGGTGAGCCTGTTTAGCTGGCGGCACCTGCTTAAGGTCTTTGCCAACGTGATTCGATTCATTCTGATCGGCTCGTTTGCCTTCGAGTTCATCGCGGCCGCAATCGTGCGCGGGCCAATTGCCCCAATCTTCAAGAACTACTCTGGCGAAAAGCCGCCAGCTGCCGCTTACTACTGGACTCAGGGGCACCTCTTCGACGGCGAACGCATCCAAGGAATCGTTGGCAACTCAAACCTGCTGGCCTTTGCCGCCATGATTGGCTTGGTTGTTTTTGCAGTTGAGTATGCAATTTTGGGTAGCACCAGGCCGCTAAGCGCGATTAGCTTTGCGCTGGCGCTGGCCGCCGTGGTGATGGCAAAGTCTGCCGGAATCGGCTTTGCCCTGGTGGCAGTAGCCGCTGCGGCATTGGTATCGATTGCCGCCGGGGGGCAAGATCGCGAGACTCGCCACCGCTACTACCGAGTGGCCTGGGCGGTAGCCGGCACCATCGCTGCGGTGGTTTTGGCCTTCAGGGCACAGGTCTTTGAATTCTTTGGCAAGAGCCCAGACATGACCGGCCGCAGCGGCATCTGGAAATTGGTGCTTGGGTTGATTGAACAAAAACCGATTGCCGGTTGGGGTTGGATTAGCCACTGGGTGCCAGGCGTGAAGCCTTTCGAGGGCTTGGTTGTCATCAAGAACGTGCCCTATTACCAGGCGCACAATGCCTACCTCGATGTGACCCTGCAGCTGGGGTTCATCGGCTTGGCGCTATTTTTGGCACTGATTTTGATCACGTTCATAAAGCTCTGGCGCCTGGCAGTTAGGCACACCAGTGCACTCTATTTGTGGCCAATTTTGCTGTTCATGGGTCTGCTGGTTTGGAGCCTGACCGAGAGTCGAATGCTGATTGAAATTGGCTGGGTGCTGCTGGTGGTGTTTGCCGTGAAGGTGAACGAACCAGATGAAGCCCTAGAGCCGAGAGGTCGATCTACGAAAAGAGTTCGTTTGCTCTCTCGAGGTCTTCTGCGAAATCTACTTCAACAGCGTAAAGATCGCTGATATCGACGGCCTTGAACTTTAGGTTGTCTTTCTGGATGCCGAATTCAATGCCACGCTCAAAGTAATCCTGGTCGGAGACCTCTTCGAGACGACCGATTAGAGCCGCCTTGTCGACGCCGGCTACGAAGTTGATGCCAACCGCTTCGCCGAGAGCCGGGGTAACCTGCTTCGAAAGCTGATCGATGAAGCCATCGGCGTCGAGGGTGTACTTAACCTCTTCGTCGCTCACCTTCGAGGTGTTAACCACAACGAAAGACTGGTCTGCTTCGATTAGCGGGGTGACCCGGTTTAGAACATTCGGGTCAAAAACAACATCGCCGTTTAGCCAAAGCACGCCGCCATCGCCCGACGCCTTCAGCGCCTTGAGCAGGCTCTTCGAGGTGTTGGTCTGGTCGTAAAGCTCGTTGTAAACAAAGGTTGCCTCAGGAAAACGCTCGATGATTGCCTCGAGCTTGAAGCCCACAACGATCATGACTCGGTAGGTTTCACCGAAGGCAAATTTGAGGTTGTCGATTTGCTGCTTCATGATCGAACGACCATCGCGTAGCTCGGTGAGTGGCTTTGGCAGTGGGCGGGCAAGACGCGTTCCCATGCCAGCGGCAAGAATTACAACCTGTTTAGACATGCCACAAGTCTATGGAATAACCAGCACTTGACCGAGGCGAATGTTGTTCGCGTTGGTGATCTTGTTGGCTGTCATTAACGCGGTGGTGGTTACGCCAAACCGGTTGGCAATCTTGGTGAGGGTGTCACCGCTAACCACCGTGTAGGTCTTTGGCTTGACGCTTGTCGAGGGGCTTGGGCTGATAGACGGCTTTGGCGTTGCAGACACCTTAGGGCTGGCCGACGGGCTCGGGCTGGCTGATGTGCTTGGTCTTGGAGATGCAGAAACCTTTGGTGAAGCAGACGGGCTCGGGCTTGCTGCAGGCGATGGCGAGGCCGAAGGGGTTGGGTTGACCACAGCCGGCAGAGTTGCCGGTGCCTTGCCGCCGGTTGGAATCAGGCTGGCAAAGTAGGCATCGACCAGCACCAACGGTAGGCGTTCTCCGCGAAGAGTTGCATAGGCGGCAGCGCTTGCAATCGATAGTTTCTTGCCCTTTTGCAGCAGCCAAATTGCCTTGTCGGGGGTGCGAATGAAGCGGCCGATTTGGTTCAAGCGGTCGTCGGCTGCCTGACTCTTTTTTAGCGTGGCGCAGGTTAGGGCATCGAGCGAAATGATTGCGCCCGGGTAGTGAACCGCATCTTCGGCACTGATGTTTATGAGCTTTGAACCCAGGGTTAGGAACAGCAGGTCTTGGCAGGCAACCTTGAGTGATTCAAACTTGGCCTTCTTGTTGTAGCCCTTGAAGTCGGTTGCTTTAACGGTTCGAATCTTGGCGGTTAGACCCAACTGGGCGGCCTTTTCAACCGATGGAATTACCAGGGCGCGGTCGTAGCCATCGATGAGATAGGCAGTGTTCGAATCGTTTGATTTTAGGTAGGTGCCCGGCGCGAATGCCGGTTGGCCGGCCTCGATCTGGGCCATGGCCGAAGGAGTCAGGGCCTGCACGGTTGCGTCGGTCATGGCCGGGGCAAACTTGGCTCTATCGGCGGTTGTGATAACCAGGCGCTTCTGCGCCTTGCGCACCAGATAGACCGGAGCGGCAACGGTTGACTTTGCAAAGAATGGCGTGGCTATTGGGGGCGCGGTGCTGGCCGCGATGGTTAGCAACAGCGGCTCGGGAACTATTGGTGCGTCTTTGACTAAATCGGTGCCGTTTTCGATGAGGCGACGTCCATCGGTGGTGAGCAGATAGTGCGTGCCGTTGGCATCGGAGACGATGGTTTTAATAAACGAGATGGATGCCACGGTGGATACGCCATCGGTGGTGACCGTGCCGGTGGACGGACTAAACCACTTGCCAAAATCAATTTCGCTGGCGGTGGCCGGGGCAATCTCGGCGTAGTTGTCGTTGAGATAGACGGCGCGGTTGCCGGTGGTGCTGTTGGTGAAGATGGCACCGTTGCGAATCAGCGGCTTGCCCCATGGCAAATTCTTTAGCGCCGAAACCTTGAGGTTCGAAAGTGCTGGCAGAGTGATGCCTGCTGCGGCCACCGATTCACGGTCGAGGATCTGACGCTTCTGACCACCCTGAATAAAATAGGTGTCGCTGCCATCGCCGCCAACGTATTGAGTCATCGGGCCACCAACGGCCATGGCACTGATCTGCGATGCGCTCAGGGTTACCGCGGTGGTGCAATCGAGACCAAACTGAGTTACCTGATCACAGCTGCTGAAGGTGAACTTCTTGCCGGAATCAGCGTAGTAGAGCTGACCGGTGGTTGATTTGAATACTCGTCCGATTGCACCGCCATCGGTGAAGGTGGCCAGGTATTCCTTAGAGATTGTTCCCACTGGACCAAGCGGTGCGTAGGCCTTGATGGTGTCGGCATCGGAAACCAAATACTTGTTGTTATCGACGATAAGGTAGGTGCCGCTGCTGGCGCTCTTGAGCAAGAAGCCACCGGCCACCGGGTCGCCGAACCAGTCGGTGAAGAACCGCCAGAAGTTACGGTTACCGTAGGCGCTGCAGCTATCGCCCGAGCTGTAGAGGTTCTTTAGCGCGGCCGCGTTTGGCGTGTAAGGGGTGTAGAAGTAGAGGGCTCGAGTGGCGTTCGACTTGATGAGCACCTCTTTGGTACCGCAAGAAGAACTTGGGTTTAGCAACACCTTCGATACCTTGCCGAGCGGCAGTTTCTTGTTCAACACAAATGAGCTGCGTGGGTCGTCGTACCAGTTCAGCTGACCGGCCGCGTGATAGAGCTGGTTGAACAAACCAACGTAGACCTTGCCACAGATGCCAGGGTCTGAATCGGGGCAGCCGTAGCCCATGGCCGCCTTGTACATGTAGGTGGTTGGGTTCTTGGCCTGAATGAGCCCCTGCTCTTTTTGCAGCTTCACCAACAGAACGCGAGGGTTAATGCCACAGGCGTGGGCCACCTCGTAAATAATTTGTGCCGCGGTTTGCGAGGTTTTTCCGGTTACTGGCTGGCAGCGGCCATCTTCGCCGGCCTTGTCTACCGTGTCACTCAGATAGTTGCGCAGACACTTTGGCCCGCCGTCGTCATCGGCGCAAACCGGCACCTTGCTCTCTAAGAACCTTTGAATCTCGGCAACCGTCATGGTGCCAAAGTCAAAAAAGACGCTGTCGCTGATGATTAGGCCCGGATCAAACCTAGAGGCGTCGGCCGCGCTGGCAGCGGGTGCGTTGATGGTGTTTAGAGCAGATACGCCAACAAAAGCTAGTACCGCGGTGAGTACTAAGCCGATGAAGCGATTTGCCCTGCGTGCCATTAAGGAATGACAACTCCAATGGCTTTGGTTGTGCCAGAAAGAGTCTCTGATTCGTAGCCAACCCAGAGCAATCCGGCACCCTTAGGCAAGCCCTTAAGCGAGATTTGCAGCGGGAAACACTCGGTGCGATTCACGTTGGCTTCGGCCTTTGCGGTAACCGTCTTGGTCACGCCGGCACCGGTGAAGGTGAGACTGCACGCGCCAACGTTCTCGGCTCGGTTGGTGATTTCGGCCACCGCGTAAACCACACCGGCGGCGGTGTCTACGCCCGAATCGGTAATGACAACGGTGGCCGGGTTTTTGATCTTTGGGGTCTCGGTAGGCGTCGCACTCGCACTCGGCTGCTCGGTTGGGGTTGCATTCTGCGATGGGGTTTCAGAAACCTGCGGGTCGGAAGGTTCGAGAGTTGAATCCCAGTTTGGATAGAGCAGGCTACAACCAGTTAGTGCAACTGCCGAAACCGCAACAATTCCAATTGCAAAAATTCTTTTCATGGTAGACCTCCCGATGGCAGATTAAGCCTATGCTTGGCCGCCTTAGAAAGCCCTGTGAACCGCCGCAGAATGGCTAATTTAGCCGGCGATCAGCTTGATGGTTTGCTCTCGATTGCCGTTCACCGCAGCCCAAACCGCGTTTCTATTTTTGCCGGTGGCACTTGCCCAAACCGATTCCGGGGCACCCGCCAAAACCGCCGAAGCACGAGAGTTTAGCTCGGCAAAAAATGCCGGTTCGGTGGTTGCAACCGCAGCAACAAAGAGCTGTAGATCCATCGAAATAATTCGGGTCAACCAGCTTTCGCGAACCTGGTTTTCGATCAGCCCCTTCTCGATTGCCCTGAGCAGAATCTTGTTGATTTGCTCGATCGAGAGCAGGCGGTCTTGCAGGCTCTTCAACTCGGCGGTGCGCTTCGATAGGCTCTCGCCCTCGGCCCGAACCCGCCAAAAATAGGCCGGCTCGGCCAACACATCAAACTTGCCTGCCGCCAAATAGGCGGTAGCCACCAGAGTCATGTCTTCGTAGTTAACCCCGGTCGGAAACTTGAATCCGTGCTGCTGCCAAAACGCAAAATCGTAGAGCTTGTTCCAGCTGGTGGCATCACCCAAAAACTCGGGTGCTTCATTAAGAGAAATCTGACTGCGGTTGCCAGCCTTATAGAAGCTGGCCGTCGAGGTGCGGTCGAAGTAACGGGCGCCATAGAAACAGACCGTCTTGCCAACCACCAGTTTGGCCGAACTGGCCTGTGCCGCGGCTACGTAACGCTCAATTGCTCCGGCAGGCAGCAGGTCGTCGGAGTCGAGGAACATGAGGTAATCGGTGTTTTCGATGGCAGCGATGCCGGCATTTCTGGCAGCACCCAAACCGGCGTTGGCCTGGGTGACCACAAAAAGCTCTGGGGTGCTCTTCGAGAATCGATCTAGAATTTTGGCCGAAGAATCGGTTGAACC
>JACCDQ011430108.1_pt1 | contig 12230 bp, 13 predicted proteins | sample 7446031 | NCBI WGS metagenome assembly JACCDQ01 (sample SAMN15323442, study PRJNA562643) | freshwater metagenome | isolation source: river surface water | place: USA:Blue River Watershed | collected 2017-08-17
ATTGATTTCCATTGTGAGCTCGGTTTGTATAACGCCTATTTCTCAGGCATTCTTTCCCGAAATCGCTAATCGTTTGAATAAGGATAAGGCAGATGGTTTAGGAATGGTTCAACGCCTGATTCCATTGGTGTTTTTTCTTACCTTGGCTGGGTCAATTGTGCTATATGGTTTTGCTCCCTTCATTGTTAAGACCATTTATGGAAATAAGTTTATCGAAGCCATTTCGGTTTTTCAATACTTGTGCATTATTCCAATTTTATCAAGTTTGAGTATGTTTCAGGCACAGGTGATGTTAAGTTTGAAATTAGATAAATACATCTTTTATATTTCACTCACAGCGGGCATTATCAGTGTTTGTGTCAATTTGCTATTGATAAAACAATACAGCTATTACGCTTCGGCAATTGCTTATATTTTGGTTGAAATCTTTATTTTGATTGTAGGATTTATTATTTTGCAACAACAAGATTTAGCCGTGCTTATTCCTCGACAATTTGGTTTTTCGACGGTGAAGAAGTCGGTAATGGAATTAATTAAGAATAAGCATTTATAAGAAAAAGACTTCAAAAAGTAATGATACCCGTTCCAATTGTAGGCAATTTTGCTCTCTTGGAACGGGTATTTTTTAGGCTATCAGCGATTCCTTTACTAAGGAAAGAGCATTGATTGTGGTTTGTTCGATAACTTTTTCGACCGAAATCTGCTGTAAATCTGCAATTTTTTGAGCAATAATGGGTAAGTAAGCAGACTCATTACGTTTTCCTCGGTGTGGCACTGGGGCTAAATAAGGAGCATCTGTTTCTAATACAAGATGTTCTAATGCTACGTGAGGTAATAATTTATCCAGTCCTCCATTTTTGAATGTCACTACTCCTCCGATGCCCAATTTAAAGCCCAATTCAATCGCTTTATTAGCTTCTTCGACTGTTCCTGAAAAACAGTGAAAAATCCCTTTTAACGCTGGGTCTGCATTTTTTTCAATCAGTTCTACCGTTTCCCAAAAGGCATTTCGAGAGTGAATATCAATCCAAAGTTGATGTTTTTTGGCTAGTTGACACTGAATTAAAAAGGCTTCTTTTTGCTGTTCTACATAAGTTTTATCCCAATACAAATCCATTCCGATTTCGCCAATGGCTAAAAAATCTCGTTTGTTTAACCATTCCTCTACGATGTATAACTCTTGTTGGAAATCTTCTTTCACATAACAGGGGTGTAAGCCCATCATAGGCAAACATTGGGTTGGATACGCATCTGCCACTTCCAACATACTATCAATGGTTTCTGAAGCACAGTTGGGCATCCACAATTGTGAAACACCTACTTCAAAGGCATTGGCTAGCATGGTATTTCTATCTTCCGAAAACACCTCATCGTATAAGTGAGCGTGTGTTTCAATAATTGAAAAGGTATTGTTCATGTTATTTTCTTGCAGTAATAACCTATAAAGAACTGATAGGTTTAACTCAATTTGTCGCTTCTATAGGCAATTCTGAGCCTTGTTTGTTGTAAAAGACAAAATTAGTCAATAGGTTTGTCAAAACGAGAAAGACCTTCGTTTAATTACCTTTATTCACTCTTTTATCATCAACATTCATGGAAAATAATACCTTAACGTGGGAAGATTTCAGTAAAGTGGAAATGCGAGTAGGGACAATTCTGAGTGCAGAAGTCTTCAAAGAGGCTCGTAAGCCTGCCTATAAAATTAGCATTGATTTTGGGGAATTTGGCATTCGTAAAACATCCGCACAAGTAACCAAACTTTATACACCCGAAAGTTTAATCGGAAAACAAGTCGTTGCGGTACTTAATTTCCCGACTAAACAAATTGCAACGATTCAGAGTCAGTGTTTATTGCTTGGTGCAATTGGGGATGAAAGCGAAGTAACGATTCTAACCACCGAACGCCCCATTAAAAATGGCTTGCGAGTGGGATAAGAAGTGAATTCTGGATGATGGATTTTGAGTGCCTCCTGATAACAGCTATTCCATTAACTGATAACGTAGTTAGGGGTAAATTCTTCCTTTCCAATCGACAGAGATTGGGGCGTAATAAAAGGCAATCATGGTCATTTGCCAACCATTAGCATACAATTCGTATAAGGCTAAATACTTGATAAGATGCCATTGTTTGAGGCGTACAATCGTTGGTAATACCGTAATGGTCTGGTTTAACCATTTAATAAACCAGATGATGGCTGCTATTTTCCACGAAAAAAGAAAGCCAATTACCCATAGAATTGGCAGCATGAGAGCTTGTAAAAATAACAGCGTTACAATCCACCAAGGACATTGTAAGGCTCCCACCATCCAACGTTTTCGTTGATGTAGAAACTCTTTTAGATTTGGCATGGGTAAGGTTTCAGCAAAAACGTCAGTATTAATGGTATTTCTGAAATCGAACCCTTGTTGTACTACAGCATGAAACATCGCAAAATCTTCAGTTATCGAGAAAGGTATCGTCGCATATCCTCCTGTGCTCTCATAAGCCTTGCGAGTAATCGCCGAATTATTGCCAAGTCCTGTCAATGGAATCCGTAAATCTGCGGCTATTTTTAACAAGGTCAAAGCGTGGAGCCAGTCAATGGATTGAAAAGCTGGCCAAAGCGAATCCCCTTTAATCGAAGTAATGCCCACTTGATGCCCTATTTGTGGATTAGCTTCAAAATTAGCAATCATCCCTTGCACCCAATTCGGATTTACGACGACATCCGCATCCGAAATCAAGAAATATTCCCCTTTAGAATGTTCGTATAAATTAGCTAACACATTGGCTTTACCTCGTTGTCCATTAATTGTTTTCTGAATCGTTAGTAACTCAAACTGAGTTTTTCCCTGAATAAAAGAATGGACTAGTTCCTCTGTTCTATCGCTTGATTGGTCATTGCCAATCAAGATTTGTAACCGCTCTTTAGGATAATTCAAGGCTTCCATTCCTTGTAAGCAGTTCAAAATAGTCGCTTCCTCATTTCGAGCAGCAATCCAGATGGTAATGAGTGGGAGCATGAGAGGGGTAAACGGGTTTTAACCCGTTTGGTTTTACTGCAAATTTAATTCTATATGATACTCAGAGTACGGTCTACAACGAGTTAAATCCCCTTGTCCCCTTGAATCTCCAATACTTTTCCATTTTCGCATTTTAACATACGAGCAGGGAATTGGCGAATCATTTCAAAATCATGGGTTGCCATCAAGATTGCGGTACCTGATTTATTGATTTCAAGAAATAGCTTTAAAATTTGAGCTGATACTTCAGGGTCGAGATTACCTGTTGGTTCGTCAGCAAAAAGGATGTGAGGGTCGTTCAATAACGCTCTTGCTATCACGATACGTTGTTGTTCTCCTCCTGATAACTGATGTGGAAATTTATCAATTGCTGGAGCCATCCCTACTTGCATCAAAACCTCCGCAATACGGGTTTTCATTTTGGCACGTTCTGTCCAACCTGTTGCTTCTAAGACCCACATCAAGTTTTCTTGAACAGTTCTATCCATAAACAATTGGAAATCTTGAAAAACCACTCCTATCTTACGACGAAGGAAAGGTATTTCGGCAGCTTTTAACCGTTCAATTACATAGTCAGACACTTCTGCATGACCTTTTTGAAGCCATAAGTCGGCATAAAGGGTCTTTAACAACGAACTTTTTCCACTTCCTGTTCTTCCTGTAAGAAATACAAATTCCCCTCGATTAATCGAAAAATTAACATCACTTAATACGAGTGAATCCTTTTGGAAAACATCTACATTTTGAAGGGTAACAACGGGTTTATCTGCAAACATCATAGAACAGTGGGTAATTGAAAATGGATAGATAAGTAATGATGAATTTTGAATGTTGGATTGAATCCATTAGCTAATAAGTCGTTATAGACTGCATCAGAACTTCTTGGAACGAAACCTTATAGGTTTTGAAAATCTATAAGGTTTTTACGGATTGAAATTCTAGTAAGCTATATCGCACGCTATAAATATGCAAAACTGGTTATCTGATAGGTTAACCTCTTGATTTTGAGTACCTCCTAATAACAGTGATACAATTAACCAATAACGTCCTACTAATACTACGCTAATTTATTCCGAATGCGACTTAGGCTATCGGGATGTACTCCCAGATAAGAGGCCAAATCTTTGATAGGAATAAGTGAAAGGACATCAGGTTGATTTTTTATTAAATTCAAATAGCGTTCCTCGGCTGTTTGAGAAATGAGGCTATAAGTGCGTTTGGTTTCTCGAATATAAAGTTGTTCGGCAATACGACGGTGAAAACGCTCTTCTTGACTAGAACTCTCGATAAACTGTCGCACAGGTTCATAATTCAAACGCATAGCAATCACAGGAGTGACCGCTTGAATGGCTACTTGCGAAGGCGTTTGTTATAAACAAGAAGCAAAAGAGCTAACAAAGTTTCCTGAAAAGCCCAAGTCCACACAAATATCCTTGTCATCTGTTGGTTTTACATAGCGAACCGCTCCTTCCATGATGAAATAAGCATACTTCTCTATTTCTCCGAGAGGAGTGAGGTAGGCTCTTTTTTTAAATGTCACCTCTTCCAACAGTTCGCTGTAAAAAGCCCATTCTTCAGCAGGTAGGTTCGCCAGTTTTGAGATTGACTGGCGAATTTTTTCGATATTGGATAACGTGTCTAGCTTCGCTTTCATTACTCTTCTGGAAAAGGAATGAAAACAAAACTTGCAAAATCAGCATCGAATACGAATAGGCAACAGAATTCGTCTGGGTCTTTGTAGTTGGTTTTAAAGACTTCCACATTTTCTGGAGCAATTAACTCTCGTTGAACAAATTCCTCCATCACAGAAGCCGCATAATTCCATGAATTTCCATTTAGTTCGCCTGCACCAATTAGTTTTTGACCAACAGGAGGGACAAATTCACGGCAAACCGTAAAGACAGGGTATTTAGAAAAGCCTCTTGTACGAATTTGGTAAGAAGCTTCTTTCAAGAAATCAGAAACAAGAGCAAAATCGCTCGAAATAATTCCCAAATACTTTCCATTCAAATCTGGAGAATTGGGGGCATTGCTTATGGCTTGGTAATCTTCTATCATCGGAATAAAGCGAACGTGTTGTCCCGTTTCGCATGACAAATTTTTAAAATGGCCACTAGTTTTTCTTACATTCTAGCAGCAACTAACAAACTTAAATCTTTATAACTTACTCCTAATTTTTTGGCAATCGTCGCATTGGTTAAGCTTCCTTTAAAACAGTAAACGCCCTTCATAAACGATTTATTGGCAAAAATGGCTTCTTCAATACCTCCTGTCTTTCCTGTCTTTAACAAGAATGACGTGAAAATATTGCTCAACGCTGTACTAGCTGTATGAGCAACCCGAGAGGGAATATTAGGTACACAGTAATGAATGACATCATATTTCCTAAAGGTAGGTTGGCTATGTGTCGTCAATTCAGAAGTCTCAAAACAACCTCCTTGGTCGATGCAAACATCCAAAATCACGGAGTCGGGTTTCATCATGGATACCATTTCTTCGGTGACAATACAAGGGGTAAAGCCATCGGCTGCACGCAAGGCTCCAATGACGACATCGGCCTCTTTAATCGCCTGTGTCAAAATATGAGAGTCGATGATACAGGTCGAAATATGCTGACCTGCAGCATATTTCAAACGTTGTAATTTATAAATATCTTTATCAAAAACCTTTACATCTGCTCCTAAGCCAATGGCGGTACGAGCAGCATATTCCGAGACCGTTCCTGCTCCCAAAATAACCACTTTGGTAGGAGGTACTCCTGTGATGCCTCCTAAGATAACTCCCATGCCATTGTTCGCACTGCTTAGGCATTCGGCAGCAATAAGCATAACGGTACTTCCCGCAATTTCAGACATAGCTCGAATGACAGGTAAGCCTCCAACATTATCCTCGATGTATTCGTAGCAAAGTCCCGTGATTTTCTTACGGTTCAGTTTTTCGATATACTCTTTGGTCATTTTGGGCATATTCAAGGCAGAAACCAAGGTCGTTCCAGGTTTTAAGTACTCAAATTCCTGCTCGGTGATAGGCTGGACTTTTACGACCACATCTGCTTTATAGACCTCCTCTGCGGAATAAGCTACTACAGCCCCTGCATCCGAATATTGTTTATCGGTGAATTTAGAGCCAAGGCCAGCACCCGTCTCAATTAAGACCTCATGTCCATTTCTAACAAGAAGTGCAACAGCATCGGGTGTAAGACAAATACGGTTTTCTTGCATGGATACCTCTTTGGGTAAACCAATAAACAAACTACGAGCATTTTGCTTCGTCCACAAAAGTGCCTCCTGAGGCATTAAGCCCGTTTGAGCAAAGCCTGTTTGTGCAAGAATTTCTTTAAAACCTGATTGTTTGGACATGGTAAATTAATGGTTATCTCAGCAAATTTATCATTCTTTTATCATTTTCTACCATTAGAAACGGCTTTTTATTGCGTTCCGAATGCGGAAGCCCTTTAAACGTTCTTGATACAGGTGGATAAACGTTCTCGTTAAGAATAACGCTCGGTCTGTAACTAACTGTTCCTTTGATTGGGGGGAAATCCATGCATCAGTTCAAGCCAGAAGTGCCTAAGTATAGAGTTTAACGTTTAACGCATTTTGCCCCAATTGACAGTACCTCATAAACTTTTGACTTTTACACAACCTCCTATTACTTATAAATCCCCCAACTGTGGACGCATCAGAATTTCCTCTAATACCGTGGTTGCAGGCATTGCATGGGCTGTCCAAACAACCTCCGCAACGTCTTTGGGGGCAATAAAACGTTCGGCAGGTAAATCAACGCCATCCCACGAAGCCGTAAGCGTTGCCCCTGGCAAAATACTTGTTACTCGTACCTGAAAAGGCTTTAATTCTTCACGCAATACCTTGTTCATGCCCAATAAAGCGAATTTTGAGATACAGTAAGAACCTCCGTTTGTATAAGCCGTAATACTTGCGGTTGAACAAATGGTAAAAATATGTCCAGCCTTACGCTCCATCATATCGCCCACTAAAGCTCTTGTGAGGTGATATGCACTATACACATTGGCTTCTATCATGGCTTCGATTGTTCCTTCGGCTTCGTTGTGTACTTGGCCTGGGAGAAAAAAGCCTGTATTGTTGACTAAAATATCGACTTTGTCAGCCTTACTTTTTACAAAATTTGCAAAAGCTAAAACCTCTTCTTTCTTCGATAAATCTGCTTGAAAAAAGGTGACAGACTTTAAGAAATCATCGTCTCCTTCTGGCTTATTTCTGGCACAAATCAAGACTTGAAAGCCCTCTTGAGCAAATTTTTCAGCGATTGCACGACCGATTCCTTTGGTTGCACCTGTTACTACTATCGTTTTCTTCATTATATTGAATATCTTTGTGACACTTATTATATTATACAAAATTCACCAACGTATCATTCAAAACCAACAAGACGTGTCTTCATTAGGAAAATATTTACTATTTATGGGTAGTTTATTCAGAAATAGGGAAAAATTTAGTGTTTACTTTCGACTGACTTTTGAAGAAGCCTACGAAATCGGAATCAATTCATTGCTTATTGTAACGATTGTTGCTTCTTTTTTGGGAGCTGTTACCTGTGTACAAACAGCCGCTAACCTATCGAATCCCTTCGTCCCGCACTATATTATTAGTCTTATCGTACGAGATTCTACCATTTTAGAATTAGCCCCAACGATTACAGCTGTCGTGTTGGCGGGGAAAGTCGGGTCAAATATTGCAGGACAATTAGGTACGATGCGTATTTCGGAACAAATAGATGCCTTAGAAGTAATGGGAATTAACTCAACGTCCTATTTAGTACTTCCTAAAATTATTGGGGCGATGATTACCTTTCCCATGTTAGTTACCCTAGCAGGTTTTTTAGCGATTTATGGCGGTTATTTAGCAGGTTGGTTAACAGGAGCGATTTCACCACAGGAATACATTCAAGGACTTCGCTTTGAATTCAATGCCTTTAACGTTCCTTTTGCGTTGATAAAATCGGTGGTCTTTGCTTTTTTAATAGCGTCTATTTCTTCTTTTAGAGGGTATTACACTACAGGAGGAGCGTTAGAAGTAGGGCAAGCTAGTACCGCAGCCGTAACTAGCAGTTGTATTGCGGTATTAATTGCCGATTATTTATTGGCTCAGTTGTTGATTGCGTAAAAATTGAATTACACTACGATATTCATCACCAAAGCAGGTTCACGCCTGCTTTTTTTCATAGACCTTCTTGGGTTTTAGCGAATTACCTACGTACTTCGTATTGAACAAGGCAATCATTGCCACGAATCCACTTCCATTCCACTTCAACAAACTATTTTTAGAATGAAATTCATTTATACGGCGGTTATTACTTTCTTTTTGACAGGCTCATTACTTGCTCAAAATGTGGAGTCTTATTTTAAGGCTATCCGAAAAAATGAGGCTTTACTCACGGCTTTTTTTCAGAATATGCCCAAAGGGGGCGATTTGCATCACCACTATAGCGGCTCGCTTTATGCAGAAACGTACATTGAGGATGTCATTAAAAACGATTTGTGGATTAACCGAGAAACCCTAGAAGTGCGTACAGGAAGTGCCAAGCCTAGCAAAGACGATTGGACAAAGTTTTCGGTCTTGAAAATAGAAGGTAATCTGCCCGAATACAAACAAAAGCTGATGGAAAAGTGGTCAGTAAAAGATTATAATGGACTGCATTTACCTCAGGACAAACACTTTTTTGAAACATTTGGACACTTTGGCGTTGCCAATGGTGAGTTTACCGAAAATGATATTGATTACTACAAAAATGGTCTCCTAGAACTAAAACGGAGGGCTATCACCGAACACCTACACTATATTGAAACGGCATTTACCCGAGTAAATAATTTCAAGCCTATTCCAAGTTTGAGTGTTTATAACGAGGTATTACGCAAACAAAAGAATAATCCAACGGCATTATTGGCTACCATCGATAGTCTTTATAAGCGGATTGAACAGGGAGATATTCGTGCTTGTGCTACCAAACATTCGCAATTGGTTGATAGAATACATCAAGAAGCAGGGATTGACGACGAAAAGTTCACGATGCGTTATCAGACCTTTGCCACTCGTATCAGTGAGCCTGTGAGCTTTTTTACCCAATTGATAGGTGGATTTATGTCGGCAGACCTTAGTAAAAACATTGTGGGGGTTAATATCCTTGCTCCTGAAGACAATGATGTTTCGATGCAAGATTACCAAATCCACATGTATATGTTTCAGTACTGCAAGCAAAAATTCCCGAAAGTCAAAACCGCTATGCACGCAGGCGAGCTGACTTTGGGTTTGGTGAAGCCAGAAGATTTGTCGTGGCACATTACCAATGCTGTCACCATTGCTGGGGCTAATCGTATTGGGCATGGGGTGGATATTGCCTATGAAAATGATGTTTATTCCTTATTGAAAAGGATGAAAAAAGATAGCATTGCCATCGAAATCAATTTAACGAGCAATGAGTTTATTTTAAAAGTAAAAGACGACCGACACCCCATTTCGCTTTATCAAGAATACAAAGTTCCTATTGTCATTGCTACCGATGATGCGGGTGTATTGAGAACGAACATAACAGAACAGTTTGTGTTGTTAGCTAAGAGATACCCCGAAATTTCATATCAGGACATTAAGCAATATGTAAGCAACAGTATTGTCTATAGTTTTATAGAAGAACCTGCCTTAAAAGCAAAAATCTTAAAAACCTTAGCCGATGAATTTAATGTCTTTGAAAGTCGGTTTGGGGGGAAATAGGTAACCAAACCTTATAGGTTTCTAAAACCTATAAGGTTTAATTTATAACCTTCAATTACACAAAATCAACAACTTATGAATCTTGAATTAAGAAGTGATACTTTCACCAAACCAACACCTGCTATGTTGGAGGCTATGTTTTCGGCAGTTGTGGGCGACGATGTTTTTGACGATGACCCCACCGTTAAAGCCCTCGAACATAAAGCGGCTACCATGTTTGGCTACGAGGCAGGACTTTTTTGTGCTTCGGGTACAATGACCAATCAGATTGCGATTAATGTGCATGTCAGACAAGGCGATGAAGTAATTTGCGATGCTCTTTCCCATATTTACCTGTACGAAGGTGGTGGTATTGCGGCAAATTCCATGGCTTCGGTGAATTTATTACAAGGAAATAGAGGACGACTAACGGCTTCTCAAATTCGTGAGGCAATTCAGCCCGATAATTTCCATCATCCCATTTCACGATTGGTTTCCCTTGAAAATACCGTAAATAAAGGAGGAGGTTGTTATTATGAACTTGATGAAATTCAACAGATTAAACAAGTTTGTATCGAAAATAACATCCCGCTACATTTGGACGGAGCAAGGATTTTTAATGCTTTAGTAGCAACCCAAGAAAGTCCTTTGCTCTACGGAAAGGTTTTTGATTCTATGTCTATCTGCTTATCCAAAGGCTTAGGAACGCCCATTGGTTCACTGCTTTTGGGGACTTCCACCTTTATCAAACAAGCTCGCCGAGTGAGAAAACGTTTGGGAGGAGGTTGGCGACAAGCTGGCTATTTAGCTGCCGCAGGTATTTATGCCTTAGACAATCATATCGACCGACTAAAAGAAGATCATACTCGTGCCAAAACGATTGGCGAAATCATGGAGCAGTTGCCAGAGGTCGAAGAAATTTATCCCGTAGATACCAACATCGTTATTGCTAGGCTGAATGAGTCCATTTTAGCTGCCGACTACGTACAACAATTATTGGAAAAAGGTATAAAAGCAAGCCCTTTTGGAAAACACCTCGTTCGCTTCGTGACACACTTAGATTTTACCGATGAACATTTAGAGGAGTTTAGGAAATTGATGAGGTAGGTGGGATTCTTTCTAAGAGTTATTTTTCACAATGGGGAGTGTAAAAAGTATAGAGTTAAAAGCTTAACGTATTTTGCACCAAATAATATTCCTTCAATTTTCATTTTACGAAAAAAAGGATGTGCTTTAAACTGAGTGACATACACTCATAAACTTTTGACTTTTTACACTTCCCTATTATTTTTACCCCAAAAAACTAACAAGCTTAATCACTTCCATCGCCTCCTTAACATCATGTACTCGGAGGATATTTGCCCCTTTCATTACCGATACGGTATTTAGGGCAGTTGTTCCGTTAAGTGCTTCTGAGGGAGCAATGTCGAGTTTTTTCCAAATCATTGATTTTCTTGAAATGCCTACAAGCATGGGTAAGTCCATTACCTTAAACGCTTCCAATTGATTGAGTAATTGATAATTTTGACTCACCGTTTTAGCAAAACCAAAGCCTAAGTCAATGATAATATCTTTCTGTTTGAACGAACGCAACATCGCTACTTTCTGCTGTAAATCGTCTAAAATATCCACTACTAAATCATCATAATCGGTTAGTTGATTCATTGTTTCGGGCGTTCCTCTGCTGTGCATCACAATATAGGGTACATCTTGCATGGCAGCAACGGTTTCAAACATGGCGTCGTCCAATAATCCTCCTGCTACGTCGTTGACGATCACAGCACCTGCATCAACGGCAGCTTTAGCGACCTTCGACCGAAAGGTGTCAATCGAAATCAAGGCTTCAGGAAAATGCGTTAAAATTGCCTCAATCACAGGCACAACTCGATTACGTTCTTCTTCTTCACTCACAGGCATTGCCCCTGGACGAGTTGAATGTCCGCCAATATCCAAAAAAGTAGCTCCCTCGGCAAGCATTTTTCCTGCACGTTCCACCACTTCTTCTATTGAATTTACCCTACTTTTATCATAAAAAGAATCGGGGGTTATGTTTAAAATTCCCATTACCTGTGGCACGGATAAGTCCACAAGTTTACCTCTACAATTGATATTCATTTGGCTTTTTTTAATATTTGAAAGCAAGTTATAACAGAATAAAGCAGAGAATACGATATTTTTGTAAATAGTTGAAGGAAAAACATTTTTTAACGCTAGTCCATTTGAAGGATTTTAGCGTTCCCCTTCTCCAAATAACATATTCACTAAACTCCATTACCCTTGAATACAGAACAACAATACCGTGAGGTAATTTCCTTTTGTAAAGAATTATTCCAGAAAAAAAATAAAGACTACGGCACTTCGTGGAGAATACTCCGTTTACCTAGTTTAACCGACCAGATTTTTATCAAGGCTCAACGCATTCGTTCTATCCAAGAAAAAGGAACGCAACGTATTGAGGATGGTATCGAAGGGGAGTTTATTGGCATCATCAATTATTGCATC
>JACCDQ011573885.1_pt1 | contig 12227 bp, 15 predicted proteins | sample 7446031 | NCBI WGS metagenome assembly JACCDQ01 (sample SAMN15323442, study PRJNA562643) | freshwater metagenome | isolation source: river surface water | place: USA:Blue River Watershed | collected 2017-08-17
ATATAAAAAATTCCCGCCTCCAAAAGAGGTGGGAATTTTTTTGTCTTGACCCAATTGACCCTCTATGGTATAATAGTACAAAATCATAGATACGTGTAAAAATATACGGAGACCTATTATATGCCGAACCTTCTACCGTACCTCACGGAAATCTCACTAGCAGTTATTGCTATAGTATGCGTTGCAGTCCTAGTCAAATGGCACAATAACCCTACTAACACTTTTGACCTTACAGATACTCTTTTAGGGCCAGACGGTAAAGTTAGTTTGTATAAGATTGGTCAAGCTTCCGCACTTATCGTATCTACATGGGCATTTATTATAATGGTCCAAAAAGATAAAATGACCGAGTATTACTTCTACGGATACATGGGTATCTGGTCTGGTGTAAACTTAGCAAAGAACATATTTGGAAAGGCCGCAGATGGCAGCACCAGTAAAACTTAATTTTAAGATATACCAAGGTAGCACTTTTAAAGAATCCCTAAGGTGGGAAACTTCAACCAAAGTGTATAAAGCTATCACTGGTATCACAAAGGCCGCACCTATAGTAATCACAGCAGCCGGGCACGGCGTGCCAGTTGGCTGGAGAATTAAGGTAACCAACGTAAGTGGTATGAAAGAGATCAACTCTAGCGATACATACCATACTGTTACTTCTACAACAACAGATACAATTACCCTAAATGCAGTAAACTCACTAGCATACACAGACTATACTAGTGGCGGAGTAGTTGAGTATAATGAACCACGTTCATTAACAGGCGTTACTGCTAGAATGCAGATTCGTGAGAAGTTAGCATCTACTACTGTTATAGATGAATTAACCACTGAGAACGGCGGCATTGTAATTGATACTGTTAATAAAACAATCACCATCGTTATTAGTGCAACAGATACAGCAGCTTACACTTTTAGTACAGCTGTGTATAGTATGGAACTAATTGATGGTACAGAGGTTATTCCGTTTATTTACGGCAATATCACTCTAGATAAAGAGATAACTCGTTAATATGGAAAATGTAGTAGTAAATAGCACAACAGATAGCGTTTTAAGTGTTAGTTACTCTACTAATACAGTAAACACTACATCTGTGGAATCAGTTGTAGTATCTAATGATGCTGGAAATGTAATTACCGTAGGTGTTGATTCCGCGGTATTGATAGAGGTTGAGCAACCTACAGTTTTAGTAACTGGTTTAGTAGGTCCAGCCGGGCCTACTGGAACACCTGAGGATGAAACTATGTTTGCAAAACGAGTAGATTTTGTTACAGATAACGAAATGTATAGAGGCGAAGCGGCTGTCGGTAGTTCCGAGAATTTGGCGGTTTGGCGCATACGTAAAATTGTTATCGGGGTAGACGGCGACGTTACCGAAAATTGGGCATCTGGTACAGCAAACTTTGATAAAGTGTGGGCTGATCGTACTTCATTAGTTTATAGTTAGGAACGATATGGCTTACTCAGTAGTTACAAAAAACGATCAATTATTCGCTATAGTATTAGGGAATCCCTACGAGCTAAGCTTACCTTCAGAATATTCTATTCACGAAATACCTGAAACTAATTACCCAGACCTAAATATTGTTAACTGGGATAATTCACTTGGTGAGTGGGTAGAGAGCTCTACAAAACTTACCAAGCTTAAGTTTCTTAATAGATTTACTATGCAAGAGCGTATTGTAATTAGAGCTAGTACCGACCCTATAGTTGCAGATATTATGAATTTATTTGATGCAGCTGAATATATAGATACACAAGATGTTAATACTATACAGGGCATTGGGTACCTAAATGCCATAGGTATTATATCTAATACTAGATTAGCCGAGGTACTTTCATAATGGCAGCCGCAACTTATACAACTGATTTAACCACGGTTAATATCTTAGATACAACAACTCCAACTATTGGTGAGCCTACTGGATCTACCGCAGGTACTACAATTGCTATTGAAACTGACCACTTCGTTGTTAGTACTGCTTCTATCTCAAAAATCTTTAATGCAACAGGTGTCGGTGGTCTTGGCTTCTTAAATGGTACGACAGTAACAGTTCCAGCAGATGGTGCTGTATATATGTGGACAAACTTTCTAGCCCCTAATGCTATTAGTGTGCAATCTTCTGGAGGTATGCAGCTATTAATTGGACAAGATGCCTCTAACTATAAGAGGTTCTACGTATACGGTGACGACACTGTCCCTTATGGCGGATGGCAGGTTAACGCTGTAAATCCAGCAAATACTGGTACTAATATTGTTAATCAAGGTACTCCAAACGGAACTTGGCAGTATTTTGGAATGGCAGCAAACGTTGAAGCTGCTGTTGCCCGTGGATATCCTTTAGCTTGGGATGCTGTTAGAGCAGGTAGAGGCTCAATTATTGCAGTTAATGGTGATTTAGCTAATGGATATGCTACATTTGCTGGTATTGCTACTAAAAACGATTTAAATACTACAGGTGATTTTAACCGTTGGGGCATATTTTCTTATAGCAATGGTACGTATTTACTACAAGGTAGATTAGCACTAGGTCAAGCCGGTACAGCAGTTGATTTTAGAGATAGTAACAGAGCTATCTTTATTAAGAATACAGAATTTGTAACAGCAGCGTTTAATCAGATCGAAATTCTAAATGCTGCTAGTAGAGTTGATTGGACAGGTATATCTATTTCAGCTCTTGGTACTGTGTCCAAAGGTCGTGTTATAGTAACAGATAATGCAGATGTAAATATATCTGGATGTACGTTTACTGATATGGACTCGTTTACATTCCTATCTAACAGTACTGTTGATAGTACTGTATTTAGACGTTGTGGACTAGTTTCACCAGGTGGTGGTTTAATATCAAATAGTACCTTTGATAAGCCATCAGGAACAGTAGCGGTATCAACGTCTACTTTAGCCACTTTAGCTGACTGTACATTTATCTCTGACGGTACAGGGCACGCAGTAGACCTTGGTACTATCAGTACTACCCAGTCAATGACATGGGATTGCGTTGATAGCGGTTATACTAATACTACTGGCAACCGTACTATTTTAGTTAATGTAAATAATGGGATTACGCTTACTATTAACGTAGGTACTGGTAAATCCACACCAACTGTACAGAATAGTGGTACAGGTACTGTAAACGTAGTTTCAGGTCAAGTTACACTTCAATTAACTGGTATTGTAGTAGGTTCTGACGTAGTAATACTTTCCGCAGGTACTACTACTGAACTAGCTAATGTTGATGCTAATTCAACTGCTACATATGACTATACCTATACTTATGCGGCAAACACTTATATTGATGTATGTGTTTATAAATCTGGATATGTACCGTTTGTTACTAGAGGATATCTCCTGGGTGATACCAACGGGTCACTACCAATTAAACAAGTTCTAGATCGTAATTTCAATAATCCGGTCTAATATTTAAGGAAATCTTATGGCAAAACTCTCTGATCCAGATAGCCTGATAGTAGGTACTAATATTACCATTGATACTACGGCTAAGACATTTACACTTATTGCTTCAGCCGATGGTTCTACAACCAACGGTTTGATTGCTAAAGACGGTGTAACCCTGCAGGCTTTATACTCTAAATTCATTCTATTGTGGGAAACTTCAGCGTATAACAAGTACCCTTTCCCAATGTACGTTATCGACGCGAAATCTGGACAGTTCCAGTTCGGTACTGATGGCGGTAGTTTTAATGGTTGGAAACCTGCAGATGATACAACTCGTCAAATGCTACGTGACGGTGGTTGGGCAGAATATCTCTCCGCAGGTACTTTAGATCGTACATACGTTGGTATTGCTTCTCTTGGTGATGTTAATGCCGGTGCTCAGTTGTACTACATTAAAGCAGCTAACTCAGGTGCGGCAGGTGCCGAGTCTCCAGTTAACTTTACGTTCACCGATGAAGTTAACGAAGGTGTTCTAGTTTATCAAAACGGTGGTATTAACAAGACAGGCTATTACAAAGCTTTCGTTCGTGAAGCTGGTTATAAGTATAAAGATTCTACACTTGCTGATACCGGTCAAACAGCTACTGGTGCTTATACAGTTAACGTTCTACTGTCTAACGAAGCTGACCTTGATATTAAGAGCGCTGATGCGATTGTTACTAAGTCTGTATCAATTACTGGTGCAACATGGTCTTCAGGTAGTGCAGTATTTACAGCTACATCACACGGCTTTGCTGTAGGCGATATCGTAGTTGTATCTGGTGTTACTCCTACTGCATATAATCGCCACGGTGCAATTACTGCTGCGGATACTAATACATTTACAATTGCTATCTCTAGCAACCCAGGCTCCTATACTTCTGGTGGTACTGTAAAATCTGTATACGATAAAATTGGTGTGCGTTACTTCTCTGGTGCCTACTCCAAAGATATTGATACAGCTGGTACGCCACGCGATTTTGGTATCGTTATCGAATCAGGAACGCACTCAGGTATTGATGGTAGTAATACTGCTAATAGTGCTACATTTACTACATCTGCTGGCGGTATTGATACTGGCGGATACTTTACAGGCGGCACTTTGAAGATTCATGAGGGTACTAACAAAGGTACTTACACTATTACTGGTGTAACTGCTACAACTGTTACAGTAACTCCAAATATTGTTAATGCACTATCTAATCAAAGTTTCACTATTGAGCCAGCCGGTGGTTTAGGTGCTTCTTTACAGCAGATCTACACTAAGATCCAATACCTACTACGTCAAAATAGCGATATTGACCTAACTGCGGGTTCTGTTACTGGTAAAACTGCATCTCTATTACTAAACTTCGTTGGTTCTCGTCTAGACGCTGGTTTCTATATTCCTACCAACCCTAACTCTGGTGGTACTGGTGTTATCGTTGAAGGTGTTACAACTGCTGAGTCTAACAGTATTCGTTTTTACGACAATACTCAAGCACAGCGCGAGTATCCATACTCTGCTTCTGGTACGTTGAATTTCAACAGCTTCTTAACAACTGGTGGTGCTGGTTACTATCGTATGTATATCACAGATTCTACATCTGGTACAGACGATTATGGTACAGCTACAGCTATTACTGTTAATGATGCTTCTGGAAGCCCAATTGCTGGTACAATTACAGGCGCTTCTATTCCGTTTACATTTGACTATACAAACAATAGTCAGGGTGGCAGACCTACAGGTGGTTCCGCTGGCCCACTAAACGTAACAGTTGTCGCAGGTAATAAAGGTTACGCTAAGCCCGTAGTCGTAACAGGTGTTCTATCACAAAGTAAATCTATTAGTATTACACTAACTGCTGAACAAGATAGAGCTTACAATAATCCCTAATTAAGGACGTACAATGACTAACAGTTATGTTCAAGTTCCTCCAGATAGTACTGGAAAGAAACTATATACACAGCAACATACTGTAGGGTCTGATACCGTACAAGGCCAGGTCATGCACCTGGCCTCTCCTGATGATCCTACCCATATTCAAAAGGTAGATACACGAGGACAGGCGTATACTAGGTTTGCTGAGGGTAGTCCTACAATGGACGCCTTTGGCGGCATGCGCGTATCAGACGCCCACATTTTAGGTGGTTATGAGTATTCTCAGGCAGATCAGTCTGGATTATTCCAGGATGTTACTGCTGTAGGTGGTACAATAGTATGGTCACCTGGCACTGCAAAAACAGTTATGACCGTGACCGGTACAAACGGTTCTAGTACTACTCGTACTACTAATCGTTGGCATTTCTACCAACCCGGCGTAGGCAATCATGTTATTATTACTGCATCGCTTAGTGATGAAGGTAAAGCAGGTAACACCCGTCGTTGGGGTTACTTTGACGAAGATGATGGTTTATTTTTTGAACTACAAGGCACCACGTTAAATGTAGTATTACGTTCTAGTACATTAGGCACTGAACTAAGAGTTCCTCAGTCTAGCTGGAACGGTGATAAGTTAGATGGTAACGGTATTTCCGAGATGGATATTGACCTTACTAAAGCTAATTTTTTCTGGATTGATTATGCATGGCTAGGTGTTGGTACTGTCCGTTTTGGTGTTTTGGCTTCTGATGGCAGTCGTTGGGTATGTCATACATTTGAGAACCCGAATAACCACGCCGTAGCGTACATGCGTACTGGTTCGCTTCCATTGCGTTATGAGAACTTTAATACCTCAGTAACTTCAGGTGCGTCGTCCATGAATCTAATTTGTGGCGCAGTTTATTCTGAGTCTAAGACTGATTACGTGTTCTGGAGATACTCTGATATTGAGACTCCTGCTCCTGTGGAAGTTTCGACTAATACTCATTTAATCTCTATGAGACCAAAACTGGAGGCTTCTCCAGGATTTACTAATAGAACGGGTATTTATCCTGACCAGCTAGATTTATTTGTGTCTGGTGGTAATGTTAAAATTACTATTCTAGATGAAGCTACACTAACAGGTGCTTCTTGGCAAGACGCAGCTTCACTTGCACAATATGACGTTACAGCTACAGTATCTGGTGGAGAGAAGTTTAGAACATACTATCTATCTCCGGGCGTTCATACATTAGATCTAACTAGTGTGTATGAGACTAATGACGAAGGCTATCATGTTTTAGCAGACGGTTCTTCAGCTTATACCTTTACAGTAGTAGCGACAAAGCTTGATGGTACAACAGTTAATGTTGCAGCAACCCTAGGGTATAGGGAGCTAAACTAAATGGCGGCCTTAGTATGGGGAGCCTGGTCCCCAGACTGGGCTCTTGGAAACAAAGTCGACTTTGACGGTGCAAGTAAAGTAATTTATGTGCATCCAGAAGTGACAGAACTAGATATACGTAATGACGTATATTCTAGCTGGGTTGAATGGTTGGAACTTAGAGATAACTCTAAGTTTCTTCCAGCTATCAGATACTCTGGATTAGACCCTATTGGAGCAGGTAGTTATACTGGTGATATTTACTTCCTTACTAATGGTTGGAAGTTAAGTATTGATTTAACTAAAGTTAAAGTTACTGGAGTATTGTATTCTGATAACTACTCTACTGCTTATTATTCACCAACACTGCAACCACAGTACCCAGCTACTGTTGCTGCTCTAGTTAATACTGTTACCGTTACGACACCTGCTGTGATTGTACCGCCAACTGCTGCCGAAGTTGCAGATGCTGTGTGGATACATTCATTTACGTCTAAACTATTGACAGTAGCAAAATTCCTAGGACTTAAATAATGTTCCCAAGTGAAATTTTAATAAAGCTAGCAATCAAAGCCGCAATCGCGGCTGCGATCGCTGGCTTTTTGTTTTTTGGCTACAACCATATTAAACAAATTGGATATAAAGAAGCCGAAGTAAAATATACTCAGGTAATCGAGAATTACGAAAAGAATCTCAATAAAAAGATTGATAGTATAGAAACATTGGCTGGCACGTTAGTTCTTGAGAATAGGGAGAATAATGCTCTACTATCTCAAGATATGGATGCGATTCTTGCACGGGTAAAAGGGAAGACCTTAACAGTTGTAAAAAATGGTGAGTGTTCCCCATCACAAACTTTTTCGGACACATTCGTTGAGATAAACAAACGGGCGAATCAGAGTATGAAGGATTCCCAAAAATGAAAATTATCCCAATCTTGATTCTTTCACTTTTTCTCACAGGTTGTGGATTTTTTGAAAAATTTAGAAAACCAGAGCCCCCCGCCATCACCCCTCAGACAATTAATATCGACAAAGCTGCTTTAGAATACTGCGATCTTTTAAAAGAAGATCTAGTAATTAAAAATTTCCAGGATTCTTTAGCGGCTTACGGTGATCTGGCTACGGCATACTCAAAGTGTGCAAATAAGCAAGCCACCAGTGTTAAACTGTTAAAACAATTTGGAAATATCAAATGAGCACTTTCCTATCAGAACACTTTACTCTAGAAGAACTTACAGCAAGTCAGACAGCTCGTAGGTTAGGTCTAGATAATACTCCACCACAGGATGTTCTAGAGAATCTAACATACACTGCCAACAAAATGGAGAAAGTACGCGAACTACTAGGCGGCAACCCTATTGTCATTAGCAGTGGGTATCGCTCTCCGGCGGTAAATAAAGCAGTTGGTTCTAAATCAAAAAAGAGCCAACACCTTAGTGGGCAGGCAATTGACTTTACTTGCCCTAAATTTGGTAGTCCACGAAAAATCGTGGAAGCCATTAAAAACTCTGATATCAACTACGATCAAGTAATCTACGAATTTGACGAATGGGTGCATATCAGTTTTACACAGTCTGACAACCGAAAACAAGCCCTTACTATTGATTCCCAAGGAACACGCTTGTTTGCTTAATAAGGATACTTATGGCACGAAATAGTGGTAAAAAAGCTCGTAGAAATCCTCAACAACATGAGGAACAGTACCAGCCACAGCATTTTAAAGAAGTACACCCACTGAATTATATTCAAGGTGAATATTTAGAGGCAATACGATCAAACGATATCGTATTTGGTATTGGATCTGCAGGTACAGGTAAGACGTACGTTGCAGCAAGCTATGCAGCTAGTGAGTTATATCATAGACGGATTGGTAAGATTATTCTTACTCGTCCTAACGTAGAGACAGGTAGAGGATTGGGTTTCCTACCAGGCACCTTGGAGGAAAAATATGCCCCTTACTTATTACCTTTTGATTCTATATTTACCAAAGCTCTTGGTAAAGGATTTTATGAATATGCTCTCAAAAACAAAGACATCGAACCAACGCCGCTCGGATTCCTAAGAGGTTCAACGTTCGATAATTGTATTGTGCTAGTAGACGAAGCTCAGAACTGCACTAAGGAAGAGATGAAAATGCTTCTTTCTAGAATCGGAAAGAACTGCAAGATGATTTTCTCTGGAGATACGGAACAAGCAGACATTCCAGACTCTGGTCTAGATGACGCTGTTCGAAGACTGCAAGGTATTCCTGGCATTGAAACTGTCAAGTTCCTTGATGAAGATATTGTACGCAGTAAAATGTGTAAAGCCATTATTATGGCATATAGGAACTAAATATGGATGTATACAAGTACGTTAATAGAACATCTAATCAAATTACACTAGATGGTATTACAATTTTACCTTATGGAGAATATTTATCAAATTCTCCAGTATTGGTACTAGATAAGTTCGACGGCGTACTTGTAGACAAGTATTTAAACCAAGTAGCCGTTACAAATAGAGTAGACTTTAATTCCGACTCACCAGTTATTTCTAGTAGTCAAGAAGGCGGTATTAGACTAGATACTGTAGACCCTCAGTTTGGGTGGCATGATCTATTAAGCCCAACTGTTATTTATTCAGGAGCTGCATCTAATAAACCTTCTTTTGATGCCTTCAGGGGTAATATTAGACAGTATAGTTTTATAGTTAACGATGAAAGTTTCCATCATTTTCATCTACCACATGATTATAAAATGGGTACGGATTTGTATATTCATACACATTGGACTCATGCAGCTACAGATGTTACTAGTGGTTCAGTAACCTGGGAGTTTGAAGCAACATATTCAAAAGGTTATGATAGAGCTGTTTGGCCGTTACCTATTACTACATCAGTTACACAGGCAGCCTCTACTACCGCATATAGGCATATGATTGCTGAAACTACATTGTCATCAGTAGGTGGAATTGGTGGTAAGTTAAATACTAACGACTTAGAGACTGACGGTGTCATTGAAGTAAGACTACGCCTTGCTAATAATACGATTAATGGTACTCCTAGAATATTTATGAACTATTGTGATGTTCATTATCAGACTACTGGTGTACCTACTAAAAACCGTAACTACAATTTCTGGCAATAAAAAAGCCCCTACAGCTTATGGCTGTAGGGGCTTTTTCTTTATTCAGACTTTGATATAGTCTGCTGGTCATTAAACTGCTTCTGGATGTTATCCAAGATGGGTTTAGCCATTTTGTAAGGCAACTCGCTAAGAGCTGCCGCAATAATATCTAGTTCTTGTGCAGTAAATTCAAATTTAAAAATATTGTTCATTATCGAATAGGGCAAGCGCCTGTTGTGCAATCATCTTGTGTAATTTCATCAAAACTATCAGTACCCTCTAGGTTAACTGGTAGTAACTGATGTACGTAATCGTTGTATTCTTGTTCAGTAACAACTTCCTGAGGCAAATATAGATAGCCTAAATCTTTAGCAGTTTTACTTGGGTCAGTGCGATAGATAAAACTAACACCAACATAAGTATCCCAGTTATTCAACAACCATTGAATAATATCCTCAACTTCTTCCAAACCGTAACTAATAGTTACAGAAGTATTTTGTTGAGTCCAACTATTCTGAATCAGTTTATACTTTTCAAGCTGATCAATTGCCGAATCAAGATTAACTTCTTTTCCATTGACTTTATGGAATGGAACATCGTCCCACTTAACCGGAAAAGTAACCAAAACACCAGTATCATCGGTTGGATGATTAATAACATTATAGTTAGCAGCCCGAAGCTTATCGACAACAGGGTCAAACTTAGAAAACTGGACATTATTGAAAATATACTTTCCTAGGGGTTTATGGATACCCTCAGTTGTATCCATGATCTTGCTTAACGTACCGGAAGGCTTAACACAGGTAACATTCTTAGGACGTGGTAGACCTAGTTCATCAGCCATGCCAATAGCAGCACTAGTAGCAGTGCGCTTTAGATACTCATAGTCATAACCAGTAAGATCAGGACGCTTAGCAATACCAGTTAAACCTACTCCACATAGACGCAAGAAGTAGTTATTAAGATGCCATGACTCTTGTAAAATACCGTCATTCAAATTGACACAGGTTTGACGATAATTTGCCCTTGCAGCAAGTCTAATAGCTTCATGTAGTCCTGCTGTGTCTCCCTTAAACTTTCCAATATCGGTTTCAGTGAGGTTACAGAAGGATTTGTTGCCCAATAGTATCTCAACGCAAGGATTGCATCCGGAGAACCAAGGAGCTCGTCTAGTCGCTTCGACAGCATTAATGAATCCCGGCTCACTTCCACCAGCATCGGCCATAAGGTCGAAGATTTTTCGGAGATCGGCATATTCCGGTCTTTCTTTAAATACTAGACTATTGTTTGATTGTTGACGATGACTATTTCCATGTAGCCACCAATCCTTTTTAGCTATCGCAAACTCTTCCCACTCCGGCTGTCCGTACTCGAAAAGAGCAATTTCAGCACTTCTACGAGAAGAAAGAATGGTACCCAGAAGATTAACGATATCAAGAATATCCATTCTAGTGAGCAAACTATCAGCACGCCCATTAAGGATGTTTGCGATCTGTACATATGCGCTAGAGATCGCAGAATCTCCTGAACTAATCCACCCATAACCTTTTAGTCTTTCACCTGCTGGTCGTAGCTGCGAAAAGTCCAAGACGAGTTCCTTAGCGGGATACTTTCCAGCCATGAGCTTACCAATGGATTTGGCCCAAGCTTCTGCTGAGTCCCCAACTTGGATTGTCCAGACCCCTGTGTCTGGGTTCCAGGTTTCGACATTAGACTCGTTGCCTCCTTTTTCGGTGCGTGTGCTTCTAACCACTCGAATGTTCTTGATTGGCTTAATAAATCCATTTAGTGTGCCTACGATTGGTTTAAATCCTACACCACAACCTTGTAGTAGCAGCCATAGAACGTCTACTACGTCATAAACTGTTTCAACTTGGGTAAAGCTACAATTAAACTGACTAGCTTCACGCTTTTGTGCTACCGTTGTGCCGCCTAACCAAAGCGAACGACCACTCATAGAAACTTTACGATCTAGCATTAACTGCTCAAGATCATAAAGTTCTGCGAACTCCATATCGTTCAATTCACGACGTGCTGCTCGCTCCCACAACCATTGCTGGTGGTCAATGACACGAGATACTGTCTCTTGCCATGTTTCAAAATTCTTACCTGTTTCATCCTTAGGACGATTGTATGTTCTGCGCGTAATAACCTGCGCTCGTGTGCTGACTGTCATTCTTATCCTGTACTCCCAAAACCACCAGTTCCTCGTTTAGTATTTGTCCATTCTTCGTCAGTTCCTGCAAACTGTCTAAAAGTGGCTAACATAACTGGTGTGATTACTAATTGTGCAATTCTAGTAGTGTATGCGTGAATCTCATAAGGATCATCACCTTCATTTACTAGAATAACTTTAATATTACCACGGTAATCTGAGTCAATAACACCAACACTGTTAGCCAGATGAATGCGTAGTTTTCCTTGTCCAGATCGACTGTACACCAATCCAACATACCC